>Ga0257114_1000065_pt1 | contig 80121 bp, 48 predicted proteins | sample SI112_10mmetaG_FD_190149 | JGI IMG/M metagenome (GOLD analysis project Ga0257114, IMG submission 190149) | Marine microbial communities from Saanich Inlet, British Columbia, Canada - SI112_10m | ecosystem: Environmental > Aquatic > Marine > Inlet | place: Canada: British Columbia | collected...
CACCCCCACCACCTCCACCTGGCTTCAAATCGTCAGTTTCAAAAGCGACAGTTCCACCGGCACCTCCACCTCCGCCAGCGCCTCCTGGTTTCAAACGTGCGACAGGCGTCGCGCCTCCTGCGCCTCCGCCGCCACCGGCTCCTCCTGGGTTCAAATCTTCGAGTGTAAGCGCACCCGCGCCTCCGCCTCCTCCACCTCCTCCAGGTTTCAAATCCAGTGTTCCTGCAGCACCACCAGTACCGCCAAAGATGGGCATTGCTGCCATCGCAAACGCGCACGCGTGGGCTCAAAAGGCTCGCAAGAAGGTGAAAATGTTACACTGGGAGAAACTTCAAGGAGGCGCCATCGGAGGCACTGTGTGGGAGAATGCCAACAAGGACGAATTGTCATTGAATCTTGAAAGCCTCGATCAGTTATTTGCTATCGAAGAAGCGAAAGCTAAGGCCAAGGCGGCGGCGAAGAAGCAGAAGAGCGTCACTTTGATTGATCAAAAGCGCTCACTCAACATCAGCATTCAGCTCGCTGGTTTGAGAATGCCTTTCGATCGGATTAAGGATGCTTTACTCGCCATGGATGACGAAGTTTTGCAGTCTGAGCAACTTGAAGTCATATCTTCGACCGTGCCGACGTCAAAAGAGATCACACTCATAATGGATTACAAGGGCGCAAAGGAAGAGTTGGCGACGGTCGAGCAATATTTCATGCACGTCATGCAAATCCCACGACTCGAAGGTCGGGTAAACTCTCTGCTGTACAAATCGCTCGCGTCAGACGCGTTGTTGAAGGTGACTAGTGAGTACAGATTACTTTCCGAAGCGTCGGATTGCTTGCGAGAAAGCACTCTTTTCGTAAAAGTCTTGAGGGGTGTTTTAGTTGTCGGCAATCATTTGAACACTGGCTCGTACCGTGGATCTGCGTCTGGTTTTAGACTCGACATGCTCCTTCGGCTGAAAGATTTCAAAGCTGTGGATAGAAAGACATCTTTGTTGCACTTTGTTTACAAAGAACTGGTAAAGACAGAGCCTGGTATCGGTAATCTTTCCACCGATCTCGCCGTCGTCAAGAAGGCGGCGGCGCTTTCAATCGAAACGACATCCGCGAATTTGGGTAAGTTGCAAGACGGTTTGACAAAAGTCAAGGATGAAATACTACATGCCGCGGGTGTTCTCGGCGAAGAGGTTCATAAAGCGTTTCACGCGAAGATGGCACCGTTCGCGGAGACCATGGATGAGAAACTCAAGGAAGCTTCTGAACTGTCGCTCGGCGCAGTCGAGTCGGCGAAGCGGGTGACTGAATTTTACGGCGAGCCGTACAAGCCAGATAATCCCACTCACATCCTTCGAGTTGTGAGCGATTTCTTGACCATTTTCGATAACGTGCGCGATTCGATCAAGGCAGAAGAAGCCGCAGATGCTTTGAAACTTCGTCTTGAAAAGGCGCGCGAGGAGCAAAAGGTGCTGAAGAAAAAGCTCAGTCCAAAGCCTAAGCCAGTGCGCGTATTCGATACCGTCGATGCCATGCACGCCGAGCTCATCAGTAAAACGAAGAAAGCTTCGCCGATTCGATCGCCTACTGGGAAGAGAGAACCTTCACCGAGCGATCCCACCGCGGTGTCGCCGCGCGCGCGGTTCTTGGCGCAGAGAGGCGAGACAGAGAAAACGAGCCCAAGGAAGAAGCTTGAAGACGACTTTGGGGAAGGAGACGAAGAGAAAAATTAGAAACAAAACATATAGATTGAATGTGTGTAAAAAATTGTAGCCGCTAATGCAAAAATTATTCGTCCATGTCTGCGATTTCGAGCGCAAAATCGTCGCGAAGCACGGAGCTCGCGTTTTTATCCAACGCCATCTCGGCGAAAGATTTGCCAAACTGCTTCATGTACACCTCCTCTTCGTCCTGAGTCACGCACTCGACGTCTTCCGTCGCGGTAGCGACACACAGCAACGCGTAGCCTTGGTCCTTGAGTTCTTTGGATAGGCCCAAAGATTCGGGTTGCTCCAACGAGCCTTTGCTAATTTTCACCGCGCACTTTGTGCACCCGCCCATGCGACACGCGTTCGGAAGTACCCATCCTTGCTGCTCGGCTTCGAACAAAATGTACCGCCCTTCGGGCACATCTAACTCCAGCATTTCTCCAGTCTCGTGATCCGTGACTTTGACGCTGCGAATGGGCGCGTTGACGTCCGTCGTCTTCATCCCCGACCACGCGTAGTTTTCAATATTCACCAAGGAGTCCGCATCGCACGCTCCCGCCTTGCGACTGGCGATATTAAAATCGTCTTCGAGCCATAAATCCACCGTGCCGTCCGTCTTGACGTACTTTTCTCTCCACTGCGCCGAGTTCATGCTCGCGATGCTCGGCGGTCGTTCGTACGACTCCTCCTTCGAGCCTTCCGTCGTCGTCTTCTTCTTCACCTCTCCCTCCTGCAACGTCATCCCGATCGGTCCAAGCGACACTCCCACCTTCTCCGCGAGCTTTTCCACCCTCGAGAACAACCCACCGCCGCCCGCGCCGTCGCGCTTCTCGTCCGTCCCTCGCATCTTTATCGTCTTCCCGCGTGGTCGTGCGTTCCGCGACGCGCTCGCCGCGGGCGTGCGATCGACGCGCGCTCTCGCGTGCGCGTGCGCGATGACACTCATGTCGTTCGCGCGCTTCGACGGTCCGGGGCGCGATGTGCGGCGTCGCACCGTCGGACGCCCGCGCTATCCTCAAATTTCGGCGAACGCTAGGGTTTAGACAACGCCGCGGTCGGGCGGGTGACGTGTCGCCCGATATCGCCCGCGACGGGCGTCGCACACCGCGCCGCGCGCGACGATTCGAGCGACGATGCGCGCGACGACGACGGCCACGACGACGACGACGGCGCGCGACGCCGCGAGGTCGAGCGCGCGGCGGACGGCGACGCGTCGACGCGTGGACGTCGGGGCGACGCGACGCGCGACGGTGACGGTGCGCGCGTCGTCCACGGCGCGTGGGTTCGAATGCGCGATCGATGCGCGAGGGGTCGACGCGGCGGCGACGACGACGGCGACGGCGACGATGCGTCGACGACGCGTCATCGCGCGGTCGACGACCGTGGATGGGGAGACTGGAAAACTGAACGCGCTCGGCGCGGCGATATGGAAATTCGTGCGTCCGCACACGATTCGAGGGACTTTGCTCGGTACGACGGCGATCGTGTCGAAGATTTTGATGGGGAACCCGGAAATGATTTCCATGCATTTGGTTCCTCGCGCGTTGTTAGGGCTGTTGGCGCTGCTGATGGGGAATGGATACATCGTCGGAATCAATCAAATTTATGACGTCGACATCGACAAGGTGAACAAGCCGTTTTTGCCCGTGGCTTCTGGTGAACTCTCCGTGTTCGCCGCGTGGGCGTTCTGCGCCGTCACCGCGCTCGGCGGAGCGGCGATCGTCGCCACGAACTTTGGAGCTTTGATCACCAAATTGTACTGCTTTGGCTTGTTCCTCGGCACGATTTACTCCGTGCCGCCGTTGCGCTTGAAGCAGTACGCGCTTCCCGCTTTCCTCATCATCGCCTGCGTGCGTGGGTTTTTGCTCAACTTTGGCGTGTACCACGCCACTCGAGCTGCGATTGGTTTACCCTTTGTGTGGAGTCCTGCGATTACGTTCATCACCATCTTCGTCACGACTTTCGCCACCGTCATCGCCATCACCAAGGACTTGCCGGACATCGAGGGTGACTTAAAGTACAAGATTGAAACGTTTTCCACGCGTCTCGGGGTGAAGAAGGTGTCTTACATTGGATCAGGGTTGTTGCTCGCAAATTACATCTTCGCTATCGCGCTTTCGGTGAAGAATCCTACGTGGTTCATCCAACCTTTGATGATCGGCGGCCACGCCCTCTTCGCCTCCTTCCTCATCGTCAAGACCAAGGCGCTCGAAAACGCCAAGTTTTCGCGCGATGCCATTCTACAGTACTACCGCGATATCTGGGCGTTGTTCTATTCCGAGTACTTTTTGTTCCCGTGGATTTGATTAACGTTATTCTTCGCGTCGTAGCCGCACTCAATAATATATCCCAGTAGCGTCCTTCCCTCCTCGCTTCCGTCCTTCCTTCGAATCGCCTCAACACTAAAAATTTGGATCTGCCTGGCTGCACACTCGCGCGCGTCGCGTTCACGTCCGCGAGATGTCGGACGAAGAGAAAGCGTTCATACTGTCTCGCCCCCACAAATCAACCGCGGTGCCGTGGTACAAGCGCCCCGTGGTCGTCGGCGTGACCGCGTTAGTCGTCGGCGTCGGCGTGGGTCTCGCCCTCGGTCGCGGCGATGGCGATGGCGCGGTCGTGGACTTGGGATGCGACGACGGGCCGAAGTGCGTGTGCGCGGAACAGGGCGCGACGAGTACTGTGGCGTCGGTGCCACAACACCGTCACGCTCCGGCAACCTCGGGCAAGATCGACGTCGTCGCCCCGGAATCCAACACCAAAGTGAAGATGTTGAAGCAAATCAAACCGCCGCTGACGGCGGAAGAAGCCGCGGCGCACGCGAAAGTGCGCGGTAATCATCCGAATATAGTGAATGGTTTCATTGACCCGAAAATAAGCGCGTTTGAAACGCCGGCTGGGGTCGGTAACGCTGATTCCCCCGGAGCGTGCCGAGAGTACGCAGACAACGCAAAGGAACACTACGTGGCGTGGGCGTGGGTGAATTCGTACTCGGACATCGAGCGGTTGCGAAACTCGTGTCTGATGTATCGCGAAGTAGTGCCCTTTGAGGGGTACCCGGGAGATCACGCGCACATCATGGGCTGCACGAGCTTCGATGTATCTCCAGCGAACGGATGCAAGCTCGAGAGCACGGCGATGGCGGCGACGGGTGAGCACGCGGCCAAGCACGAGGTAGCTACCGCAGTGTCCGAGCCGGGGGTGCCGAAGACGGAGGAGGTGGAAGCTGTAGTTGAGCCCGCACCGCAAGTGCGGAAGACTCGCCCGAACATCGTTCGCGGTATGCTCGGTTTGAATGTTGCTTACGAAACGCCGCTCGGTAGAGGGCAATCGACGAGCGGTCCGGGCGAATGCAGAGATTTCGCCGCTGAGCACAATTATGTCGCTTTCGCTTACGCTAACTCGGAAGCGAATGATCTCTCATTGCGATCGACATGCTTGTTCTACAAAGAAATCGTGCCATTTGCTGGCTACGAGGAGACGACGCTCATCACTGGGTGCACCGCTTACGATGTCTCGCCGTTGCATGCGTGCGCGGACGAAAACGCGACGAGCGCAATCCCCGCCCCAGAACCAGAGGTCTCAACGACACCGGCCAAGGTGGCTGAGCCGGTACAAGAACCTGTTAATCAGCCCTCGAATGTGCCGTCGCCAGTACCGACCAACCCAGAACCCGTGGCGCATCAGGAATCCGACGAGGTGCTCGTCCCTGACGAGAGCTCATCCAACCCCAACATCGTGCACGGCTTAATCGGACTGGACCAGGCAGATTTTGCGACCCCGCTCGGTACTGGTACCGCCAAGTCGCCGGCAGATTGTAGAAAATACGCCCTCGAACCCAGCCACGCGTTCAGAGCTTGGGCTTGGATCTCCAACGACTCGGACGAGGAGGACATGCGCGAGACGTGTCTGTTTTACGACACTATCGTCCCGTTCGCCGGACGTTGGGATGATAAGGCGCACATGACTGGGTGCACAGATAGAAAATTTTCTCCACAATTCGCGTGCGAGCGCTAGACGAGATGTAATTAGAAGAAAACTACACCATCCATTGGAGGCGCGTGTCGCCCAGACGGCTTGGATTCTTCGCCGCGAGTATCACCGCCTCTGCCTCATTCTTCGACGGCATCGCTCGCGATCCGACGACCGCGGGTGAGCTAAACAGACACAGCGTCACGCGGTTCGCCGACATCGCCCAGCGATGCGCGCGAAGCGGCGAGAATCTGGCTCGAACGTTCTCGAGTCGCCCGCCTTCGTCGACTTCATCGCGCGCCTACGCGACAACACACTCGCGTGTGACGCCGGAGGTAAGGTCTTGAGGTTGAAGCGATACGTCCCTAGCACGGCTAAGCCGGTAGTGATCGATGCGGTGCTCGAGGCGCTGAAGGAAAACACGAAAATCGAAGCGCTGTACTTGCAAAACTTCGAAGACGGGGTGTACGACGAGCAGTTGATGCTGCTCCTCGACGTGTTGCGACGGAAACGTATTTGGTGCTTAAATGTGGGTGAGAATTTTAGAACGACGTTGAAAGGCTGGAAGCAATTCGCCGAAGGATTGGAGGACACTGCAGTCGCGTATATGTACGCGAGCGAGCACCATTTTATTGGAACGGATTTGAAGACTCGAATGCGCGATATTATTCGCGTCAATCGCAACGCAAACGAGGTTCCGCGATCGTTGAGCGTGATTCGAGAGTGTAAAAATATGTGGTTCAATCCAAAACTTCCATCTTGGGCCAAAGGGTTGTCTAGAAAATCAGTGGATGAGGATGAAAAAGTGCGCGAGGCAAAGCGACTCGGCGCCGGCAAGCAGCAGTTGGAGACGTTTTTGCGCGACTCGCGAAGTATTTGCAGAGGGCCGTCGAAGCGAACTATTGTGCAAACAGAGGAAAGTTTGATGTATCGTGCGTCCCTGAAGGCACAGACAAAGCGTGCGATGGCGAAAGAAGAGTCAAAGCCACGCAACATCACCACAAATAGGCGGAAGAGACGGCAGCGGGGCGACGCAAATCACTCCAGAGCTCAAGAGGAATTAGTTCTGTCCAAACCGACGATTAGCAGTAGCGGAAGAAAAATTAGACGTATCCAAAGGGATTGAATAACAACAAAGATCTAGAGACTAAGGAGTATCCGCCACGGAAGTCCAACCCGCGCGTCGCGCGCCCGGTTCGGCCCACAATTCGAGGAGCTTACCAGGCGTTCCAGGTTCGTACGCCGTCGGTAAAAGAGTTTCGATGGACTTGTACACGTGCTCAGGGACAACACGTCGACCAGTTTTCGTGGTCTGCACAATATCGAGAGTCACATCCGAGTTACGTTGGTGTCGCAACTCAATCTTCTTCCCTTCAATGAAGCGCTTGTCGCGAACGTCTCGTCTGAAGATGAGCATTGTTCTGTGCGAGCGACCAAGATAGCGCGCAGAGGACTCAACGATCGTGTTGTTCGGCTTGAGTTGTACCCACGTCAAGTTCTCTACGTAGACAAAGTTCTTTCTGTCCATGATGTCGCAAACCTTGGACAAATTTTCCTTCTCAACCCAAATAAAGATGAAACCGAGTGGCGTGAGTTTTTCAAGCGGAATGGCTTCGATGTCCTCCAACGTCACGTCGCCGCGATCTGGGGAATCTTCGATATCCCACGGCGGGTTCATGAGCACACCTAAATAGTCCTTACCGAGCGATTCATATTCCATCTTCTTGATGTTCGTTTGCATGTGCACGCAATCGGGAACTTGTTTCAGTTTCGCCTCTCGCACCGATTTTGGTTCGTACGGCTGAATTACTCGTCCATAGCTCACTGGAATCGGGTGCGCCGGGACCTTGATGATGACAGGCTCGAAAGGATCAACAAACTTCTTCTTGCGCAAGAACAAGCCTTGGTCGCTATTGTACGCGGTGATCATGTGTGACTGCGCCGCCTTTGGTTCGCGCGGCGCTCTCGGCGCTCTCGGCACTCTCGGCCCCTTGGATTTCTTACCTCTACGCTTCTTACCGGTCAGCGCCTCCCAAAATTCATCTTGCAACTCTTCATCGTCCGAGAAATACATCCCATCTTCGTTCACGATCCTCATATCACCGAAAAGCGCGTTAGAATCCATCACGGCCTCCTTCACCGTAAACGTAGACGTATTTTTGAACAACTCCTTCAACTGTTCCTCGTCCAACCCTTCGTGCTCGTCGCCGTTGGTCCCGACCGCGTCTCCACCCGCACCGTTTGTCGCGCCTTCCTTGTTCTCCTTATCACCATCCTCACCGACTTGCGCCTTGGTGGCTTGTCGAATCCGTTCCATCTCTTCAAACTTTTTCATAATCATCTCTGGCGTCTCGTCGTCTTGCACGTATCCCACGTAGTGCGCGCTCGACGGCGCTTGTTTCCCTCGCGACGTCCGCGCTCGCAACGATGCGCTCGCCTTGCGCTTCGGCCGGCTCCCCGCGGCGACATCGCCGTCCTCGTTCGCCATCGTCGCGCGCTGTCGACGCCTCGACCGCTGGCGCGTCTTCCCGCGTCTTCGAGCGCGGTTCCCGCCGCGTTCGTTCGCTCGCGCGCGCGTCCGTCTCGCGCACCGCACCGCGCGTCGCTCGTCCGTCGCCTCGTCCGCGCGCGCGCGCGTCCAAGTGCGCGCGCCGCGCGATCGACGCACCTGTCGACGGCGTTTGAATTTTCAAAAAAAAAAGTACGAAACCCCGTATTCTGCGCGACACGCGCGCCATCGACAGAGGGGAACGGAACGGTCGTTGGTCGGGCGACGGATGACACACCGCGACGACGACGACGACGACGACGACGACGACGACGCGCGGGCGCGATGACGGCGGAAGACGGCGCGCGCGAATGCGACGATGACGCGCCCGCGAGCGACGCGCGCGCGCGCGAGGACGCGACGGCGACGGAGACGGACGAACGGGAACGACATCGCGAGGACGACGAGGACGCGAAGCGACGAGCGCGGAAACCGCGATTGGCGATCAAGAAGATGGTGCTGGAGAATTTTAAATCCTACGCGGGGGCGCAACACGTGGGACCGTTTCATAAGGTGCGCGCTCGGACGCGCGCGAGGGCGCGGATGTCGACGCGCTCGAGTTCGATTTGACTGGTTCGCGCGTCGCGACGACGGGGGACTGACGCGCCGCGCGCGACTCGCTCGAGCAGAGTTTTTCATCCGTCGTCGGCCCGAATGGGAGCGGGAAGTCGAACGTGATCGACGCGATGATGTTTGTGTTCGGTAAACGAGCGAAACAGTTGCGATTGAATAAGGTGAGCGAGTTGATTCACAACTCTACAGATTTCAGAAATTTGGAGCACGCGCGTGTGGAGGTGCACTTTCACGAAATCATCGATCACGTGGACGACGAAGAAGGATACGATATCGTGCCGAACTCGGATTTCGTCATCTCTCGCGAGGCGTACAGGAATAACTCGAGCAAATACTTCGTGAACGATAAGACGAGCTCGTTCACAGAGGTGACAAAGTTGTTAAAGTCGAAGGATGTGGATTTAAACAACAACCGTTTCCTCATCTTGCAAGGGGAAGTTGAACAAATTTCCATGATGAAGCCGAAAGGGGCGGCGCCGGGCGATGAAGGCTTATTGGAATACTTGGAAGACATCATCGGTACTTTGCAATACGTCGAGCCCATCGAAGAGGCGAGCAAGAAGTTGGAGGAGTTGAACGAGCAGCGCGATGTCATGGTAAACCGATTGAAGTTAGTCGAGGGTGAGAAGGATGCGCTCGCCATCGTCAAGGCGGAGGCGGAGGCGTTCTTAGAGAAAGAAAAAGAGCTCTTGTCTACACGATCGACGATGTACCAACTATTCATCAAAGAGATGCAAACCAACTTGGTCAAGATTCAAGAAAACAAGGATGCGCTCACGCAAAAGCTCGAAGAAGAGCGCGCGAAACACTCCGAGCACGAGGACGCGTTGAAGGCTGCAGAGGGCCGTAAGGGCGAAATTGCTAACGAATTGTCCAAGATTCAAGCTGATTTCGACAAGAGTGTGAAAGACTTTGCCGACTTCGAGCTGAAGGATGCCAAGTATCGAGAGGAGTTGAAAAACATGAAGGCGTCGGTGAAGAAACTCAACACGAAAATTGCCACGGACACGGAAAAGCAGCAGAAAATGGCGGCGGAATGCGCGGCGATTGAGAAAGAAGTGCCCGTTTTGGAAGCAAAAAAGGCAGATCTCGAGGTAAGAATCGACAAAGAAGAGGCTGCTTTGGATGCTCTCGTCGCTAGCTTGCAAGATGAGTTCGCAGCGGTGGGCCGCGAACTCGACCAAGCGCAAAAGGATTTGGCGCCGTGGGAAGGTAAGCTCGCCGCGGCTCAGGGGGCGTTCAACGTCGCTACGTCTGAGCGAGCCCTTCTCCTTGAAAAACACGCTGATGCAGAAAAGTCTTTGAACGCGGCACGTGAGGGTCAAAAGGAGGCACGCGTGAAGGCTATCGAGTTGAAGAAAACCATCGGCGAAGAGGAAGCGACGTTGGAGACAGAGCGCGCGCGCGCCGATAAGGCTCGAGTAATGGAAGCCGATGCGAAAGAAAAAGAAGCCGCTGCGCAAGCTGAGACTCGTGAGATTCGTGGTAAGCTCGAACAACGTCGTTCGACGGCCGAGACGGAGAAGAGTCAGAATGCGATGGTGCAAGCGTTGCTTGACGCTCAAGCCGCTGGCGCGCTCAAGGGTGTTCTCGGTCGTCTCGGTGATCTTGGGGCTATTGACAAAGAATATGATGTCGCGGTGTCGACTGCATGTGGACCTCTTGATCACATCTTGGTTGAAACCACGTCCGATGCGCAGCTTTGTGTGTCGTACCTTCGGAAGCACAACCTCGGTCGGGGCAACTTTCTTGCCCTCGACAGACAGAAGCATCTTCTTTCTAAGATGAACGAAAAGGTTTCCAACCCGGACAACGCGCCGCGCCTGATCGATTTGATCAAACCCGCGGAAGAACGCTTTGCGGTCGCTTTCTACTTCGGAGTTCGTGATACTTTAGTGGCTCAAGATCTCGAGCAAGCTTCGCGCCTGGCTCACGGCGAGAAGCGCCGTCGAGTGGTTACCATTCAGGGTCAACTGTTTGAGACCAGCGGTACGTTGAGTGGTGGCGGTTCCAAGCCGCGTACCGGTAGAATGCGCGTTGGAAATCAAGCACCAGTGATTACCGATGCCGCCGAAGTGGCGAAAGAGATTAAAATGGCAGAGGTGGAGCTTGAACAAGCTGGAAAACTCTACGAACGCTCGCGTCAGGTGGCGCTCAAATCTCTCCAGGAGGCTCGCGATGCAGAGGCGATCGTCAACAAAATCGAACGCATGATTCCCAAGTTGAAGGCTGAATTTGACGCAGCCGAAGCCAAGGCTGCTGATTTGTCCACTCGTTTGGTTGAACTCGAAGCGGCGCATGACGCGAGTAAGAACGACGCGGACGAGCTCAAGAGACTCGACAAAGAAGTTGAAAAGGCCAAGGTTGTGTTGGATGAAGTCACGGCGGGTGCAGCCGCTCTTAAACAGAAGGAAGCCAAGTTGCAAGAAAAGATGGATAACGTTGGCGGTGATGGCTTGAAAAGGCAGCGAGCGTTAGTCAAGGATCTCACCGCCGGCATCGCTGCAGCGTCTGACGCCGTCACCGAGAAGCGCGCCAAGGCCAAGTCTCACGAAGGGACGACCGCTCGTCTCTCCAAGGGAATCGAAGCCAATCAAGCCGAAGTTGAGCAAATTAAGGCTAATATACAGAATCACGAGGCTGAATTCAAGGCACTTGAAGACGGCGCCGCCGCCGTACTCGAATCGCAAGGCGAACTTAAGCAGCTCCTTGAAGTGAAGAGTGGCGAGTTCTCCGAGGCACAGAAAGCGTTCGATGAAATAATGAAAATTGTCGGCACCATCCGAGGCGTTGAAGTTGATATTCAAGCGAAATTAGACGACCTCAGCGTCGTCGAGAAGGAGAATAAAGACAAGGAAAAGCACTGGAATAAAGAAATCAACAAGGTGACGAAGGAGCGCACGTCGCTTTACGCGGAGGGTGAAGTGCCTGAACTCTTGAACGACGAAGAGCTCGAGCAACATACGACGGACGAGATGCAAGAAAAGGCGGTGATTTTAGAAGAAGAACTCGCGGCTGCAAAGCCTGACATGTCATCTATCGAAGCGTACACGAAGAAAGCGGAGGAGTACGAAGAGCGCGCCGCTGAGTTGAGCGCGGCGACGGAGGAGCGTGATAACACTCGTGAAGCGTACGACAAGCTACGACAAAAACGACTCAACGAGTTCATGGATGGTTTCAATATTATCTCGCTCAAACTCAAAGAGATGTATCAAATGATCACTCTCGGTGGTGATGCCGAACTTGAGCTGGTAGATTCGCTCGATCCCTTCTCCGAGGGCATTGTTTTCAGCGTGCGCCCGCCGAAGAAGAGCTGGAAGAACATCGCCAATTTATCCGGTGGTGAGAAGACGCTCTCATCGCTCGCATTGGTGTTTGCTTTGCATCACTACAAGCCCACACCGCTGTATGTCATGGACGAAATTGACGCTGCGTTGGATTTCAAGAACGTTTCCATCGTCGGACATTACATCAAGGAGCGAACGAAAAACGCTCAGTTTGTGATCATTTCTCTGCGCAATAACATGTTCGAGCTCGCGGATAGATTGGTCGGTATTTACAAGACCAACAACACCACGAAGACAGTGGCGATCAATCCGGGCGCATTCAAGGTTGGCGCCAACCAACTCGCGCAGCTTCAACAGCAAGAGAGTAATGCCGCAGTCGAGGCGGAGCGCGCCGCGCTGACGGCGTAAATTAATCCTCTGTATAGTAGATCCCGTTTGAATACGAACGAACACTAATGCTAACTATTACACGCCCCACTACTACGCTAAAAAATTTCCTATCGCGACGCCGATCAAAGTCGCGATCGAATAACCGAATATCCCCGTGGCCACCGCCGGTGCAAAGGCTTGACGCCATCCGCGCGCTGCGGCCATCGCTGCGGCGGTCGCTGGTCCGCCCACATTCGCGTTCGCCGCGACGAGCACGGCCCACAATGGGATCTTCAATAACTTGTGACCGACAAGCAGAGTGAACACAAGTTGTGTTGTGAGAAGAATCGCGATGAATGGCAACATAGCGCCGCCCGAGAGCGTCGCAAAAATTGTGCGCAAATCCACCATGGCGCCGAGCGTAGCGAAAAACAAGAGCATGAGCGCCTCGCTCATCGGTTGCGATCCAGAAAACGCCAAAATACTGGATAAATTCTTTGATTCAGATTTTGACGTCCGAGCGATCGTGCTCGCCGAAATCGAGACGATGGGCGCCAAAACGCACGCGACGCCCAGCGATAAACTGGGCGCGCCGAATCCGGCGGCGACGAGACGCGACAATTCCAAAACAATCAACGCCATCGCGAGCGATGCGCATGCGGACGCCGCCGTGACACCACTCAAAACTCGTTTGCCGCTCTCAACCTCCCTCGATCTTTCTTCCTCACTCGGCCCCGAAGTCTTAATTGCGAAGAGCGCCGCAAGATACACGCACATCGCGAGATTGTCCGCCGCCATCGCGCCAGTCAACAGTGCCTTCCCTCCCGCGTTCACCACGTCCAACGCCTGCGCCGTCGCCGCAAAATTCAAGCTGCCACCGATGTAGCTCGCGCACAAACACCCCGCGATCTTCGCTCCGTGCGTACCGAGTGCGCTGCCGAACGCCGCGAACGCCGCCGCGGTGCCGACGACGGTGCCGCACGCGCCGACGACGAACGCCTTCGCCACGTCCTCACCCGCCCCCGTCCATCCCTTCCCCACGAGCGCCTTCCCACTCGCTAACAACGCTAAGACCACCCCACTCGGCATGACGGTCGTCCACACCGCCTCGTACGCCGCGCTCGCGCCCGGCAGCGCGTTCGCGCTCGCCAGCGCGCTCGCGCTCGCCATCGCCAGCACCGGCCCCGACACGCGCGCCCCGACGCGCGTGCGCTTCTCCAACACTCCCGCGCACGTCCCCACGCACACCAGCGCCGCCAACACGCCCTCGGGCGAGTTCACGCACGCGCGCGTCGTCGTCGTCGTCCCGCGCGCCTTTGCGTTCGCGATTCGCGCGCGCCTCGCGGTCGCGCGCGGCACCGTCGCCGCCGTCGCCGCCGACGCCGACGCGCGCATCGGCGCGCGCCTCGCGTCGACCGCTTCGCCGCGCGCGAACGGCGCGCGTCCGTCGAGCGCGCGCGCGTGTGCGCCGAGCGCGTCACAACGCGCCATGGGCGTCGACCCGATGGCGGCGATGTCGAGCGTCATGCTCGTCGTCGCCGTGAGCATACACGCCGCGGAACAGCGACCGTCGATCATGGTGCGCGCGTGGACGCGCCGACGCGAATCGACGCGCGCGCGCGAGAGAAAACCGGACGAAACGACGGACTGACGAATCCATCATCGTGAACACCATGTCGATTACAGAGTTTTGGATTCTTGACGGCGTTCGCGATCGAACGCGTGCACGAGGGACGAAAGAATACGCACGCGCTGACGCGGGTGCAGAGAGACGTGTGGTGGGGGGTGATGGGGCTGTGTGCGTTCGTGCTGTTGGGGAATTGCGCGACGCAGGCGTGTTACGTCGGTTTCGGAGCGGCGTGGCCGAGGAATCCATGGCAAGCGGACGCGCTGCGGTATTTAGGGTTCGGAAGATTGGATGGCATCATAGACTACGTGCTGTTCTTTGTGCCTTATTTCGGGATCGCGCTCGCGGGAGGAAGTAAGCTGTACGTGGATGGGGCGAGCGAGCGCGCGAGCGCGCTCGACGGCGGCGACGCGGAAGGGGCGTTTGCGACGACAGTGAGCGATAAGGAGACGGTGATGCGCGTGACGGTGTGTACGGCGGCGTTAGCGGCGGTGACAGTGCCTTCACTGTCGTCGATGATGTATTTATTATTCGTGGTGTCGTATTTCGCAACTGAGATGCGGCGCGGCGTCGGTGGCAAATTTCAAGGTGCGCGCGAGAGTTTATTAAATCTTCCGCGAAGGGCCACGGTGGCGTGCTTGTGCTACACCGCGATTCATTTCATGGCAATTTACATGTATCAGTTACCGGAGTTGCAAGACGCGGCGCGAGAGTCTTCGGCGCAGTTGCTTGGGTTGTATTCGATGGATAGGACGGAAGGGCCGGTGGCGCGATTGTTGCGTTTGACGCAAATCATCGCTATCGGCGGGCTATTCATGGCGCTGTGTGCGGTGGAGTCACACGACAGCGATTACGATACCGCAGACGGTGAAGGTATTAGAGCGCCTTTGATGGAGGGGGAGTCAGCTTCAGATGCAGACGGCGTGGACACCTACGATGACGCGGGAACAGTCGCCCGCTTGCTGGCTCGATTTGGCGGCGTCTTGGCTGGCTTTACGTTACTCGCGACGTCATTACTCGTCGTTAACGTAATTGCGTACCCCATGCTTTTGCTAGGATTGATTCTCGTCGTGAACCCAGCGCGTCACACGACGTTTGCGAACGTGCACGGTCCGGTGATTTTCGCCTACGTCGCGCTTTGGAGCGTTGGAGAGTACGCCCTGCTTTGCATTCCACCAGTGATGATGTCATCCATGAACGGCAAAGTAAGAGTTTTGCTACAAATATTCGGTGCATCGCCAGCGCACAACGGCGAGCAATCGGGCATTAACGCGTGTTATATGGGCAGTTTAGTAGCCACGCTCACCTTTGTCGGTTGGCTCACAAAGAACGCCAAGAGTACCCCGACGGATGACGTTCTGGAACAAAGAGTGCAGGATGGTGTCATTGTGGATTTTGTACCATTAGATGACCTTGAGATTGAGCATAACCCGGCCGTCGACGACAGTCGCTTGATGTGGGATTTGCCTTTAGTTCAGTTGATCTCACACCTCTTGGTGCCCTTCGCACTGTGGATTGTGGCTCTATCGCGAGCCGATTTACTCCACGCCGCATTGCTATTGGCATTCTTGTTCAATATCCTCAAACCGGGAGACCGGACGGTATTGCATCTGACGGCACAAACACTCGCTGGCTTTGTTGCGGCGTTGTATCTGTGGGCGATGAATGAACACGTTAATATATTCAATGTGCACCACACGAAGTGGGCGACGACATTGCGTGTTTTAGGCCTTGAGCAATCAAACATGATTCACACGACTGGACCTTTCGCCTGCGTTTTGGTGGTAATTTGCATCGTGCTGTACCTGCAGAAGGTCCTTAACGCGCTGACGCCGGAAACTGAGGAAGATAGTGCGCCTGGCCAGGGAACCTTGAACTCATTGGTGTCTTTGGGTAAAGCCGTAGTGTACGAGTGCTCGTTGGTGCTCATGAAGTTGATGACGCGCTTTGGCGCTTATTTAGTGCTCTTGGTTGGTCTGGTGACGCTCGAAACGTCGCAGTGTTCGCTGATAAACTTGACACTTCTCGTACTCCTTGGATTGAATTGCATCGCTAAACGGCACTCAGAAGAAACCGAGTCCGGTCGATGGCGCGCTGTTCTGTTGTTCTGTTTATTCAATCTCGCGAGTCGTTACGCCTTTGGCGCTTTCCCGCTCGACGAAATTTTTGGATTCTCCACCGAGTTCAAGGCGTTCCTCTCAAACGCGGTAGGGTTGGCGCAAAATGTCGAGCCAGGGAAGCTCATGGCTGAATTGATCGGACCGAGCACTCTCCTCGTCGTAACATATTTCCACGAGATTGGATTGCTCACGATGAGCAATGCAGTGGATGCGAGACGAAGTCTGCCGTTGGCCGCAACCGAGCTTGGCTTTCTGCCACTTGTGAAGCGAGCCATCATTTTGCACACAAATAAAATCGTTACCCTCTGTGCAATCTTGTTTAGTCTCGAGCGCCGAGATTTGCTCGGATTATTGATGCTCGCAGCACTCATCGCGGCGACGTTGGCGATGAAAACGAGCGATGGTCCCACCGAACTGGTTGGTACAGTTGCACTCATTTCTGCCATCATCGATTACGCCTATAAGATTCAATACACTCAAGCGGGACAACATTGGGGTATTTTGACTCTCTTGGGTGCGCACAAGTGGCCAGAATCGCCGAGTGATTTCATACCAGAGAATGAATCCATGCTTCGCTATCCGGTGCTGGTGATACTGTCCGTTGAGTTGACCAAGGCGACACGCTTCTGGTTGAGGAAACTACCACCGGCGTTGAAATCTGGATGTTCTCCTGAACCTTGTCACCTCTTCTGGCCGCAACGCGACGCACGAGCGATGCTTGTTCAACGAAAAACGGAAAACACCGATGCAAGCAAGGAAATGGACGACTTAGATGACAAAGCAATGTCTGAAATCTCGGAGAGCACGTCCGACATCGCGGATGAAGGCGAAAGTGCGGCGAGCGATGAGGCACGTCGCGAATTCACTAAGCGAGTGAGAGAAAATGCACAAACGAATCTGGGACAGATGATTATGCTCCTTTCCATCGTTCCTGAAATGATTGAAGGCATGATGGCGAATCTCATGCCAGGTTTGTTGTACGTAGTCTTTGCGATTGTCGGAATCGCGTCTACAAACATGCTGTCTCTCGTCTACTTAGGGGTAACTTTCAAGTTGATTAACAGTAAGCTTGGGTCCACGCCGCGTGACCGCTTGCTCTTATGGCGCTTTACTACGGCGATCTGCGCCTTGATAGTCCTATGGCAGTACGTTGTCTCGATTGATATCGTGCAAAACCGCGTGGATGACGTTCCGCCGTCTCCTCCACCATCGCCGTCGTTTGCACGGGCACTCCTCTCCACTGCGAGCGAACAAATGCGGCTTTCACGAGAGACTAGACAGTGGCTTGCCGTTTACCCATGCAGCAAAATGATGCTGTTTGGCTATTTTAGCGCTTTCTTTATCGCCGCTTGCCAACTGAGGATGGATGCCATTTTAGCAGCTCTGGAAGAGCGCGCGCGAATGACGATAGAGGCGACGCAAGCAGAAGGCGCGGAGTTAGATGAAGCTATGATTTCAGAGTTGATCGCCACGATGGTACCGAGGCAAACACCGACACAAGTTGCTTTGCTCCCGCCGGAAACGCAGGAGACGTCGTACTTTGACATCTTATTCGCACCGCTTACCTGGGAAGCAAGTACAAATTGGACCATCCTTGAATGGATGCGATACTTTTACTTGCGATACGCAGTTGACTGGGCATTGGTCATGGTGATTTTCTTTGGCACTTTTTCGCGAGATCTCATGCACGTTGGCTATTTGATTTTGCCATTCTATTTTCTTCGTACGCGCGATTCTTTGAGTATGGACAGTCTGATGGGCTTGAGAATTTTGCAACTGTACAACGTATCCGTCATCGGCGCGATTCTCCTTTACCAAGCTCCGCTTGAAGGCTTACTAGGTGACTGGTACGTATCTGTTGAGTCTGAATGTTCGCTACTTCAAGGCTTTGGATTTTACAAGCTTCCCACGGTGCTCGGATGGCAGTCTGGTCAACTTTCACCGGATTTGGTCATTTTTGCCATCGTTCACTTGTTGAGAAGCATCATCACTCAGCCCACATACAAAGCCGCGATGATTATGCGTCGCCAGTCCATTGAAGCGGAGCGCATTGTCGACGATGCGTTGAAGCGGGGATGGATTCATGAAAGTTTGGCAACTTGTTTGACCAAGGTGAGCGAGAAAGAAAATCGTCGTCAAAGAGTAGAGGACATCAGGAACGAAATCACAAGTCTGTCTCGAGAGATTCTCGCTGTGGAAAGTCGAGGCACTCGTCGCAAACCGACGGGCGACCGCAAGCCAACAAGTGATACAATCCGCCGTCGGCATGGCGTCAGAGACAGCGATGACGATGAGAACAATGAAGAATGGATCAGAGAAGACGAAGACAACGCCGAAAGGCAGGACTTGCGAGCAGCGCAACTCCGTGATCACGAGCTGAAGATGCGCACGAGTGTGGATGACCCGAAGAAGGATTTGACAGCCTTACTTCATACCTGGCTTGGTGATCGCAGCTCCACGATTGGCTTATTATTTGGCGCCTTTTTGAAAGCATGGCCGTGGTTGACAGCACCCCGGTATTCAATGTGCTATTTTTTCATGATACTCGCTTTTGCCATCGATTTCTCCATCGCTGCTCTCGTCTTTCCCACGTCAATCATCGCATACGGACTGATGACGTATCCAGTGGTGCCTGCCGGATTTTGGCGATTGATTCTCTTGTACGCCGAATTATCGCTCGCCGTTGCGTACGTTGTTACTATTCCTTGTTCTTTGCAATGCTCGGGTATGACCGCCTGCGCTCATACGGGAGTCGTGTTCGGTATCCAGGATGCCAGTAGTGCGTTTGTCCCTTCCATGATTGGTGCGTTCATGGCATACATTGCCATCACGGTGCATCACAGCGCTCAGCAAACACCAAGAGATGAAATTCATCGTCGCGAAGAGCGCGACGAGGGCAATAACGGCGACTTGTTCGCCGCGAACGCCCTGTTTTCCAGGTTTAAAAATGTCCATTTTGCGGAATTTGAAATGAATTTCGCGCGCCAAGACGATTCTGAGTCTTCACCTTTCCACATCGAAGTCTCTCGAGGATTGCTAGCAGAAATGGATAATTTCTTCCAACGAATCTTAACTCCGGAAGCTGAGTATGGTCCGTCATTCGTAGCGCTTTCAGTCCTCGCACAGGAAGATGCAGAGCCAGATTGGGATGAAATTGTCGCCCGAGTGAACGACGCACTCATTAATCACCAGACGATTTCTGAAGGTGGCTCAAAACTACCGCTTTCGTACTACACGCTCGAGTTTGTGCAAGTAGACACCGATAGTCTACGAACGAGCCCGGGACATCGTGCCGCAATATTCCGCGTTATAGCCCCAGTTTCCGTCCTTCGTCCTAGTGCGGAGGCGAGTAAAGCGCTTGAGGCGATGCAACTCAGAGAAGCTGCTGGCGGCTCGGATGTAGCCCCGCTTGGCCTCACGTCTGTTCGTGGTTTCCACCAAGAAGGTCAGGACTTTTACACCGCGACGCTTTGTTTCGACATCCTCGCAACATTCTTCGTGGCGATTTGCTATCAAAACACGGTGGACTCAGATGCAGAGGCATTGGTGGAGACATACTATCAAGGTTTGTTCAAAATTGACTACGTCGTATCCGTCTTCATTTGCTTGGTACTCATCGTCGTTGATGGAGTGATTTACATGAAAAAAGCAAAGATTGCCAAAGTTTTCTACCACTACTTGACGTATGCTGGATTTGTTGGATTTTTGTTGATGATTTTCCACCAGAACACGACGGCACGTCACTCGTATTTGCAATTCTTTTTCCTCCTCAAGTCGTTGTCGTTCACTCTCGGAGCGCGACAAATACGCTGTGGGTTCCCAGCTGAAGTATTCACGAACAGCTTGATCTTCCAGCGTTCTGATATTATTTCTTTTGGCGCTTTCATGGCGTACTTTTCGATTCCGTTCATGTACGAATTACGCGTGTTGCTCGAATATGCTTGCACGGACAGCGCCCTGGATCTTTACGACTGGTTGAAGCTTGAGAACATCTCGCGTGACTTGTTCAGAATCAACGTCCGGAATAACACTTATAGAAAGTATCATCCGTTCGGTCAACCCCAACCATGGTGGAAAAAAGTTTTCCTCGAGGGTGGTGGTCTTTTTACGATCATTTTCAGTCTGTTGGTCGTGCCGTTCTTCGTATTCAGCACATCAAACCCACAAGTCGACATCAATCCAGTCTACGATATTCGGTTCAACATGAGCTTGATTGGAGCAGAAAACACCTTTAAGTATCCAATCTTTGAAGGCGGATTCAGAAAAACGATTGAAACGATGCCGTGGTCGACTCTTCGCACGGATGGACCGATACCAATGATAAACAAGCCTGGACAAATACAGGAGGCGTGTTTGGCGCAAGACAGCGACACCGTCTGGTCGCCCCCTCCACCTTCTATCGAGGCTTTGAAGAAGTCTCTCTCAAGTGGTGCAAAACTAACCACAGGTTGGATGTTTAAACGTCATTTACCGCTGGATAATCCTATTTTATATTCAGAAGGCGTCGACTACACCTTTGCAGAAGACGAAGCCGCCGCGCTTATCAGAGTGCTCAACGGCGAACAAAACAATGTCTTCTTGGAAAACATTTACCCGCGAGTTTGGCACTTGCACGGCAAAGGTTCGCCCGTGCCGAATTATTCGAGTCAACAAAGTATAAGTTGCACGCTTGCCCTGAATGGGTACAACACGACCTCACCGTGGTGGTCCGTCGATTGCGGAACATACGTCGTTCCCCTCGCAGCCTCGGAAGAGAATCGACAGAGTTTGGATTGGTGGCGACCCTGCAGTGCGTTTGAGAACGGTCCTGAGATCGTGTTGATCTCATCCGAAGTACCGACCGGCGTTTTTGCGACGTTCAGTCAATTTGTTGGTGGTCTGACGGGCGTGTACGTCGTCTACATCTTAACTTTGGCGTCCATCGTTCGAGGCTTCACCAACAATCTCGTCGGCAGCATCCAGCACGTCGATTTGCCATCAACGCACCGTCTCATCTCGCTGTGCAGCGATATTTACAGCGCGCGTCAAGTGAGAGATTTTGTTCTCGAGGAGCGTCTTTATTGGCTTCTCATCCGTATCTACCGTTCTCCAGCCGTGCTGTTCGAGTTTACTCGAACGTCGGATGGCAGCGCGATGCCCCTGCGTCCGAAGACGTCTTGAGCGCGCGCCCCGCGCGCGCGTTCGACGGATCTTCGTCATCACCCTGTAGCACTGTAGCACATGTAAATATAGATTATTTCATTAGCCAACACCAATCTACCGATCGCACGACGCACGAAAGGTCGCCGCGCCGCGGCGACGCCGTCCAGTCTCGTCGCCAACTCCTCAGAAACGCTCGTGCACCCCCCCGTCACGTCGCGCCTCGCGTCTCGCGCCTCGCGCGCCGTGGCTCGTGGCGACGAACAAGGTCGATGTTCGGACGACCTGGCGCGGGCGAGGGCATGTATGAGCCGATGTGCGACTGCAGGGAGTGCACGCTTCGTGTCATCCAAGCCTTGATGGCGCGAAGAGGACTCAACGGGCTCAGCGTAGACCACGATCCGATCTTAAATGTGCCGCCGCCGAAGAAATCGAACGCAGAACGAGGTGAAGACGCGGCGAAGACGACTGAAGCGTCGACGTCTGCGTCCAAGGGTGTAAAGCAGGCTGGAGCGTCGTCGTCGACGGAGCAGCAGCCGCCGTGCACGCGGCTGACAAAGGAAGGCGCGGATAAGTTGGGCAAGACGAAATGTCAGACGCTCGCGGCGGCGCTGGTCGCGGAGTGCGCGTCATGTGTGAAGCGTAAGTTGAAGGGCAAACCGTTGCTAACGAAACGAGAGATGTGGGCTAGTGCGTTGCGGCGATTGATGTATGAGAAACGTCACGTCGACGATGAAACGATGAGAAAAATAGTGGCATGGGTTGGCGAGAACAAGGCAGATATGCGGCGTCCTGTTTGGTTGGAAGCATCCATCATAGAACGTGGACTTGAGAGTTTTGCACCTGGTTACGTAACGCGCCTCGAGGCGTGTTGGCTCGCGTATTGGTACGATAGGTTCGAGTTGTTCAAGGTGTTGTATGATGAACTTGTGAACCATGCACCTCAATATCGGCGGGCCGACGCGGAACTTTTGTTCATGATGGTGCTCACACGACCAAATATGCAAGCGATGAACAAGATCGACGCAGATCGAAACATTGTTTTCGAAGGGGCTCTAAAACTCGAAGGAAGTCCGACGTATCTCGCGGAGAAGTTTGCACAACTTGTGAAGATAGACCCGCGCATCAAATTTCTGGATTGGTTGCGCGAACGAACGCATTGGGGACGAGTCGACTCTCCAGTGGCGACTCATGGTGACGCCTTTCTGTTTCATTTGTTTGAATCGATGCGCGCAGTGCACGATTCAATCTACTTTAACAAACAAAGTTACGATGATCTCGATCGCGACATCCTCGAAAGATGGTTCATGTTTCGCTATCTTCATCTTCATAGAGACAGGCTGGGACTTAACCACCCGGATCCAAGGATGAGAACTGCAGTAATGAGCACTGCAGTCAGGCTCTCGCTCGAGCTTAACTTGCCTGAATCACTTTTCGTGCAACCCCTCCACGAGGATTGGGGTCTTTTGTTTTTCACCCCCGCCGCCCCCGCCGGTTATCCGGAAACCGTCTATCGCTGCATAGATCATTTGAATCTGGACATGCTCAAGTACGTCGTCGAGCATGGTTATAAAGAGTATCCAGACATTGTTCGCTTGATGAAGGAACAATTAATCGAAGCCGTTGACAACGGTGAAATGATTATGGAGATGCTTGAGAACGACGAAGAGAACGCATTTACCGAGGTTGAGAAGTTCATCATTTACTTTGAAACTCTTGATACCGTCGCAAACGAAGACAAAAAACACATTAACGCTCTGTACGAAATCGTCGAAGAGCACAAAACGTCTTTGAGCGAAGGTGTGTTCATCGGCGTCATGAAGTACCTTCAGCGCCAACATGACAAAGCTGCGGAGAATGCAAAAGACCACCTCCTGCGCAACGAAATCGACGGAATTCTCTCGGAAAGAAACGCGATGTTGATGGCCGACATGCCATTCGATGGCTTGTTCCGTCCCCTGTAGCCGCGGCTACAGCGGAACAGCCTGTCCGCGGCGAACAGCCTGTTTGCCTGTGAATCACGCCTTGTAAATCACGCACGACGCGCCGCACTCCACACATCGACGCGTCACGCGCGCTCGCGCGCGCCCGAACTCACCATTCTTCGCTTCATACGAAGGAAACTCACGTTCGGCGCGACGACGATGGCGAACGGTGGCGCCGCCGGCGCGAAGACGACGGCGTCGCGTAAAAAAGCGAAGACGAGCAGTTCCAAGAAGCCGGCACCGGCACCGAAAGCGAAAGCTGTCGAGAGCCGATGCGTGCGAGCGACGACGGAGGAGAGCGCGTCGAAGGCGAACGCGACGACGTGTACGGCACAGGAAGTCGCGACGAACACCACCGCGCCGCCACCGCCGCTGCCCTCGTGCAAGTGCCTCTACGACGCCGTGAGAGTCAAATGCGGACACTGCGTATCGGTAAACACGCACTGGCAGCGCAACTTTTATGAATCGTTGCTATCTAGATTGTTTGAAGATGAGAGCGACGCGGAAAAGCTTCGAGATTTGCTGAAGTTTATGCGCGAGCACGCGGTGTCGTACGATGGAAAACAAGCGATGCGAGTGGCGGTGCGCTTAAATCGGCTGGAAACGTTCCGATGCATTTTTGAGGAATGTGCAGCGAAATCATTTCCAGAATCTTCACCTTTCATTCTCAACGACTTTTTCAACGACATCATCTCGAACGGATCATATCACAAGCACTCTGTGATAGATTTCTTGAAGGTTTTGAAAGATCAAGGCGCGAAGCCTGAGCTAAGGAATGTGAACACTATTATCAACTCTTGGGGATCGGCGGATCGCGAATCGCGAAGCGCTGATTTGCTTCGCTGGTTGAAGAACGAAGGTGGTGTGCAGCCAGACGCGTCGCATATGGAGTGCGCGGTTCTTCGATCGAACGTCACTTTACTGAAGATCTTTCGCGATGAAATGGGTCTCGTGTTACAACCGTACTTTGTCTCTCAAGCTTGCGAAAATCTTGACATCCCAATGACAAAATACCTCATAGATGAGGCGGCTCTGGTTTACGATATCGATGATCTCCTGACGAGTTTGCGCGATGCCTGGGAGCATAGTGATGCGATGGCTGATCGTCGATACGAGGACCCGATCGGCTTAGAGCGCCGATATCGTGATTTGAGACAGTATCTGCGCTCAAAGAAAGGTTGGTCGCCAGAAGCCGATCGCGCTCGTCTTCACGTGATTCTACAGCTGTTTGAGGCTCACAAAGAGACCTTTAAAACTGCCCAGTACGTGGACATCATGCAGTTTCTGAAACGACTACACGATGAGACGAACGAATGATACAATGAACGCACGAATTAACGAACGAACGAACGAAATTAGGAAGATACGTTGTGACGACGCGCGTGCCCACGTGGCGCTTCTATGTCTATTGATTAGCCTCTCGCTCTCGCAAATCGGCGCTATCGCTCACGTAAACGCGTGCACTTTTAGAGTTCGGCGCCCTCTCTCGTTTCGGGCATCAAAGCACGATGATCTCATCCCCAGCCCCCCCAGATGCGCTTCCAAACTTTTTCGCCTGCTCTTTGATTCTCTTCAGGTACGTCGCCTTTGATCTTCGCAGTTGATCGTACGCCTCTTGCTGCGCCGGATCGCTCATATTCGGCGAATCTAGCAAGTCCTGCACCCCGATCAAGATTTGTTTGATCGACACCGACGGTTTCCATCCCTTATCCTCGTTCAAAATCGACAGGCACACCTTACCCGTCGGGTACACGTTTGGGTGAAAGAATCCAGCTGGGAACGCCACTCGAGGTGGCTTCGTCGGATACTCGTTACCAAACTCCAACCGCAGCGGGTACGATCCCCCCGCCCAGGGCGTATCAGCCTTTCCAGGGATCGCGCAGTTCCACACCGTGAGATCGGTGGTGGTGTCACCGTTTTTATCCTTCTTCGTCGACGGTTTCGCGATGAAGCCGTGCGGGTGGTCTTTGCGCCAATCTTTGCGCTCTTGCGCTAGACGCGCGGTGATGAGGGAGGACATCGCGCGCGCGCGCGCTATAGATCGCGTTCGTTCGAGCGCCGCGACGCCCGTTCGTGTGATTCGCGTACGAACGCGTCGAGGAATGCGGTCGTGTCGTGGAACGACTTTTGAAAGCGCGACGACGACGGACGATTGAGAACGCGCGACGCGCGCGCGAATGCTCTATCGATAGAGACTAGTACAATATCTATTACATTTGACGTTAAAGGTCGAGCTCGACGTCGCCGAACGCGCGCTCCAACGCTCTCGGAGGCTTCATCCCACTCGCCCAGTCGCTCGCGTGCGTGGGCAACAGACCCATGACGTTGAGCTTGCGCAACGCCAGGCACAATCCCACGAGCTGCACCGCGCAAAACATCAACCTCGGCACCGTGACGTCCACGCTCGCATCACCATCGACGAATCTATCGAACGTCGCTCGCGAGCTCAGGATCGCTCGCGTCGTCTGCGCGACGCCGCCGAAGACGACCATGATGCTAAAGACTTGCACCGAGTTGCCGCTCATCCACATCATGAACGTCATCATCGCGATCGACGACACGCTGGACTGCGCGAACGCGTACGCGCGTCGCACTCTGAGTTTGCTTCGTTCGAGCTCGACCGCCGCGCCGTCCATCGTCGGCGTCGGCGCGCTCGACGCCGCGCGGGAGGAGGAGGATGCGCGCGCGGCGTGATCGCTCGCGCCGTCGCTCGCGCCGAGCGCGCGCGGGACGTAGCCGGGAGGATCGGGCAAGCGTTCGCCATCGATGCGCGCGGCGCGCGCGTTCGGGCGCACCTCGTACGCGCCGTTCATCGCGTCGTCGAGCGCGAGAGTGACGCGCGAGCGACGCTTCCGCTCGAAGGCGTTACGGATTGAAAAGAAGTCAATAACGCACACCGCGACGCGCGCGCGGTCGAGCGCGCGCGCGTGAAGACGACCGAGACGACAGGAAAAAATCATTCGTGAACGCGCGCCGATCGTGGACGCGCGCGGGGTCGGTTGAGTCGGAGCGCATGGGGCGGTACATCAATCCGCTTCGTCGTCGACTCTCGCGCGCTTCGTTGTCGTCGAGCGAAAGTGACACGGATGATGAGGAAACGAAAGCGGCCGAGTTTGCGGCGAATGAGCGAGCGGCGATTCGAGGGCGATTCGTTCGGAATCGAGGGATTCAAAGAGAAGCGGAGGAACAGATGCGTCGCTTGCGCTCGGTGAGAGAAGAACGCGAGGCGAGAGCGACGATGGAAGCTGAGATGGAAGAGATCAAGCGCCGCCTGACCGAAATGGACACGATTGATAACGCGTATAGCTCTCGTCAGCTCGAGGCGGAAGAAATCGCCGAGCGTGCGGCTGCAGCGATGGCTGATGCTTTGGATGCGCAAATCGGAGACGACGACAAAGCGTACGTCTTATTGCATCTGTGGTCAGAGTATGAGTCGTCTTGGTTGACTTTGGAGAAGCGCATCGCTGAAACACTCACTAATCGATGCGATGAGACGATGTTCATTCACGCGCACGACATTCCTTGGCCTCCGGATGAGGAATCGATGCTCGTGCAGATGGCTGCGATGGAGCAGTGGAATGATACCAAAACAACCGCACTGGCGGCGTACAAGAGGGCGTTTAGGAAAGCTTCACTGCGTTGGCATCCAGACAAATTTGCAGCAAAGTTTGGAAAATATCTCGATCCCAAGGATGCGGATCAAGTCCAAGAACGCGTGCGGGGAGTGTCTCAAGCGATCAATGATGCCTGGAGTGAAATCAATCGTTACCAGCCATGACGACGATGGTGCGCAACTGCGCGATCAAAAGCAGCCATTGCAGCGAATTCAGAGTATTCATTCATGCAGTCGTACGAATACTCGCCCTTCAAGTCTATTCGGAGCGGCCCCGCACGCTGCCTGCCATTGTACGGAGTTTCGATCTCGACGACTTCGCAATCCACCATGTTCAGCTTGATTGTCTCGATGATCGCTTCCATCGACGACCGAGGATTCCAACCGTTCGAACCTCCAGTATTTACCAGCATTTCGCTGCAAATCGAGCCGCCCGCTGTCACGTGGCCGGTATAGAGCTTCATCCGAGGCTTCACGACGCGCAAGAGGGGTGGGTCGGTTGGCCAAGACCCACCGTGCGCAGTCATGTTCGCCTCCATGAGGATGTGATCCAAACCACGTTTCTGGAGTCTTCCCAAGTCCTTCATAAGCATTTTGCCACCAGGACACGTCGTGTCAAACGTATGCAGCTCAAACGTCCATTTGGTTACGTCGTCACCCACCATCTTGAGGTTGCGTATCAGGTCGTCGGCTTCGCGTCGCTTCAACGACTTGAACTCGCGAACGAGTAGCCGCACGTCGAGAGATGTTGGAGTCATACCTACTGTTACGTGCTATACGTATCGGTGTACACGTATCGGTGGCAAAGACACGCCGCGTTCTGTACTTCTGCTGCGCGCGCGCGCCTCGTCTCGACGACATCGGATGTCGTCGAGTCAAGTACTTTAGTACACAGAGTCATGTCAACCTGATACACATGTTTATTAAAAGTACGGTTTAGGAGTCGGGCGTTGTGCGGTTAAGCTTACAACAAACCGATGGAATTATCCTCGCGTGTAATTCCGGTGGTGATAAAGAGGGAGGGAAAAAGTCACCCGACTGCTGAAAGCTGAAAGCTGAAAGCTGAAAGCTGAAAGTACAGTACATTATTTTATTCTGCTGGTTGTGTTCTGCGAGCCTGTTGTACACTGGGCATCCATTCGAATGCTTGTCTTGTTGAGTTTCTTGATGAGCGTCTAGGCCCCTCCGCTGGCCGCATTACGCTGCTCGCCGACGTTGTCATCAATAGACTTGGCCGCGTAAATTGCCGTCGGACGGCAAAAGTTGGCGTTTTGCTGCGGCGAGAGTGGAGTTGCGGCGTAGTTTTGCGCCGCCATTTGGTAAGCCAAATTTTGCTGCGCCATCCACGCCATTTGATTCATCTGATTGATTTGGTTGATGTGACTCATTCCGTCTCCTTGTTGCGCTGCGAGCGACTGCAACTGCATCATGTATTGCGCCATGGCTTGGTTGTACGCATCAAACATTGGCGCCTGTGTCGCCGCCATGGGTGCAGCGAAGTGACCTGGATATGCAGCAGTCATCATAGGGAACGATCTGTGAGATTCCTCATCGATCTTAATCGCCTGACTCGTGCTCGTGCTCGTGCTCTGGTGCTGCGGAATCGACGCCACGTAGTGCGCCTCGCGCGCCGCCATATCCGCCAAGTTCGATAACGAAGCCGTCAAAGCGCTACCGTTCGCCGCGTTGTGATGATAATGTGCACTGTGATCCACCGACACGTTCGTTTGAGCGGACGCTCGACTGGACACGTGCGACATCTTGTGCACGCCGCCGTGCGTCCTGTGCACGCCGTTCGACGCCTTGCTAGAGCCAGTCGTCGCCTTGCTCGCCACCCCGTTATTATTCGCCGCCGGTCTGTGCACGATCGTCATCCCTTCTCCATCATCCGTCGGCGTGGAGATGATGTCAAACAAGCTCGAGCGTCGCTTACGCTTGCTCACGTTGGTTTGTCTGATGAAGTATTTTTGCGCGTGCGACGCCACCTGCGTCGGCGTCCTCGTCGTCACGAAATGTCGCGAGATCCCGCGCCAATCTCCTTTCCCGAGCTTTTGCAACCCAATCAAAAAGTTTTTATGTTCCTCCTCCGTCCACGCCACGCCTAGACATCGCGAGCGCGTTCGTCGTCAGTCTCGCTCCGGGTCTCCAGGATAAAATATCTCCGCGCGCGATCCGGGGCGGTGCCACCCTGGCGCGATTCCCCCGAATGCACCCCGAATACGCGAAATATCTCAATTTCACCAAAAAAATCCAAAAAGCTAAGTCAACGCGGCGCGCCGACGCGGCGCGCGCCGACGTATCCCGTATCCCGCGCGCCCGCGACGCGCGCGCGACGCCCGCGCGTCGCCCGCGCGTCGCGCGAACGCCGCAACATAATCCCCTCGCGCGCTTTCGCTTCGCATCGCGCGCGCGCACCCTTCTTCCGCTCCTGTCGCGCGTTCGCCGGTGAATTCCCGCGCGCGGCACCATCGCCCGCGCGCGGTGCGTTCCCCACCGTCGGCGCGGCTTTCATCAGCATCGCGGCGGTCGAGCGCGTCGCCGCGCGTCTACGTTTTTCGTTCGATCACCCTCGGCGCGTCGCGTCGATCGATCGCGCGCGCGTCGTCGTCGCGCTCTGCCGCGATCCCCCCGGCGCCGCGCGCTCGGTTTTCGCGCCGAAATCGACGTCGCGCCACGTCGGAAAAGTGCGGCGTATCTACGCTCATCGAGGCATCGACCGTGGATTTGATGGCGTTCGCGAGCGCTTCAAAGCGCGCGACGAAAAAGTCATTTTGCCCTTATCCGATCCGCGACGCGGCGTCGGGTGTGGTCCGTGTGTCGTCGTTCGCGCGTCGTCGCGCCACCGTTCGCGCGCGCGGTGGCACTCGCGCGCGCGCGCGAGGCGTTCGACGGCGCGGAATGACGGCGCGCGCGACGCGGGCGCGGCGCGACGGACGTCGAGACGGCCTCGGACGCGCGAGCGATGGCGCGAGGGGGCGGCACCGCGCGCGGCGAGCGAGGACGGTGACGACGGTGACGATGATGGCGCTGACGTGCGCGGGGTGTCTGCTCGGGTTCGGTGCGCGAGGGACGCGCGCGAGCGGAGACGCGACGGCGGTGGCGAAGGCGCGGTTTGATCGACACGGCCCGGACGGTGAGGTGGTGGATCTGAGCGAGACGAACTTTGACGAAGTCGTGGGACGAGGGACGCCGGTGCTCGTCAAGGTGTACGCGGAGTGGTGTAAACATTGCGTCGCGTTGGCGCCGGTGTGGGGGGAGGTGGCGCGCGAACTCGAGGGTGAGCTCTTCGTCGGTCGCGTCGATGGGCCGAAGAATAGGTTGCTGTTGAAACGCATAGGCGCCAAGGCGTACCCGACCATCGCGCTGTTCAAGAATGGGAAAATGTACGAGTACGAGAGCGGCGATCGAAGCGTCGCGGCGATCGTGAGTTTCGCGAGGAAAGATTATAGAAAGACGAAAGCACGCGGATTCTTCCACGCGGTGTGGTTCTCGAAGGGTTTGCGCTTGCTGTACGCGGTGCCCGCGATCGGGGAGAAGGCGTACGCGTACCTTCACGGCGATTTGAGACTGAGCAACGTGGCCATCTTGTTCTTGACGCTGTGCGTGCCCGTGATGGCGGGGATGTTTGCGATATTCGTCGCAGATATGATGATTTGTCGCAACGTGCTTCAAGAGACGCGCGCGATGTACCGAAACGGTAATAGAGGTGGTGGGGAGAACGCCGCCGGCGCGGCGCCTCGCCGGCCGCACTTTGATTGACGCGTCGTCCTGTGAAACAACAACTTCTTACTACAAAACCGTCACCGCTACTGATCTTCTCCTTCCCATTTCTTCTCTCCAATTATCTTTTCCGCGCGCGTCGCGTTCCAGTACACCGCCGACGCGATATTCGCCAGCGCGTGCGCCGCCGCCGGCGCGGCGACGCTGTGCGTGTGCAACGCCGCGACGCCGTACACCGCGCCCACCGCGCTCGCCCAAACCCCGAACGCCGCGCTCCGTCCGCCGCCGATGTGAAGCGCACCGAACACTAAAGAAGACACCACCACCCCCGGCACCCCTCCGACCGCGGGAAGCAGCGCGCCTCGAAATAAAACCTCTTCCCCGAGCGCCGGGAGCACGGCGACTTGCGCGACGTCCCCGGCGCCGTCCAGCGCCCCCAAAACTTGCGCGTTCGATCGGTCCGTGCTCGCCGCGAACTCGTCCCACACCTGCAGCAGCGCTATTCTGCCCACCGTCACCGCGCCCGCCGCGCACAGCGCCGCCACCGCCGTCGCGCCGGCGTCGTCCCCGAGCAGCGGCAGCGCCGCGTTCCAGTCCCCGTGCGTCGCTCGCGTCGGGAACGCCCCGCTCGCCGCGCGCGCGCCCAGGCCGACGACCAGCATCCCGATCGACGTCGTCGCGCACGATCGAAGGACGTCGTCTCGACCGACGCGCGCGAGCGCGGGCGCGTCGTCCGTCGTCATCGCGTCGTCGTCGACGGCGTCCGCGCGGTCGAGCTCGCGCGAGGTCTTCTTTCGCCCGCGCCGCGCGTCGACGACGACGGCGCGTCTGGGCGACGCGCGCGCGTTCGCGCGACGCGCGCGCGGCGCCACCGCGCGCGTCGGCGACGAGACGATCGACATCGCGCGCGCGCGTGTGCGGATGGATATCGCCGCGTCGGCGTCTTCGTCTCGCGACGCGCGTTAATAAATATTAATCAACAACGAGCGCGACGATCGATCGATCGATCGATCGATCGATAATATTAACGTCCCGCGTCGACGCGCGTCGGTCTCACGCCGCGCCCTCGGCGACGAACCCGAATCGTCCGTCGTGCACGTACACCAGTTTGCAATCCTCCAGATACGCCGCGTCGTGTATTCTCCCCCCCGCGATGTGCCCCGCGTCGCCCTTTTTCAGCACCAGCGGCGCGCCTTCCTTCACCAGCGTCCCATCGTCGGATTTCGTGAAGAACTGCACCGCCATAGATCCCTCGACGACGACCGTCATGTCGTCGCCGGGGTGCGAGTGCGCGGGCTCCCGCGCCCCCGCGCGCCACTTCTCCATGATGACCTCGACGCCGTTCGGGTTCGTCTCCGACACCGCGAATCGCGCGGTGAATCCGTCTGCGGCGTCTCTCGGTCGTCAGTCGCGCGCGTCGTTCGATCGCGTCGTTTTAACGTCGCGCGTCCCGTCGCGTCGCTTTCCGTCGCGTCCCGTCGAGGCCCCGTCGTCGCGTCGCGTCGCGCTCGACGCACCGGGCGTGTCCGGCACGGCGTCGTACCCTCGCCAGACCCCGCTCGCGTCCGCGGTCGACGCCGCGCCGCGCGCGCCGACGACGCGGCGCGCGATTCGAGACGTCACCGCGCGCAGCATCGTCGCGGAGTCGCGACGAAGGCGCGCGACGGCGCGGCGACGCGCGGCGCGGCGACGCGCCGCACACGAGCGCGCCGCGCGTCGCGCGCGATGACGCGCGACGAGGACGAGGACGACGACGACGCGATGCGCGACGACGAGTCGCTGATGGCGGCGCTCGAGCGACGGCGGTCGACGGCGAGCGACGAGGACGCGCGCGGTGGGATCGGCGGATTCGATGGATTCGACGACGACGGGGCGTCGACGTCGACGGCCGCGCGCGCGGACGCGGCGGTGGAGGCGTACGGAACGATGGTCGAGACGCCGCCGAACGAGAGCGCGTCGAAACGCGCGGCGGCGAGACGGCGGTTGAGGCGACTCTTCGACGTGCCGGAGGACGAGACGCTCGTCGCGGACTACATGTGCGCGCTGCACAGTAAGATTTTATTGCAAGGGAAGATGTACGTGTTCGAGAATTACGTGTGCTTTTACAGTAACGTGTTCGGGTACATGAAGAAAAGGACGATTCCGTTCAGCAGGATCACGCTGATCAACAGGGCCAAGACGGCGATGGTGTTTCCGAACGCCATCGAAATCACGTACGACGGGAAGACGGATTTTTTTACATCATTCATCTTTCCCGAGAAGTCGTTCAATGTGATTTGCCATGAGTGGGTGCGGGCGTCGCATTACGGTAAATTGAACGCGATGAACGTGAAGAGGCTTTCGAAGTTGTATGACAACGAAGACCATGACAAGGACGTCGTCGAAGACGCCGCGGAAGATTCGCCGAGGGATGTCGCGACGGCGAGACGATCGAGCGAAGAGAGCGAGCAGTCCACACCGGAGCATTTGAATGTAGAACAGAAGATTCAAGAAATCGAAAATGACGACGACGACGACGACGACGACGGCGTCGGCGCTGAAGATATCGTCGGAGATTTTGGAAACATCCCGCTGGCGAGACTCCCCGGGAAGGCGCCGAGCGATCCGCCGTCGCTGATTAATCTGTACAGCGGCGATGTCGATTGCTCCGTGGAGGACTTCTTTCTCGTCGCGTGGTCAAATAAATCGCGGCACGATGTGCAGCCGAAGATATCGCAAGCGTTAGAGCAAACACAGGTGAAAATCACGGATTGGTTCGAGAAGAGAGCCATCGGATGCGTTCGAGAGATGGTGGTCACCGTTCCCGTGAGACAAACTTTCGGTCCGAAATCGACTCGCTGCCACCAGACACAAAGTTACGCCGTATACGATGACAATGTCTTCGTCTTGAATACGTCTCAAGTTCAAACTGACATACCTTACGGTGACTATTTCAGAGTCGAAGCGCGTTGGGTGCTTCGTCCACTCGGGCCCAAAAAGTGCGCCCTCTCCGTCGGTACCGAGGTGATCTTCACCAAATCGACGATGATGAAAGGTTTAATCGTGAGTAGCGTTATCGACGAGAGTAAAGTGCAGGTGGCGAAAATGATCGAGATTTACATGCGAAAAATTAATCCCAAGCAGAAAGTGGCGAGGGCACCTTCCGACGTGCCGGAGTTCGTCGACGTGAGCAAGCTGCGAATCCCGGACGCATCTCGAGACGCCGTTTGGAGCATGCTTGTGGCCACTAAAAACTTCGTGCAGCAAACTTCGGCTGCGCCGGAAATCGATCTCAAGAAGGCCAGCCCTTGGAGGAAGACGTGCTTCTTCTGTTCGCGTGCAGCGAGAATCGTGTTGATAATCGTTTGCGTGCTACTTTTCCACACCGCGCTCTCAATGTCGACAGAGTTCGTGTTCGGTGGCGTCGCGGAGAGGATTTTTGGTTGGCATCCCACTCGTGTTTACGACGAGGCGAGATATTGGGAAGCAAAATCGAAGATTCTCAACAACGAGTTGGTTTATTTGGAACGTCGCTTGGGGTATCTTGTCGACGAAATAGAAGTCGCGAAAGCCGCGATGGCTTCAGCGGCGAAATGACGATGAAATAGGATTGTAATATACACAGCTTGCAGTTATATTAAAGAATACGTGCGTTGAGAATATCGCGGTAGAGCAAACGCATGAAGAACGTGGTTTCGTCCGGACTCGCGACCCAGAGAATGGACGCCGCTTCGCGCACCTTGGCGTCGTTACCCGTGAGAGTGAAACGATCGCCGACGTGCAAAGTTTGCGAACCAGCGACGTTTAAGTACTTCATGAGCGCTTGCAAACCGATGTGCTTGTTACCTACGTCCACGAAAACGTCGTTACCTCCGTTGAAGGCGCAGAAAGGAATCTTCGCGTCGCTGAGCTCGGCTTGGCTCGCGAGCGCCATTTCTTCCAAGTTTTCGTAAATGGTATCGCCCTTGGGCAAGACTCCGACCGCGTATTCCTTGCGCAAGACATCCACTTGAACGCCCAAGTGCTTCGCATATGAGGTCAAGAATTCTTCCGCGCGGTCGAGGAACATGCGAACATCGTCGTTGTCTCTCCAGTCGTACATGTGCTCGCTGTGCCACTCCTCCGAGGGTACAAACTCCAGGCGATACTCGTCGTTAACTCGCAAGAGGTAGTTACATTCGCCACCCATGACGTGAAACTTTTCGCGCACTTCTTTCGGCAGCGCTTGCGCCTCGAAAGCGTCCACCAAACCCTTCAGTCGCCCCTCAAACTTGGTCGGCTCGCCCGGATAACCCGCGGCGGTGACAATGGCGACGTGAATGCCCAACTCCATGAGCTGCATAATCTTATCGATCATCTTATTATCGTCCTCAAAGTGCTCACCGTCGGCGTACAACGTTCCATCGGCATCGAAAGTCACCAACCGCACGTCCTTACTCGACGCGTGCACTTGCGCGATGTTCAAAATGTGCCGCACCTCGGCAAAGTTTGGAAGCACGTACCGCCGCTTGGACAACGAGGAAAACTCGTCGTACTCTCGCAGCGCCTTCAACAAAGGCAAGCGGTGGAAGAAAAACCCAACCGCGGGTACCATTCTCGAAAGCTTACTAAACCTCCGCTTCTCTTTCGGCAGCTCGAGCACCTCGTCGATCCACGTCTCCACCTTCGTGAAAACCTCCTCCGTCGTGTGCGTCTTGTGCAACTCCACGATGAACTCGATCAGCGCGTCCTGCTCCTTGAGCCGTCCTTTCCTGCGCAAGACCGAAGAATCCGTGATCGAACCCGCGCGCGCGAGATGATTCGAGTTCACCTGGTTCTTGATCAGCTCTCGCATGTACCTCGCCGCGCGTCCCACGTCTTGCGCCCCCGTCCCCGCGTTCCCTCTCCCCTCGTTCACCACCGCCTCGATCTCCTCGTCCCTCGGTTCGTCCTCCACGAACGACGTCGGTTCGCTCGGTCCGATCGCGCGTCGCGTCGTCGTCCTCGCGCGTCCCGCCGCCGCCGTCGCCGCCGTCGCCGTCGTCGTCGTCGTCCCGCGCGCGCCGTCCCTCGTCCCCGCGCGCCCTCGTCGCGCGTCGACGCGGCGTCCGCGCGCCGCGTTCGCCGCGTTCGGCGCGACGCGCGTCCCGCGCATCGTCATCGCCATCGCCCGCGTCGCGCGCGCGCGCGTCGTTCTCCCGTCGTCGGTCGCGCCGTTCGCGCGCCGCGCGCCGACGCGATTTGAATTCGACCGCGGCGGGGGGCCGTGGTACTAAATCCATTTCATGGCGTTCGCGATGTGTCGTATACGACAGAGAAGTCACACACGTATTCTAGGTGACGCGTACGCCATATGAGCACCCCCGAAAACGTGCGTCGCTAAACCCCGATCGGTCGGTCGGTCGGTCGGTCGGTCGGTCGGTCGTCGCGGCATCGCGCGACGCGATGGCGCGCGCGACGGCGTGCGCGTGCTGCGCGCGCGCGACGTGCGCGACGCAGACCCTGGATGAGATCGCGTTCGACCGCTCGGCGTGCGGCGCGGCGGCGCGCGGCGACGTCGAGGCGCTGCGCGAGGCGCTCGCGCGACGGCCGGCGAGCGCGGACGAGGACGGGACGACGACGAACGCGTCGGGGTACACGCCGCTGCATCACGCCGCGCGACGAGGGTGCGCGAGGTGCGTGAAGGCGTGCCTCGAGTTAGGGTGCGACGCGCGCGCGACGACGCGGGCGGGACGAGGGACGGCGCTGCACAAGGCGTGCGCGGGGGGGCGAGGCGAGGCGTGCGCGGCGCTGCTCGAGGGAGGAAGCGACGCCGAGGCGAGGGACGCGGACGGGGAGAACGCGCTGCACAAAGCGTGCGCGAGCGGGGAATTGGCGTGCGTGCGAGCGGTGTTCGCGCACGTCGGGATGGGGGGGCGGTGGGAGAGGATGAACGCGGCGAGGGATCGACGCGGACGCGCGCCGAGAGACGCGGCGGCGACGGAGGCGATTCGGGCGTTCATCGACGAACGGTCGACGGCGGTGGACGAGCGCGACGCGGCGTAGTGGGTTAGTTATACACACATACTAGTACTTTTACACGGCGACGCGCGCGCTCGCGCGCTCGACGCCGACGCGCGTCGAGCGGCGTCACCGCGCGGCGAGCGCGGAGCGAAACGTCGCCGACGCGCGAGCGATGATTCGATCGCGATCTCTCTCGACCAACGCCCGACCGAAGCGTTGGATGAACTTATCCGGATGCCAACGCACGAAAAACGCGCGATGCGCGCGCTTGGTCGCGTCGCGGTCGTCGCCCGCGTTCGCGAGCGATTGGCGGAGGAGCCACGCGCCCGAGCGCGGCCACGGGACGTCGTCGAACGCGATCTGCGCGCCGCTCATCGCTCGTAGCTCGAACGCGCACCACGCGAGCTCGTATTCATCAAACGTCGACGCACCGCAGTGACCGTCGTCGTCGTCGTCGTCGTCGCCGTCGCGTCCGCTCGTCTTCGCCTCGGCGCCGCTCGCCGCGCGTCTCGCCCGCGCGCGCGGATCGAACCGCTTCTCCTCCTCCCGCCGTCTCCGCGACTCGAACGCGTCCCTGCTCGACGCCCCACCCCGCGTTCGCCCTCTCTCTTCCCCCCGCGCGCCCTCCCGAGCCCGCTCGCGCCCTCCCGCGTCTCGCCCTCGTCCCTCGAACGCCCGCATCGCCTCGTCTCGCGCCGCTCGTGCCGCCTCCACCGCCGCCTCCACGTCCGCGCGCTCGAACGCCGTCCCCGTGATCGCGCCGTGCATTTTTTATCTCCCCGCTCGAGCGTCGTTCGCTCGCTCTCGCGCCTCACCGACGCCGCGGCGCGCGTCGTCGTGTCGCGCAAAACGCCTTTCCGAGCGTTATGCGCCGCCCGCGCGACGCGCCCGTCCGCCACTTTCGCGCGCGAGGATCGCTCGAGACGACCGACGCGTCGTTAAGGACGGACATTTGAGGACCGCGCGTATTCTTAAACCTTTTCACATTCATCATGGCCGAGTGCGTGACGTCGCGGACGCGCGGCGACGACGCGGCGACGACGCGCGCGACGACGAAGGATCGATGAAAGCCCTAGCGCGGAGGGATCCGCGTTCGGGACGCGAGCGCGACGCGCGATGGCGCGCGAACGTCGAACGCGAGACTGACGAATGCGAAATAAATGTTGCGATGCGCGCGAACAGCGAGGAAGTCGAAGACGTCGTTGACGAACAACCCGAAGTCGCGGTCGAGGCTGCGGATGATGAACCCATGGATCTCATGACGGCGCTGCAGGTGGTGCTGAAGAAGTCGCTCGCTTGCGACGGCTTGCACCGAGGTTTGCGCGAAGCGTGCAAGGCGATCGAGAGCCGTAAGGCGTTGATCTGCATCTTGGCGCAAGATTGCGACCAGGCGGATTACACGAAGCTCATCCAAGCGCTGTGCAACGAAGTCAACGTGCACTTGATTCGCGTGCCGGAGGCTATGGCGCTCGGTGAGTGGGCTGGCTTGTGCAAGCTCGACGCCGAGGGTACTGCGCGTAAGGTCGTGAAGTGCTCGTGCTGCGTGATCAGCGATTTCGGTGAAGAAACGGCGGCGCTCGGCATCATTCAAGACTTCTTGAAGAGCGCCAACTAAGCGCCGACGTCGACGCGTCGCGCACGGCTGGACCGTCGTCACGCGTCAAGTTCGATTTAGGGTCGTTTTAATAAACTCTAGATGATGAATTGATGAACTCTAACGCGCTACTTCATCCCAACATTTTTGCCGCGCTCTCGCCGCGACCGTCCTTGACGTTTTCGGCGCCGACGGAGCCGCGAGCGGAAACTTGCGACCCCGCAGCACGGGCTTGATCGCGCTCGAATGACGTCATACTCACTTTATCACCAGCACTCGTCAAACTGCGAGCGTGCTTCTTTTTGCGTAAATCGTCCCAAATTTTGACTATTCTTTCCTGGCTCGTCGGCGAAAATTTTGGTCGACGCTCGTGAAAAAAGTTAGACATCATATCAATCGTTGTTTGCGACCAAGTTCTTCCGTAAAGCGACGACGCAAACTCGAGCGCATCGATGAGAGCTTCGCGTAATTCGTCGACGACGGCCAACTGCTCGATTTCAGCCGCTCGCTCCGCTTTGATTGAGCGCGTGTACTGCGTCGCCATCTCCATAGCTTCCTCCTCGCTCGCGCCCTCGGGTGCAGGGGGAATCTCGATGTCGTCATCTTCTATGACACCCGGCGGCTCAACGTAACTATCCACCCGATCCACGACTTCCTGAATCGCTTTCACCGCCTTCGTGAACTCGAACGAATCATCCGTTCGCAACGCGTTGATTCTTCTGGCATACGTCGACCAGACCTCCAGCTTTCTCTTTTGTTTCGCGTTGAAAATAAGCGGAGAGAACGCGGCGACAATTTCAAACAACTCTTCGTAATCCAATCGAGTCTCCGCCCGCAGCGCGCGCGCCTTGGGCGTGGGCGTCATCGCGTTTTCCAGGCACGCGAACAACGCCTTGGCGTCGCCCCGGTCGCACGCCTCCGACATCAACAACTTCTTCAGCAATCCCGACGCTTTCACGAATTTCTCTGGCTTTAGCAAGTGTTGCGCGATCCTCTGCAGCGCGTCCTTCGTCGTCGCCGCTTTCGACGGCGCCGCCACCGTCGCGTCGTCCCTGAGCTGCACTTTTTGCGCGTCTTCGCTCCTCTCTCCCGTGTCTCCCGTCGCTCGCTTCGCCCGTTTCGCGTCGCGAATCGACGCATCATCGCTCGCGTCTCCGTCACGCGCCGTCGATGCCGTCGTCGCGCGCGGTTTCGCGTCGGGCAAGTCGTCGTACAGTCCCATCGCGCTGGTCGTTGCGCGAAGTGACGCCACATCCCGCGTCGCACCGCGCCATGCCGCGCGCGTCGCCGCGCGCGCGCTCGTCCGATGTCGCTCTGCGTGACGATGCATCGACGGACGCGCGCGCGGGCGCGAACGTCGGCGAACGCGCGACGTCGAGCGCGTCTTTCGGTGATTTACAACTCGACGAGCGACTCACGCGCGCGCTTCGCGCGGCTGGATTCGACGCGCCGTCGCCCGTGCAGCTCGCGTGCGTGCCGCTCGGACGGTTTGGATGCGACGTCATCGCGCAGGCGAAGTCTGGGACCGGAAAGACGATGACGTTCGTCGTCATCGCGCTCGAACGCGTGGATGCGGGACGACGGCGAACGCAAGCGCTGGCGCTGGCGCCGACGAGGGAGTGCGCGGTGCAAACGCACGAATGTTTCGTGGAGATGATTGAGAAATTTAAAGACATGGACGGGGACGCGCGAGGTGGGATAGAGACGTGTTTGCTCGTCGGGGGATTGCCGGTAAAGGAGGACCGAGCGCGGCTGGCGAGTCAGCCGCACGTCGTCGTGGGGACGCCGGGACGGACGAGGCAGATGTTAGAAGAGGGTTCGATGGCGTGTGATGGAGCACGGTTGTTGATATTAGATGAAGCAGACGCGTTATTGAGTGGGACGTTCGAGCGAGACGTGCTGTTCGCGTACAGCATGTTGCCGGAGCGTAAGCAAGTGTGCGCGTTTAGCGCGACGTACTCAAAGACGTTGCTGGGTGATTTAGAGCGATTAATGCGAGCTCCACAAAAAGTGATGCTGTGCGAGAGCACGACAGCTTTACAGGGAGTTCGCCAGTTTTACTCGTTGATCGAAAAAGAGGACGGGACGAAACTTGCGGACGTTATTACCGCCAAAGAGGCGAGACTGTTGAAAATATGCGGCGACGTGTCGTTTCACCAAGCGGTTGTTTTCGTGCGACGATTGGCTTGGGGAGAAGCTTTAGCGAAGCGCTTGACGTCACAAGGATTGAAAGCGGCGTTCACCGCGGGTACGCTTCCGCAAGAACGTCGAATGAAAGTCATGGAAGAGATGCGAAATTTCCAGCTTCGCGTCTTAGTTTCGACTGACTTGACGGCGCGCGGGGTCGACTTGACGCACGTCAACCTGGTGATAAACCTCGATGTTCCACCAAGTGGTGCTACGTATATGCATAGAATTGGTAGAACCGGGCGATTCGGGACGTACGGACTCGCTGTCGCCGTGCTGACCGCCGACGAGCTCGAACAACTTCGAGCCGGTTTGGTGAACGAGCGCGGTGGCAACATCGAGCCTTTACCCGACACCATACCGTCGAATTGGTACGATTACGAGCTCGATGACACCGACGCCGAATTGTTTCAGACCCTAAAGGACGCCCCGATCGAGTCAAGCGATGAGTCTGACGACGAATTCGTCGCCGACGAACCTCAGTCGTCGGAGCCCGATTGCCGAGCACGAGTGCGCGATTCCCACCGCCATGCCTACACCCTACACGTCGTCGACGAATCAGATTATGACGACACCAGCGAGACAGACATGGATGTCGTCGACGATGTCTATCACCGCGGCACCACCACAACCGCGCGCGACGACGCGCGCTCGCGGCGATCCTACGACGACTATTGGCGTTGGTTTCGCCTCCGTCACCCCCCAGCCGCTCGTCCACCGCGCTACCTTCCACTCCCCCCGGGCGCGAGCGCGCAACCTTGGATCGTTCCTCCCCTACACGCCGACCTTCGGCGCCTCCCTTACGTCCGTCACAGACCGTAACGATTAGAATTGTAACGCGCGCGAACTACAGTTGAAGACTGTAACCCTCACCGGCCCGCCTTCGGGGCCGCACACGCGCGCGCACCGCACGCGTCTCTCTCGCGCGTCCCGACGCGCGCGGCGAAAGAAAACTTTCTCCGACGCCACGTTTCGGCGCCAGACGCCGCCGGCGACGATGCGCGCGACGCTGACGCCCGCGCGAACGGGCGCCGCCGCCGCCTCGGCCGCGCGAACGCCGCGCCGCGCGCGCGCGGGAACCGCCTCGGTGAGCGCCGCGGGGCAGCGATGCGCGCGTGAAGGCGCGCAGCAGCGCATCGGACGCGTCGTTCGGGCGAGCGCGCAGGCGACGGGGTCGTCGAGCGATACCGAGGGGTACGTGAATTTCCAGTCCCGGGACGAAGTTCGTAGCGCGGCGTTGGCGGCGGCTGAACTCAACGTGCGCGTGCCCGCGAACGCTGAATATCAACAAACGATTAGAAGAAGCGTGACGTACGCCGGCACAGGGTTGCGAAGCGGTGAGGTTGAGCTGATGCGAGTGCGCCCGGCGAAGGCGGGAGAGGGGCGATACTTTGTGAAGGTGCCGAGCGGTACGATCAACGCGAGCGATGAGGAGCTACGGGATACGATCGATTACAGCGATGAGGAGGCTGAAGATATGTTGCTCGAACGCGTGCGGATGGCTTTGAGTAACAACGAGGAGGAAAAGGAAAAGACGCGAGAGCTGGCGGCGAATGCGAGGACGGCGTTGGCGGCGGAGATCGAAGCCGCTGGATCATACGACGCGAACGAAACGCGAGTGCGAGCGAGCTACGAGCTAGCAAACGAAGATGTGCGCTTGAGCTCGGAGTTAAATGGTGATTTCGTAGTCCGTGGGGCTGAACACTTGTTGAGCGCGCTCGAGGCGATGGGAATCGACAACTGCCGCATCGAACTTGAGGGCACTGGCGAGGTTCCCATTATGGACGGGAGCGCATCTTCGTACGCGTACGATATTTGCTGCGTGGGACTCACTCCGGCTCGCGCCGTGGATGGTGGCGAAGTTCCGCGTATGGCTTGGAAAATCACTGAAAACGTCATGGTGCAAGAAGGCGACGCTTTTATGATGTTCAACGTCGACGACATGAGTAAGCTCACGTACGGTATCGATCTCTCGTACAAAACTACCGCCATCGGTAAACAGTGGGAAAGCTGGACGCCGACTGAGGACGCGCCTTATGTTTTCCACGTCTCGCCGGCCAGAATGTTTGGGACTATGAACGATTTCACTGCGTACTACCGCGCTGGCTATATTAGAGCAGGTCTAGAAGATTGTGCTCTCATCGCAAACGGGGATCAGTACTGGAACGCACCTCTTCGTGTGAATAACGAGCCGGCGCGTCATAAGATTCTCGATTTGATTGGTGATTTGTCTCTGCTCGCCGAGCCCGGGATGAGCGGCGTTCCGGTCGGGCACGTCATCGCTTACAAAGCTGGCCACAAGTTGCACGCCAAGTTCATTAAAGCTCTCGCAAAGGCTTGCAAGGAACAAGTCAAAGCCGAAATATGGACCAACGGTTTCGATGCGTGAGCGTTCAGCACCGGCGTCAACCACCGTATAGAATTAGAGGTTCATTGTTAACAGCAAATTGATTTTCACACGACCGTGCTGCATGTGACAGACAACACGCGTCCAAGGTAGCGTCAAAGCGAGACTCGTTCGGCAAAACTCTTAAATTGCGAGACTGCGTGCCGATTAATGCCATCGCGACGATCTCGATTGTTATCCAAAGAGGAAGGAGCAGATTCAGCCGAATCTGGGCACGACTCAAGGCAACACGCCACGTCCGTGCGGCGCGCTTTCACGGCAGATGTCAGCGCTCTCGCGCCTCGTAACGCGGCCGAAGGTGATCAGGGACATTTTGCTGCGTCACAAAATGATGGAGAAAATCACCGTTCGTTGGTTTCTTTGATGCTGAGTTCCTTGAGCCAAAGCGCTCCCGGGTCCAGACAAGTACGCCGCTCTTTCTCGTTGCCAGTGGAACTTAAGAGATCTAGCGTGACCGGTGCAGATGAATCTACACTGGTTACGTACAAAGGTGTCAGTAGATCGCTGTGGAATACGCGTTATGATGCTCATGTGTCCACTCATGTGTCCGACGGACCAGTAAAAAACGTCTTCCTTGGCAGCTTCGACAATTCGCACTCGGCAGCGAGAGCTTACGATCTGGGACGCATTTCCCTGGGATGTAGGGACGACGAAGAACTTAACTTCCCGGTAACGCACTATACGGACGATTTGCAGATGCTCGAAGAACTTTCTATCGAAGAAATTGCGGAGATGTTGGTGGAAGCGTCGCAAAACACAGAGCGCAGAACCTCGCGCTTTCGCGGAGTCGTCGCGCGGGAAGGTGGATTCGAGGCGAGACTTGAGTTAGGGTGGTGAGAATGATTGCGATTGCGGATTGTTTTTGTGTTGCGATTGCAATGAATTCCTAAAAAAATAATCTACGTACTTCTGCGCGCGCGTGCGTACGTTACTTGCGACTTCCTAAGATGCGCTCGAGATCTGTGGCGTCGTCATCGTCCTCATCATAGCTCGACACGTAACTCTGTGATACCCAGTTCTTGGGATAGAATGGCCTGGCACCAAAATCTGACGGGTCGTCATCATCATTGCCATAATAATCGTAGATATTGAATGCGGCTTGACGCATCTTTGACGGAGTCCACACGTCGTCGTCTTTACTGCCGAAAGAATTGGCGCGGATGCGCATCGCTTGGTCTCTCACCCCGCCCGAAAGTGAATGCTCACTGAACACGGAACCGGTGTGATTGCTGAAGTCGCCCGGAACAAAACCTTGAAGCCATCGACCGAGCGCGTGGCCACTCAATTCGATAGTGCCCTCCTGCAAGCCACCACCGTAATTGATACGGAGGCGGCGCAATAATGTCAGCAACCGTTCTCCAGTCTTGCACAAGCGACCCAGCGAGTGATCAATTCGATCCATGTGTTGCTCCTTGATCATTCGAACGACTTCTTCGTCAGCTCTCACACGAATAGTCATAGTCGGTATCGTAGCGTCTAATCCATGCGCGTCTGTGCGCCGGCGAACGACACGCAACCACGTCAACAACATGACCTCGGCAGCCGCTGGTGGGAACTCTCGGATATCGTAGACAAAGTCTTCATCATCACGACTAAACTTCGGTACAATACCCAAGCCTTGAGCTTCTTCGTACATGATGAGGGCTTGCGAAGGGTAGTACCTGGCGGCGTCTTCATGGGAGCTCGTCTCGTGACTCACGGCTCGGGCAACTTCGCTGTACTCAGCTGCATTTTGCTCGTCCGTCGAAGGTGGACGTAAGCAAGCGAGCATTGTGGACAACGTTTCAACCCGAGGTTTGATTCCAGCGAGCGTGGCTTCGTGGAAAGCCGCGACCGCACGTTCCGTCCATTCCTGGGCAATGTAATCCCCTTCGTCGTCAAATGAGCCGAACTCGTTCGGTTTCCCGTTCGATCGGTTCTTCATATCCGTGAGACTTCTAATATGCACTAAAGTTTGACCGAGAATCGTGTTGAGTGCACGCTCGGAATCGGCATTTCCAGACGCGCGGGACTCTTTGTACATCTTCCATGCGGCTTCAATGTCACCCGACTGAACGCTGCCCAAAAGAAGCTCGCGCCACGTGATCGAATCCTCCACGTATCCATGCTGTTTCATAACACTTACCAAGCGGCATGCCTCGTCCATATCACCACTTCGAGCGTGAGCGGCCACGAGACAGTTGAATGTCGGGAATGTCGGGCGAATACCAGACTCGAGGAGACGCTCAAACATGTTACTTGCTTCTTCGACATCTCTCGCGAAAGCGTACGCGAAAATAAGTCCTTCGTATGAAATAGCGTCAAGCTCGTACCCAGCCGCTTCGAGCTTGCCCGCAGCCTCGACGGCGAGATCTGGCCGGTCGGCGCGAGCGTGCGCGGCGATGAGCGAGTTGTAGCATTCGATGGGAGCCACCACGCCTCGCTTCTTCGCGTTTTGCATGATCTCTTCCACCTGTGAAGCATCGCCTTGTCGCGCGGCCACACCAGTGAGCGTAGAGTACAACTCAGGCCCTGGGCGGACGCGATTGCGTCTCATGGACGTCATCAGCTCGTCGCAGAAATCGTCGTCCTCGTCCAACAGGGCGAGTCGCATCATCGTCGCGTAACTCATTTGATCCGGAATGATGTTATCCTCCAACATGGCGTACCAGATCAGCTTAGCTTTATCAGCTTTACCAAGCTTCCCGTACGCTCTGATCATCACTGTGTATACTTCGGTGGTACCATTGATACCGGCGTCGTGCATCTCGTCAAAGTACTCAAAAGCCCTCGTGTAATTCTTCTCAGCCAAGGCGCAGCAGATGAGAGCCTGGTACGCGTAAGAGTCGAGCTCAAAGCCACGCTCAATCATTTCGTCGTGTACCATCGCCGCTTTCTCGCAAGCTTCTTTGCGCACACTCGGAACCACCGCCGCGCGAGCGCACACGGTGAGCAAGCTATTCATCACTATCTTATCCAGCTTCATATTCGTGGTTTTAATCTCCTCAAAAATCATGAAACAGCTTTGTAAAGTCGAACGAACGTGTTCGGAGTCTACTCGTCTCTTCCTCGAACCCTTAAGAGACGTCGCAAGGTCTCGCGAGATGGCGTCGATCATCGATCCGTACGTCTTCTCGTTTGGCTCAAACCCCGCCCTCTTGAGTTCGGCGTACACCTCGAACGCGCGTTCGACGTCCCCACACTTTGAGCAAGCTCCAAGAAGCGTGGTGTACGCTTGTAAATCAGGCTCAAATCCCGCATTTTTCATCTTCTCTATCGCCAGCGTCGCCGCTTGTAAATCCCCCGCCGTGGCGCATGCGTGCACCAACATGTTGTACGGTCGAATGTCTCCGCTCTCGATGACGTCCACGAACTCAAATCCGACGGACACAACGCGCAGCGAACGACACGCGCTGAAGAAGTCTCTGTGCGACACTCTTCGTCCGATCTCTTTCACCCCTCGCTCCTTCATGTGCTTCAATAAATCCACCGAATCATGAAGTCTTTTACATCGCACCAACTCGCGAAAAATGTAAAAGTACTCCGACTCGTTCGCGCGCGTCCCGTCCACTTTCGCCTCGAGCTCCCCCGCGCGATCGATCAGCTCCCCCAGCGTCATCGTCGACCACCGTCCATAGCCCTTCGCGATCTTCCCGCTCGCGTTCGACGCCTCCTTCGCGCCGAACGCCGCGTCCTCGGATATCGCCCGCGTCGTCGTCGCGGGGCACCCTCGCGCGCGCGACGCCGCCGTTCCTCCCTCTTCCCTCGTCCCGCGTCCACCGCCGCGCGTCCCGACGCCCGTCGTTCGTCGCGCTCGCATCCCTCGCATCGTTCGCGCGCTCGCGCGTCCATCCCGCGTCCATCCCGCGCCGCCGCGCGCGCTCGCCGTCGCGCTCATGCCGCCGCGCGGTCAATCCCCCGTTCGCGTCTTCACCGCGCCCTCGCGCTCGGCTCGCGCGTCCGGCCCCGTCGCGAGTCGTCGGCGCGCGTCGAGACGCGTTTCGTCGATCGACCGTCGCGTCGCGCGCTCGTTCGCGATGCGTCGCGCGTCGCGCGTCGCGCGGGCGTGTGCGGCGCGAGGCGGCGCGCGGGGGGGCTTTAGTTTATCCGCGGCACACGCGGGTTTATCGTGTATGCGTTTACAGTGACATCAATTAATATGTCACAGACAAACGGATTAGACATGATGTGTGATTGAATGCGTACTTGGTGCGTCTTCGGGGCAACCATCGTCGCCGCGCGTCCACGCGCGCGCGGCGACGGCGCGCGCAGAGCGCGGCGCGATGCGGCGCGCGCTCGCGCGCGCGGCGCGCGCGATCGACGGCGAACGACGCGCGCGCGGCGTCGCGATCGACGCGCGCGCGCGCGCGACGACGACGACGCGAACGCGAACGCGGGACGACGGGGACGGCGGACGCGCGCGCGCGCGCGCGCTCGCGACGACGCCGTCGCGCGAGGACGACGGGCGGCGGGGAGAGATCGCGATCGATCGATCGGGCCTGCGACGCGCGCTCGAGGGACGGGCGCGCGCGGGCGACGCGCGGGAGGAGGGGACGCGCGGCGGGTTGTTGGGACACCTGGAGCGCGCGATGAAGTTCGCGGGAGGGTCGATTCCCGTGAGTGAGTACGTGCGAGAGTGCTTGACGCATCCAGAGTATGGGTATTACATGCGCGACGCGGACGTGTTCGGCAAGAAGGGGGATTTCGTGACGAGCCCGGAGATTTCGCAGGTGTTCGGGGAGTTGATTGGCGTGTGGGCGGCGCTGCAATACGAGGCGCTGGGTTCGCCGGATACGCTTCGAATCGTGGAGTTCGGGCCCGGGAGGGGGACGTTGATGGCGGATTTACTGCGAGGGACGAGGAAATTTGCGAAATTTCGCGATGCGGTGAGCGTGCACTTGATCGAGGTGTCGCCGGCGCTTCGAAAGACGCAGGCGAAGACGTTGCGGTGCGGGGAGTTAGAAACGACGGCGGCGGAGGGGAACGCGAGATTTGTCGTCCCTAAGAACGTGTTAGAGAACGAAACCGACGCTACCGGTGACGCTGGTGGATCGTCGGGCGACGCTCCGGTGGGTGAGGCGCACACGCGCGGGAAGTCTGAAATCAACGGCGCAGAAGTGTTTTGGCACGACGGTTTGGAGAGCGTGCCGAGAGGGCCGACTTTGGTGATTTGTCACGAGTTCTTCGACGCATTACCGGTGCGACAGTTCCAACGCACCGAAAGAGGATGGTGCGAGAAGCTCATCACGATAGATAGCGGTTTAGTCGCGGAGGATGGCGAAGACGTTAGCGGGGAATCGAGCGGCGCCTCGAGACGCGATTTAGAGATGGTTCTCTCTCCTGGGCCGACACCGGCGAGTCACATGCTCGTGTCTCGCCGTCTCAAGGGAATACCGAAAGAAAAAGCAGATAGTTTGCGACTGATCGAGCTTAGCCCACCGAGCATGACGCTCTGGGACGCCTTGGTGGATCGCATCGAGAAGAATTCCGGCGCCGTGCTCGCGATCGATTACGGCGAAGAGGGGCCGCTCGGGAACACGCTCGAAGCGATTAAAGACCACAAGTTTGTGCACGTGCTCGACAGCCCCGGAGAAGCCGATCTCTCGGCGTACGTTGACTTCGGAGCTTTGCGTCAAATCGTCGAGGAAAAACCGCAGTCCGGAGTCAAGTGTTACGGCCCGGTGACGCAACAGCAGTTGCTGTTGAGTTTAGGCCTGGTGCCTCGCCTTGAAAAGCTCGTGGAAAACGCGTCGAGCGAGGCACAAGCGGATGAATTGGTGCAAGGATGCGAACGTCTCGTGGGTGACGGCGCTGGAGATCCGGAATCGGGCGTCGCGCCGGGAATGGGGTCTAGATACAAAGCCATCGCCATGGTCTCTCGCGGATTGCCAAAGCCAGTGGGATTCTGATATTTGATTTACAGTACACATAGAATATTTCAAATGGCTAAGCTTGTACTTGTAGTAGAATGTTATTGTTCAACAAAAAATACATCAAATGTGTTCACGCTGAATCGCGAGCACATATATAATGTACTTGTAGTAGAATGTTATTGTTCAACAAAAAATACATCAAATGTGTTCACGCTGAATCGCGAGCACATATATAATGAGCGCGTGGGTCTCGTCAGAATAGAGAGACGAGCGAGAGGTCGTTTTGAAAGACGCCGTCATACCCGAGTCCACCGATGAGCAATAAGCAGCCGTTTCGGGCTGGCATCATCACGTGGCCAGTGCGATGTTCACGAACATGCGTGATACGTTCACAGCTCAGCATATTGCCGTTCGAATTTTCCATCGCTGGGTGTTGAATCGGAAGCCATTTGCGAGCCGTGGTGTCGAGCATGGCGAAACCGCTTTGGAAAAACGTCAAGCCTTGCATCGACGCCAAGCCTTCGTTATCCGTGGCATACTTCCCAATAGTACCCTCTCGCGCCGAACCTCTTCCACCGCAAAGAATAATACGGTCGCCCAGGACGACCGCGGCGTGTCCAACCCTCGGTGCCGGCGGCACTCCGGCGGCGATGAACCGCTCCCATCGCAGGCGTCCGTCTGCTGGGCGCACATCGAGCTTCCACACGTCGTTGAAGACCTCGGATATGTGACAACCACCAAAAATATACAGCGAAGAACCGACGAGACACGCGGTTTGACCCGCGCGCGGAGGTGGAGCCGGAGAACGGACACCGTCTAGCAACAACGTCCACGTCGCGACGAGTCTGCCGTCCTCGACAACGAGTTCCAACAACCACGTATCGTTGAAACAGTGCGTCGTGTTCGAACCACCAAAAAGAATGAGCTTACCGTCTAATGAAACGGCAGAGTGCCCCCACCTTGCGGCTGGCACTGCATTCTCGGGATTCGTCGGGTTTGCGCGAACGAGCGGCTCGCGCCAAATCAAGCTCCCGCCGTTGGCGGCGGCATCGCTCACGCGTAGTCCGTCTTCGCCTTCAGCGCACAAGATGCGCAAAGAATTGGAGAAACCTTCAAAAAATCCTTGAGATCCGCCAAACAGAGCGACAACCTCTGAGTTTTCCACGCCGTTCACAGCCATCGCGGTCAACGTCCCCGAACAGCGCGGAAAAGGAGGCTCGTTCGACGAGCCTACGTGCAGTTGTTTCAACCGCAACTCCGGTTCGTCGAGATCGAGCAAGTGTAAATCGTTGTAGAAGTCACTTCCGCCCCCTTGGCCGCCAAAGAATAAGATTTTCGAGCGATCGCCCACGGCAGTACACCTGTGCAAATACCTCGCCGCGTACTTGGTCTCCGCCGGTTCCAGGCTCGACTCCGTCGTCGACGCGCTCCATCGCAGGGCGCCGGATTCGGGTCTATGCCAGCTCTTATACTTTTGCATCCAAGCAGGCGATGCTCTCACCGCGGTCGTCGTCGACGACGACGACGATGAAGACACGCTTCTTCGCGACGTCTTGCCGTCGTAGCCCTTCGCCGAGGCGTCGCCTCCGCGCCCCGACGAATCGTCATCGTCGACAATCTCACCGATCAATCGTTTCGGCAGCACCACGCTCGCCTCCGCTCCGAGCTTATTCGCCAATAACTTCCGCCACACGCTCTCGCTCCGCGCCGCGCTTCGAAACGCCGCGCACGACCGCGCGCACGCCGCCAAGTCGCGCTCGTTCTCCAACCTCGCCACGATTTCCACCACCACGTCCCTCGGCAACTCGTGCATCCCGACCCTCCCATCCGCGCCCGAATCGTCCTCACCGCTCGAAACCGCGCGTCGCCGTTCCATCGTCCACGCCCGTCCTCGTCGTTCCGTCCTCTCGCTCGCGCGTCCCCGCGCGCCCGCGCGTCCCCGCGCGCGTCCCTCCCCGTCCCCTCGCGCGCCCTCGCGTCCATCGCGCGCGTCCTCGCGCGCGCGCGCCCGCTTGCTCCGCCGTCTCACGAACGCGCTGAACATCGACGTCCCGCGCCTCGCGTCCGACCCCTCTCTCGCGCGCGCGTCGCGTCGTCGCGTCGCGGCGTCGCCGCCAACAACCTCGACCCTCCGCGCGCGCGTCCCGTCGCGCGTCTCCCTCGCGGTCCCCGTCGCGCGCGATCGCGACGCCGCGCGGTCGCCGCGACGCGGCGCGTTCGCCGCCTCGATCGCCGCGCGCGCGCGTCGTCGCGCGCGTCGTCGTCGCGCCTTCGTCGTCGTCGCGGTCTCCCGTCGACTTTTTCGCCTTTTTCGCGGTCGGTAACGGCGCGAGATTTCGATCGCCGAGATTGGACGTCGCGACGAGTCGTGACCCATCGATGTGTCATTCGGACATACGGATCGTGATCCGATTTATCTCGCGCGTCATCGCGATCGTAGACGACAAGTACGCTTAATATTTTGTGATACGAGTCGTTAGCGCGCCGTCGTTCGCGCCGCTAGGGTCCGCGCGCGCGCGCGGCGCGCACACGGCGACGCGCGCGAACGCGACGCGCGCGCGAACGGGGCGAGTCGGCGAACGCGGACGAGGCGCGACGCCGCATCGAACGCGTCGCGGCGTCGGGCGAACCGTCGAAGCGCGTCGGTCGGGAGACGGGCGATACGCGACGCGCGCGTTCGATTCGCATTCGGGACGCGCTGGAATCGTTCGCGAATCGCGGCGATGCGCGCGACGTGCGCGTGCGCGCGAACGAGCTCGGGCGCGCGCGCGACGTCGCTGAGTGGGAAGAATAACGCGCGAACGATCGGGGGCGGCGGGCGCGCGGGCGCGGCGGCGATGCGAACGCACGCGGCGTTCGAACGCACGCGCGTCGGGCGATCGACGTCGGCGCCGATCGCGCGCGCCCGTATGGGCAAACAGTTTGGGGGGGGTGGGTTATCCGGGACGCGCGCGCGCGCGTTTCGAGGACATCGAGACGACGTCGGCGGACGGGACGAGGGGTCGTCGTCGTGCGATGAAACGATGTACGACGATGGGTACGGCGCCGCGGTGGGGCGGCGGAAGCGGTCGACGGTTCGAGCGCGGGCGATTTTGCAGTCGCGAGAGACGAGCATGGACGGCGAGGACGACGTGTCCAACGAGACGAACGCGATGGATTCGCTCGATGGGGTGGATATGGACGCGCTCGCGGCGCAGGTGCGGTCGTTGTATTCCGAGGTGGAAAAGTTGGGGGATTCAGGAGCGAGCGCGGAGGAGTTGGCGTGGTTGGAGAGCTCGCTCATCGACGACGACGCGGCGAACGCGAGCGCGGATATTCCCGAGCGCGAAAAGCTCACGATGACGACGAAGAAAGCGTCCTCGACGAAGAAGACGTCGGCGAGGACGAAGAAATCTTCTATGACGACGATCAGACGCGTGTCACAGAGCGAAGATGAGAGCGCGCTGGACGAGACGGAGAACGGCGTCGTCACCGAAGGGTTGGCGGCGCGAAGCGCGCGCGCGCGCGCCGTCGCGCGTGGCGTGCGAAGTCGTCCGAAAAAGGCCTCGGTTTCGGTGATGGTGCAAACGCAATCCAAGGATCGCGTGCGCGGCGTCAACCTCGAGCCGAGAAAGATGTCCAAGCAGTTGACGCGCACGAGCAAGCGCCTGGCGACGGATTCCATGCGATCGTATCTCAAGGATATCGGTTCCGTCACGCTCTTAAACGCCGGTCAAGAGGTCGAACTCGCCAAGCGCATTCAAGATTTGATGCATTTGGAGAGCATTCGCGAAAACCTCGTCGAGGAGACGGGTCCTGGCGCCGAAGTCACCGACTACCAGTGGGCGTCGGCGGCGGGTTTAAACGTGCAGGCGCTCCATCAGCGTTTGCGCGACGGTAAGTCGGCGAAGAACGAGATGATTCAAGCCAACTTGCGCTTAGTGGTCTCCATCGCGAAGAAGTACGCCAACAGTAACATGAGCTTCCAGGATTTAATCCAAGAAGGGTGCGTCGGTTTGATTCGCGGGGCGGAGAAGTTTGATTTCCAACGCGGGTACAAGTTTAGTACGTACGCGCACTGGTGGATTCGCCAGGCGGTGACGCGTTCGATTAGCGACCAAAGTCGCACGATTCGCTTGCCCGTGCACTTGTTTGAAATCATCTCCCGCATCTCGAAGATGGAGCAAAAGTTTGCGTTGCATAACGGTCGCAACCCGACGACGGAGGAAATCGCCGCAGAGATGGATATGTCGGCGGAGAAGATTACTCAGATTAAAAAGGCTGCGCAAGCGCCCGTGTCGCTGGCTCAGACCATGGGTGGAGATAACAAAGGACGCACCGTCGAAGACACCCTCGTGGACGTCACCGCGGAGGGCCCAGAGAAGGTGAGCGGCAAGTCCCTGTTGAAGGAGGATTTGGAAAACGTACTGAACACGCTCAATCCGCGCGAGCGGGACGTGTTGCGACTTCGGTACGGATTAGATGACGGTCGCGTGAAGACCCTTGAAGAGATCGGGACGGTGTTCTCCGTCACTCGCGAGCGCATTCGACAAATCGAAGCCAAGGCTCTTCGAAAGTTGAAGCAACCGTCGAGGAATTCGATTTTGCAAGAGTACTTCGCCGACAGCGACGCGTCCTCGTTACCGAAGCCGCCGCCGATGAACCCGTAGATGCACGCATTGTTGATATGTCTTTAGAAAGGCCACAGCGAGCGCACTAATATTCTTTATAACAAACTACCAGTAATTGAAAAAACTTGAGCTCGTCGCATCGTCAATAAATTTCCTCAAACGGCAACGACCCCGGTTCCATGATCCCCATCCCGCCCTTGAACAGCGCCACGAACCCGACCGCGGAAAGAACGATCAAAATCCCCACCCGCTTCACGATCGCCTCCACGCTCTCATCCGTGTCCGAGCTAATCTCCAAATCCCTCAACCCGCTCACGCTCGTCGCCGGCGTCGGCGCCGCGTTCGCCTTATCCCGCTCATACTGTTCCCTCTGCACCGTCCCGAACGACTTCCCCTCCCCCGCCGCAAACTTCTTCAACTGATTCTTCATCAGCGCCGACGACTCCATCCTCATCATCGTCGGATCCGCGATCGCCGTCTCGAAGTCCAGCCCGCACGCCTGCATCTCCCGCAGGTACATCTTCGCCGACTCCACGTCCCCGAACGCCGCGCTGCAGCACATCGCGCAGTAGCACAGCTCCCGTCGCGTCTCGAGGCTCATCCCATCCTCGCTCTCCAGCGCGCGCTCGAACGCCTTGAGCCCGTTCATGCGATCGCCCGCCTCGTACCGCGCGCGTCCGTCCCGAAGCGCGTCCGCCGCCGTCGACGTCGCCGTCACCGCGACGCGTCGCGCCGCGCGCGCCGGCGCGCGCGTCGCGCGCTTCGAGACGCGCGCGCCGCTTCTTCGCGCGCGCGCCGTCGTCGCCGTCGCCGTCGTCGTCGTCGCCATCGATCGTCGTCGCGGTGTGCGGGACGCCGGCGTCGACCCCGCGTACTGTTTGCCCATAGACGTCGTGGATAGGGCGATCCGCACACCGCGACGACGACGACATGCTCGCGCTGAACGCCGCCAGATGCCCCGCGCCCGTCGCGAGAGCGCGCGGCGCGCGCGCGACGCGCCGATCCACCGCGACGCGCGCGGTCGAGGTGCGCGCGACGACGCGAACGAACGCGACGGGGAGACGCGCGCGATCGGGACCGAACGCGGACGCGAACGAACGCGACGGACCGACGCGACGCGACGCGACGCGACGCGACGCGACGAACGAACGAAGCGATGACTGATGGATGGACGCGCGACGCAGACGAAGGCGGGCGCGACGGCCGTGGAGACGACGCGACGACGCGCGGCGGCGGCGACGAGCTCGGCGCTCGCGCTCGCGCTCGCGAACCCGGCGTTCGCGGGCGACTTGTTCGGACCGGAATACTCCGGCGCGGTCGCGGTCGGGACGACGATTATCGTCGTCGGCGTCGGCGCCATCAGCGCGTTGCTCCTGCCGTTCGTCACGGGGACGTTGAACCCGGTTCAAATGGCGGTGAACCTCGGCTTGATCGAGGGCGAAGTGAGCAACCTGCGCAAGTTTAAGATGAACGGCGAGCCGATGGATCACGGCGGAAAGTTCGGGCACAAGTGGTACAAGACCGATGCGTACTGCAACGGTAAGTACATCGATTTCGCGGGCGTGAAGAAGACGGAGGAGATTGAGAAGAAGGCGGCGGCGGCCGGCAAGCGATAAACGCGCGAGACGCGAAACGCGCGTCGAGTCGAGCGCGACTCGACGCGCCACGACTTTTCGCGCACCATCCGCATGCCCAGTTTCGTTATCCATCACGCGAGCGATTCTGCAACACAAACACACGTAATCATGGATTTATCGCGTCTTTTCTTTTTCTCCGTCCCGCTCGTCGCCTCGTCGCCGCGCGCGTCGTCCCGCACACCTCGACGTCGGCGCGATGGTCGTCTCCGCGCGCGGTCCGTGCGCGCCGTCGACGTCCGCGTCCACGCGCGTCGCGCGTCCTCGTTCGCGGCTTCGCGGCGCCGTCGTCGCCACCGCGCGTCCCAATCGCCGCCGCGTCGTCGTCGCGCGCGCGTCGGCGTCGTCGTCGCGCCCGCCCGCGGACGCGCGCTACGACGTCATCGTCGTCGGCGCCGGACACGCCGGATGCGAAGCCGCCCTCGCGAGCGCGCGCGCGGGGGCGTCGACGCTGCTGCTGACGCTCAACCTCGACCGCGTGGCGTGGCAGCCGTGTAACCCAGCCGTCGGCGGACCGGCGAAGTCGCAGTTGGTGCACGAGATCGACGCCCTCGGAGGGGCGATGGGAATCATCAGCGATAAGACGTACCTACAAAAACGAGTGCTGAACGCGTCGCGAGGACCGGCGGTGTGGGCGCTGCGCGCGCAGACGGATAAATGGGAGTATTCGCGAGAGATGCGAACGACGCTCGAGGCGGAGCCGAATCTGAGCATACGGGAAGGGATGGTGACGGAATTGGTCCTAGGAACGAACGATGACGTGCGAGGGGTGCGAACGCACTTTGGTATGGAGTTTGAGGCGCCGTCGGTGGTGCTGACGACGGGGACGTTCATGGGTGGGCAAATTTGGGTCGGGCGAAAGACGCTCGCTGCTGGACGCGCGGGCGAGGCGCCGAGCGAAGGTTTGACGGAGTATTTACAAGAGATTGGGTTCGAGATCGATCGTTTGAAAACTGGCACTCCCGCGAGGGTGGATTCGCGGTCGATCGATTACACGAACTTGGAGGAACAACCCGGGGACGAGGACATGCGTTGGTTTTCCTTTGACGAGGATGCGCACGTCGTTCGCGAGCAAATGGCGTGTCACATGACGCGCACGACGGCGGCGACGCATAAACTGATTCAAGATAATTTATTAGAAACGCCCACGTACGGCGGATGGGTCGGGGCGAAAGGGCCGAGGTATTGCCCGTCGATCGAGGACAAAATTGTGCGCTTCGCCGACAAGGAGAGCCATCAAATTTTCCTCGAGCCCGAAGGTCGAACCGTGCCCGAGGTGTACGTGCAAGGCTTCAGCACGGGCTTACCCGAAACCTTGCAACTCGAGCTCTTGCGCACACTTCCTGGGTTGGAGAACTGCAAAATCCTGAGACCTGCGTACGCTGTAGAGTACGACTTTTTGCCCGCTTACCAGTGCAAACCGACGCTCGAGACGAAAAAGATTTCCGGTTTGTTTTTCTCCGGTCAAATCAACGGTACGACGGGTTACGAAGAAGCCGCGGCACAAGGTCTTCTCGCGGGCATCAACGCCGCGCAGTTGGCGAAGGGTGGTGCGAGCAACGGCGCGAAAGAACTCATCCTCCCTCGAGAAGGTTCGTACCTCGGCACCCTCGTCGACGACTTGTGCACAAAGGATTTACGAGAACCCTACCGCATGTTGACCTCAAGAAGCGAGTACAGGTTGGTGTTACGTTCCGATAACGCGGACATGCGCCTCACCCCGCTCGGCCGCGAGGTCGGTTTGATTTCAGATGCGCGCTGGGCCAAATTCGAGAAGAAGCGCGACGCGGTGGATAACGAGATGGCGCGCCTGCAAAGCACGCGCTTGAACGTCAAGGATGAGTTTTGTCAACGCGCGCTCGATGTCTCAGGCTCGGGTTCCCGTCAAAGTTACACTTTGGAGGAGCTCTTACGACGCCCGCAAGTCCCGTACTCCATGCTCGAAGAATTCGGCCAAGGCAACGTCGACGCCCCCCTCACGCGTTGGGAAGCCGAGGCGGTGGAGATCCGAGTCAAGTACTCCGGCTTCATCAAGCGCCAAGAGCTTCAAGTCGAGCGCGAATCGAGTAAGTTCGGCAAACCGATTCCCGACGACGTCGACTACGCATCCATCTCCACCCTCCGCATGGAGGCGCGCGAGAAGCTCGCGCGCGTCCGCCCCGCCACCATCGGCCAAGCCTCGCGCATCGGAGGCGTCACTCCCGCCGACGTCAGCTCACTCCTCGTCCATCTCGAGGTCCGTCGTCGCAACGCAGAGCGCGCGGAGTCTCCCAGCGCCTAGTCTCGCTTTGTATTACCCACGCGTTCGCCTCCCCGCGCGTCGTCGCCGACGCCCGCATCCAACCTGCCCCATCCATGCACTCACTAAACCCTCGGTGCGCGGACGTCACTTCGCGACGACATGTACGCCACGATGGCCTCCCTCGCGCCCGTCCGCGCGCCCACCGCCGCGCCCAAGCGCCAACAAGGTACGTTCGCCATCTCCCGCCCGTCCGCGCGCGCGTCGCGCGTCGTTCGACGCCGCGCGCGCGCGCGAATCCCGACGCCGCGCTCGACCGCGGCGTAGGGCTTTTTCGCGCGCGCGCGATGCCCGACGACGACGCGACGCGACGCGCCTCGCGCGATGCGCCGACGCTCGACGACGAGAAAAAAATATTCGCGCGAATGCGCGTCGTTCGCGACGCTCGAGACGGTCGACTGACGACGCCGCGCGACGTAATCGTCGCTTCGAATGCGCAGCCGCGAAACCCTCGCCGGGACGACGATGCGGCGTGCAGACTCGCGGTCACAGCCTCGGGTCGCTCCCCCCGGAGCTCGGGGTCACGGCCGAGAAACTCGGACGTGACGTGTTTAACACGACGTATTACCCCAAGGGTGAGGACGCGGACGCGTCTCGTAAGCCGTGGGTGGTGATCGACGCCGCCGGGTTGCGACTCGGACGCCTGAGCACGGTGGCGGCGACGTACCTGCGAGGCGGGAACTCTGGGTGCTACACCCCGGCGTTTAACATGGGCGTGAACGTGGTCGTGATTAATGCCGATAAGATTGTCGTGACTGGGAACAAGGCGAACCAAAAGTTGTACTACACGCTCGGCGTCAGAGGTAAGCCGGGGTCGATGAAGGAGGAGACGTACGCGAGCCTGCACGCGCGTCAACCGGCGCGAGTGATTGAAAAGGCGATTAAGGGTATGTTGCCGAAGAACCGCATGGGACGGGAGACGTTTACGCATTTGAAGGTGTACGCGGGCGCGGATCACCCGCACGCGGCGCAAAACCCGACGGATGTGACGGCTGACGTGAAGGCGGCGACGCACAAGGCGCACATGCTCGAGCAAGCGTAAATGTGTCGCGCGCGACCCCTGTAGAGATTGGTTAATTCTTCTTAGCGATATGCATTAGCGTGCAATAAATAATTCACAAATTCGTGATCGAATCGAACGTCGTGACCTCAAGCTCGCTCGCCTGGTATTAAATGTCGTCTAATTGCCGCGCCCCGCCGCCGCTCGAGCGTCGTCGCCACGCCCGCTCACCTCATGCTTGGCACGATGTCATCTATTTTGAGAATCATTCGAACGCACTCGGTCGCCAAGGAAAGCGCACTCGTTGATACTAACAAAGGTTGGAGCACGTTCTCCTCCTTCATGTTGGAAATCGTTCCCTTGCGAACGTTGATGCCGTGGTGCACGTTGCCGGCGACGTGGGCGTTGCGCAACTCGGTGACGATTTCAATCGGGTTCAAACCAGCGTTTTCAGCCAATGTGTACGGAATCACCTCTAAAGCTTCAGCGAACGCCTTCACAGCGACGGCATCCATCCCGCTTAGCGTGCGCGCCCAATAACCGAGCTTTTGGGACATTTCAACCTCGGGCGCTCCGCCGCCGACGATTAAAAATCGCTTTTGCACCAAGCAGCGAATCACGCACAGAGCGTCGTGAAGCGATCTGTCGGCTTCTTCGACGACGAGCTGATTACCACCGCGAACTATGACTGAAACAGTACGACCCATGTTCTCGACACCGGTGACTTGGACAACCTTGCCGTTTCCGCACTGCTTCTCGTTCACGAGTGCGGCGTGACCAAGCTTATCCGGCGTCATGTGATCGACGTGCGCCACCGGTTGACAGTGAAGCGTCTTACTGATGAATTCAATTTCTTCGCGCTCGATGTCACGAATGACTAAAATCTTCGCCTTGGCCAAGTAATGGAGCGCCAAATCCGACACCGCGTCGCGCAAGATTGACTTTTGCACCAAGAGAACGTTGCAACCGCTCGCCTTGATCTTCTTGATGATACCGATGATGTGGTTGCGCTCTTCGCGTAAAATTTTATCCATCTGCGTGTAATCACTTACGATGACGTTGTTCTCTAAGTCCGTCTTCGGCGGGGAGATGCAAAACTGTACCAAACCAATCTTCGCGTCCTCCACTCTCGTCGGTCCGCCCGCCGCCTTGCTCGGCTTTTGGTCGAAGACGATGCCGTCCACCAACTCGGTATCGTCCATCGTGCCCCCGACCTTTTTTACGATCTTCACGTCTCGCAAATCTACCATGTTCGGCCGCTCTTGGTCGAGCACTCTGAGCACGCAATCCACCGCAATCGGGCTCAACAAGCTCGAGTACTGCGCGACGACTTTTGACCCCAGACTCGTCGTCGCCGCCTGAATCAAACTTTCGCGATCATTCAAATCCACCGGATCGCTCATTCCCTCCAAAATTTCGCACGCCTTCTCACACGCCGTCGACATCGCGTCCGAAATCACCGTCGGATGCACGCCTCGTCCTAACAATCCGATACATTTATCCAACAGCGCCCCGCACAAAACCGCCACGCTCGTCGTCCCGTCCCCCGCCACGATGTCTTGCGATTTCGACAGCTCGACCAGCATCTTCGCCGCCGGATGCGTCACGTCCATCGTTTTCAATATCGTCGCTCCATCGTTCGATATCGTCACGTCGTTCTTCGCGTTCACCATCATCTTGTCCATGCCTCTCGGCCCGAGCGACGTTCGGATCGCGTCCGCGAGCTTCTTCGCCGCCGTCATGTTCGACACCCGCACGTCGTGTTTCAGCTTATTCTCCACGTACCGCTCCCCCGCCATCGTCGCCGTCATCTTTTCTCTCCCTCGCGTCCGTCGGTCGCGTCTTTCGCGTCGCGCGATCGAGTCAACGACGCGCGCTCGCCAAAGTCAGCGCCTCGGCGCCGTCGCCGTCGCCGATCGGTTTCCGTCGCCGCGTCGCCTCGTCGCGTCGTCGCGCGCGCGCCGCGCGTGAACCCTCGCCGCTCGCGCCCTCGCGCGTCCGTCGCCGTCGCGCGTCGTCGCTCGGCGCGTCGTCGCGAAGTGTCGCGGTCGTCGCCGTCGGATCGCGATCGCGCGCGCGATCGATCGACGACCCGCGTCGATCGACGTCGCGACGTCGATCGACGGCGCGAGGTTCGACGCGACGTCGATCGCGAGGTTCGCCGATGGGTCGCGCGCGGGCGCGTTCGCGCGCGTTCGCGCGCGGGAGTGCGCGTCGCGCGAGCGCGCGGGCGCGCGACGATGGACGCGATGGACGCGTCGCGCGCGCGCGACGGCGACGACGCGCGCGACGGGCGCGCGAACGCGCGCGCGAGCGCGAATGCGAACGCGAATGCGAATGCGACCGCGGGGACGTCGCGCACGGCGACGCGGAGCGCGTGCGCGTTCGTCGCGCGCGCGCAGGCGCTCGCGGCGGAACTGCTGCGATTGGGAGAGAACGCGCCGAGGGCGCTGTCGCGCGAGGACTCGAAGTTCGCGAGGGTGTTGTTTGATTACGAATACTTCGACGCGCGGGAACGCGCGGAGGACGCGGCGGCGAGGGATGGATCGACGTATGAACTCGACGAGGAGGTGCGCGGGAGCTATGGACACGTGTTTGAACGGTATTGGAACGCGTTCGACGCGGTCGTGCGGTGGCATCAGGATTTCGTGCGATTCGCGGAGGACGTGGCGGAGGGGACGTACGTGAGCGAGACGTGGGAAAAGATTCTGAGCGACGAGGACGGGAGGCAGTACGTGTGCGAAGCGATCGCGATGTTCGGGGTTATTTTGAAGATATTAGATGCAAAGTTTGATTGGCGGTTTCGCGAGCGCATGGTGGTGGCGTATTATCGCATGAGAGGGGCGAGCGAGGACATCGCGAACGCGGACGAAATCGTGACGCTCTGCGCGCGGACGGGATACGACGCCGCGCGGAAAACGCGACCGGAGGGGTACCCGGAGCTATATTTCGCGAGATTCGAAATGCCAGAGTGGCTTATATCTATGGTGATCGGGCGATTGCGAACGGATGACGTGTATAATCACGCTCCGCACTACCCGAATCCGGATCATCGCTCCACCGCGCTCGCCGCGCAGGGAGGATTGTTGTACATTATATTGTATTGGGCGCCCAAGATCTTAAATAGAGGGACGTCGGCGATGAGAGAAATCGTAGACAGACACTACGCCGATAACTGGGTCGTCGCCTACGGCGCTGGGTTGACAGTGGATTTGTTGACGGAATGGGAACCGTACGAAGCGGCGTCAACGGCCATGCGTAACGCGGTGACGCCCAAGGCGGCGAGGGAATTGATCGATAACGCGTCAACGCGCGTCGGTGAATTGAAAACGGCGTTCAAAACATACCTCACCGAAGGTGTGCTCACCGAGGAATTCGTTTTGAGCAATGAAAAAGTGCTCATGAATGTCGTTCGCGACGCCAACGTCGTGGCGCGTTTCGTACTTCTACACAATTTGACCACCCACAAGTCAGTATCGTCCCTCGTTTCTTACATGCCGAGCAAAGAAAACATAATAGATTTGCTCTTAGATTGCGCCGAATTGGAGAACGAGTTGAAGAAGATTTATACCTCGCTCTTGAGCGGCAAGCACGAGCTGTGGGAAAAGTGCAAACACGAAGCCGGAGAACGAATGAAGGAGCTTAGCGCGTATTTCGGTGGTACCGCTGGATTGAGCAGGAACGCGAAAGACGAAAACTTGCGGCTGTGGTTTGCGAACTTGTCTGTCGAAGTCGAACGACTTTCGTACGACGATGCGGTGGCCGCCGGTAGAACCATTCAGGAGCTCGAGACCGCCTTGACGGAAGTCGAGCAATTTCATCAAATCGTCGACAACATCCACGCCAAGCAGTACTTGCTCGATTCCCGGGGATATTTGGGTAAGATGATGATGACTTCAAACGTCGCAGATTCCGCGCTGAACACGCTGACGATTGTGTCCGACGCGGCGTATGCGTGGCGAGTGCTCGATCCGTACACGGAACAGCTGCAACAACGCATTCGTAAAGATCCATTTGCGGTGCGAAAACTACGGTTCACATTTCTTAAGCTGAAAAGCATTTTGGAAATGCCGTTATTGCGCATTTCGCAAATGGAGTCGCCGGACATTTACAGCGTGAGTGAATATTATTCTTCCCAGCTCGTGAGTTACGTGCGAAGCGTTGTGGAAGTGGTGCCGATTAGTATGTTTGAGATTTTGAACGAAATCATCGGCGTTCAAACGAACGCGCTGAAGGAACTGCCGACCAAGCTCGAAAAAACCGCGCTGAGCGATTACGCGCAACCTGCTGAAAGAGCACAGCTTTCCAAGGCGACGTACGAAATCTCCATCTTTGCGCAAGGTATTTTAGCCATGGAGCGGACATTCATGGGGGTCATCGAACTCGACCCTAAGCAGTTGTTGGAGGAAGGCATACGCAAACAGCTCGTAAAACAAATCACAGAAACGTTTCACACAGCTCTCGTCTTTGGCGATGGCGCTAAAGACGCGCTAGGCTGGAATAATTTCGTGGCGGCTATGATGAAAACGAATCCATTTGAAGACCGTCTCAACTCGTTGGCGAATCGGATCGAAGGCTTCAGACGCTCGTTCGAGTACATTCAGGATTACGTGAATATTTATGGGTTGCAAGTGTGGCAAGAAGAGACCAACCGAGTGGTGAGCTATCACGTCGAACAAGAGTGCAATAGTTTCATCAAACGCAAGCAAGTCAATGATTGGGAGAGCGAATTTCAATCCGTGGCGATACCCATCCCAGATTACCCGGCGCTCGATGGAGAGTCAAAGAATTTCATGGGACGACTGTTGCGCGAACTGATGAGACAAACCGATCCCAAGACGACTCGATACGTCTCGCCACACAGCGGATGGTTCGACACTGAAGGCTCGGAAGTGGTAGGCATCCGAACATTTTCGCTGCTGACGTCTGCCGTCGGGAACGTGGGTTTGGCCGGTCTTGATCGTCTTCTGAGCTTCATGGTGACGCAAAAATTGCAGATGTGCATCGAATCGTACTCCGAACGCCTCAGAGGCGATCTTGGGGCGACGATTCGCGCGCTCGATAACGCGTTGCGACCGCTAGGCTCCGTTCCTGAAGGTTCGATTGAGGCGTACGAGCAAGCCATCAGGGCGTCATCTTCCGCGTGGGACGACATGCTCGCTGCTTTCGCAACGATTGGACAAGCGCAGTTGTTGCGTCGGCAGCTGAACGCCGAGCTCGTGGCAAACATTCGCATCGATTCGCACACGTTGAGTCGCGCGCTGGACACGGCGAACAAGGCGATTTTGACGGATATTCGATCGCACTACAAGTCTCCAGACACCGTGCCCTATCCCGACGAGGCCAACGCGATCGTGCCCAAGCTCAGCGCCTACCTCTCCGCGAGTGGCATGCAAAACCCACTGCGACAGATCTACTGCACCGTCGCCGCCGTGGACGACGACTGGGGATTGGCCGCGTTCGTCTTCACACTGACTCAGCTCGAGCTCTACCGCTTCGACGACGTCGCGTCGACGCTCGTCCCGATCAACCAGTCGGTGACGAAAATCGACGCACACGTCCTCATTCTCGCCGTCTCCACCACCCTACGCCAGTTCCACACCGACCAAACGACGTCGTATCTCTCTCATCTCGGCGCGTTCGCGCGCGCCGAAATCTCGGCTCGACGACCGTCTTCGTCGTCGTCCCCCGACGTCTTCGCCCCCCGCGCTCGCGCCTCCATCGCCTGGGCGCGCGCCTTCGCCACCGCCCACGACGTCAACCTCACCGTCTTGGCCTCTTTCTTCCCTCCCTTCGTCTTCTCCCACGCTTTCGTCGCCTAGTCCCTCGCGCGCTTCGCCTCTTTTTAAACCACCCTCGCGTCGCGTCGACGATCTCTAAAATTTCTCTCCCATCGCGCCCGCGGTCGCTCACTTCCCGTCCGCCCTCGTCAGCTCCGCGCGCAGCTGTTTCGAGAAATCGTCGCGCACGTCGCCGTCGTCCCAATCCTCCTCCCACTGCGTCGCGTCCCTCGTCGTCGCGTTGTTTTGCGTTTCGTCCCACTTCTTCGCGGTAAACTCCTCGAACTCGTCGTCGCACTCGAGATCGACCGCCGCGTCGCGCGCGAGCGGCGGTTGCGGCGCGTTCGTCGCCATCGTCGCGCGCGCTCGCGCGGCGGATCCGACGCGCGGCGTCGCGTCGATGCGTCGCGAAGTGTCGCGAAGGCGCGCGGCGCGCGGCCGCATTCGTCGTCGCATGGCGCGATCGGACGCGCGCGACGCGTCGATCGCGCGCGCGAACGCCGAGGATGACGCCTCGGACGCGCTCGCGGCGACGAGGCGCGACGTCGCGGCGCGGGAGGGCGCGGACGCGGGCGATGACGAACGCGTCATCGGTCGGGCGTTGACTGGATTGCTCTCGAGCGACGACGACGACGACGCGCGCGGGCCGACGGCGGCGGCGATGGCGGCGATGGAGCGGGACATGCGCGCGCTGGCGGGCGGCGCGACGGTGGGGTGGCGAAGGCACGGGGAGTCGATCGGGAGGGCGGCGGCGCGCGCGGCGGGACGGTTGCGGCGCGGCGCGGCGGCGACGGAGCGAGACGAGGGGCGCGCGGAGGCGATGCGGCGGTGCTGGAGCGCGTTCGTGGAATTTGTGGTGCGCTGGGGGATGTCGAGCGAGGTTTGGGGGGTCGGCGCGCGCTCGGGGGTGTGCGAGGCGTTGACGCGGTTGGCGTGTCGACGAGACGACGAGGGCGACGGGGAGGACGGCGAGGGAACGTCGTACAAACCGCCGCACGCGAGAGAGAGCGATGAAAACATCGCGATGTGTGAGAAAGATGCGTGCGATTTGCGCGCGGGGGCGTGCGGCGCGCTCGGCGCGCTCGCGAGATTGAACGGGAAGGCTTTGCACGGCGCGTGGGCGACGATGTTGCCGACTTCGGAACATCAGTTGCGGGAGAAGAGCGTATCGACGAGTTTGGTGAAAGTGATCGCGTGTGATTCTAGCGCCAAGGTGCGCGGCGCGGCGGCAAACGCGACGATGGCGCTGTTTGAGGGACCGGCAAGTCGACAATACCTAGCCATTGCCGAACGACGAGAGGCGGCGACGAGCGCCGGCGCTAACGGCGCGGCGAGTTCGTCGTTAGCGCCGGGATTTGGCGCTCGCGTTCGCTCTTTTTCCGCGCTGAGTACAACTTTAGGAGATATGGTGATCATAACTCTTCGTGCACTTCTGAGCGCGTTGTCACGCGAGAAGAACGCGCAGTGCGCGCGAGAGTTGTGCAAAGCCGTGGCGGCGCTGTGCGACGCCGCGCCGTTTGATCGATTCCCACGAGACCTTCTTCGAGAAACCGTGGACTCGATTCACGCTAAACTCGTGCATCTATCCGCAGAAACGCCAAGCGATCGATCGACGATACAGAGCGCGTTGTTCGGAGCGCTGGCATCCGCGCTCTCCGCGCGCGGCGCGACGCGGGCGCTCAACGAATACTTGAGCTCGGACTCGTCGTCATCCATGATTTACAGAATGATCTCGCACGCAAAAGGTGAGGTCGCAGGATCGCGTTGTGAAGCATTTAGCGTCCTGCGCGCACTCGTGGTGCATCACACTGGGGCCGCGACGCTGATAGGTGATGAATTACGCGAGTTATTCCCGAGCGCGGTGTGCGCCTCGGGCGCGGACGACCGCGTGTGTCAAGCCTCTGCAAGATTGCTCACGGATTATCTCGGCTCCGTGAGCGGTAGCGGACAAGTGCGCGACGACGATGAGGTTGATTTCGGAATGATCGCAAATACTCCCGCACTTCCCAGTGAGGTTCTGCGAGCGGCGTGGACGAATGCGATTGAATCACAGTTGCCAACGTGCGCATTGCATAAATCTGCGCTCACTCGCGTTGCTGGTTTGAACGTACTGACTCGAGTGAATTCAAATGTTCTGACATGTTTTGGTTCAGATGTGCGAACGTTAGATTCGCTTCTATCGATGCCTCACTCGGTGCTTAGCGGTTCACATGAGTCGGTGCCCGCTGTTCGCGCCGCCGCCTGCCGAGCGCTCGGTTTCCTCATCTACCTACCATGCGTCAATCTCGAAGAGACCGCGGCGGCACTTCTCATCGCCGCTGAAGATGTTTCGAAGTCAGTGAAGATTCCAGCCATGTGGTCATTGGCTAACCTCTGCGCGGTGAACGCGACGAGGGAGAATCGGTTATGCGACGACACTGTCGCTTCGTTGGCAAAAGTTTTGATTGCGAGCGCGGCTGAGCAAGGAGACAAAGTACGCGCGAGCGCCACGCGAGGAATCGGGCATCTTATTGCCGCCTCGACTTTTGATACCTCACACGAATGGCTTCACAAAGCTGCGCAGAGTTTGGCGAGTTGTTTGACCACGGGAAACGCCAAGACGCAATGGAACGCCTGTCTGGGTGTCGCGGCGTTGCTACAGAACGACTCAGCGATGGATGTGGGCGCATACTGGGCCGACTTCATCGTGAGAATGCTGCTACTACTCGTAAGAGACGCAAAGAATTTCAAGATTCGTCTACACGCCGCCGCAGCGCTCGCGGTCGGCGCACGGCATGAGCGCCTGACCTTGGCGTACGTGGATTCTGTTTCGGTGCTGACGTTGAGCTTAGAGGCACTCGAGATTCAGAGCACTGCTTTCGAATCTCAAAGTGCAATGGATTTCAAGTACAAACCGGCGCTGATTTGCCAGATGACGATGACGCTGGTGAGCGTCCTCGCGGTTGCGCGAGTCGATGGGGCTATTGGTGACGCCCTTAAGAAGTCGCACGCCATCACGCTCTCGACGTATCAAAGCTTGCGAGATTACCTTGACGGAGGGAGCAGCGATGCGCGCGTCGTCGCAAGTTTCAAAACAGCGGTGCCATTGGTGAACAAAGCCATATTTGACACATCCTTAAATAATATTGTCGCGAATTTGCTCGCAACGCAACCTAGCTCGAGCGCACGAGCGCTCGCCGACGCGTTCGGCGCCTTAGCGTTTAGTTTTAGCCACCCATGATTAATTTGTACAAAACGTGTTGATGACATTTCTATTTTGCTAATGACTATAAATTGTGGCGTGACCAGCGCTGCTACCAGCTGCGAGGTACATCAAGTTCGGATGGAACGAGAGCGCGGTGACGGAACCTATTCGTTGCCCAAGGAACGAGTTCGTGTACTGAATTGAGGCGAAATTGTGACCTTGCAAATCCCAAAGCTTGATGGCGCGCTCAGATGATCCCGAGGCAATCACGCGGGCGCAAGGATGTCCGACAAGCGCGGTGAGCGATGGGGTGCGATTGGGCACCGCAGATGGTCTCGACACTTCCGTCGTGAGAAATGGCTTCGATGCATTGCGCAAATCGCAAAACTTGATTTGCCCGTCTGAGCAACCAGTGATCAGGAGATTATCTTCGCCTCCAGGTTGAAGTAGGATTGAAATCACTGGCTGCGTGTGCGTTTGCATCGCGCTCAATAAACGTGCGGGCGCTCTCAAATCGTAGGACAACACTGCACCATCTGCTGTGCCAGCCATGAGAAGAGCGCCTTCAGCGGTCAAACACGTTCCTTGCGATTGAAGGCTCAATGTCTCCCGGCAGAGTTCGCTTGAAACGTCCCAAACGCGCAGCAACGGATGAGGCGCATTGCCCGTGGCGTAAAGACATCCGGTCAGCTGCTGCCAAACGATCACCGCCTTCGTGGACTCATGGGCGTTGTAATGCGTTGACGGCTTGTACAGGGACATCGGTAAGGAGCCGGTGCTTCCAGTGTCGGGTAAGATGGTTGGCGAAGGCAGCGTATTCCAAGCAGTCACGAGAGATTCACCACCAATTTTATCGTAGTCGCGCCAGATTTTCACCGAGCCATCGACGCAACCCGTGAGTAAGAGTGCATCGTCGGTTTCGTTCACGAGGGATAGCATGTCGGTGCTTTTCAAGCCCGTTTCAATCTTGTTGACCATCCGCGATGAAGTGTGGTCCCAGACGTGTACGCGACCTCGATTGTCGCCGGCGACGGCTTGTGGCTCTAACGAGTGCATGATGATCGACGTGGGCACGACGCCACCTCCACCCACGTCAATGCTCGAAACATACTCTGTCATTTTGAGTCGATGTTCTTCCGTCGTTCGCGTCTCTGCCATTCTCTCGTACATTCTTCTCAATCTGTCCGCACGACGCTTCGTATCGGGAGCTCGCAGCCACGGAGGAACGTCACTTGTGAAGTCATCGTCGAATTCACTCTCTTCTTCCTCTTGCGCCGATTCGAGCAATGCCATCGAAAAGTGCGCGCAGCTGCGCTTGTAAATCATACTTCTCGGTAACTCGTCGCCGTGAGCATGATCGAATCTGCTCGTATCATTCGATCCGCCACCGATTCGAGGAGACTCAAGCGATTCAAGGGACGCGTGAGAACCAAAACGCGGTAAAGTCCCCGAGCTATCGTAACCTGGGTCGTGATCGGAGATGAGCGTACTTGTCGTTCGACGTAGCGGTGAATCGTTCCTCGGAGAAAGTCGCAAGTCGCTTGTTCGCGATCCTACGCGCGGAATATTCAACGCCGGGAGGTGCGACGAACTCATCGACTGCCCTCCACCTTGGAACGACGAGTCTTTACCTCCGCTCGCTTGCTTTCGTAAGCCGCCGAATCGTGCGCCTCGCCCACCCGAAGCTTTAGATGGGCTTTGCGCACCGGGCTCACGGGTGCCGCTCAGCGTTGAAGCTGGTTTAGGCTTAGTCGGTGATCCGAGCAAGCGCGAGCCAATGCTCGTTAACCTCTGGGACCACGATTCCGTGCGCATCAAAGATCCACTCGGACTCGTGGTGAGATCTTTCGAAGAAGAACGCTCGAAACTTCCCAAATCTAAGCTTGCGAATGATGGCTGTCTTCGATGCGACTTCGATTTTGCTTCTTGCGACGACTCTTTGGCAAAGCTCCCAGTGCTAGTCGCTTTTTCCATTATTGGATGCGTCATTTCCAGTCCAACACTCATGAGAGCTTTTATTCCTGCCGCGGAAACAGACGGAGCTGCGTCGGTGGCGAGATCGAGCAGCACTTGTAAGATTTGCGTGTACAACCCACCCTTCGGTCCTTCAGTTGTCCGCTCTTGCATCCAATCATCGCCGTACTGCGATTGCGGATACGTAGGCGGGAGTGGAATCGAACCTCCATCGCTACATTCACCGTGAGAGTCCAATAATCCTTGCTGTGCGTCGGCCGAGCGCGCCACATTTTCAATGGTGAGAGAGCTCGTCGGTCGATCGCCGTCTTCATCCACGGTGGACATGCCCTTCGTACTCCCTATCGAATGGTCAAAGCCTCCAAAAGATCCGCTACTTGAGAAGCGACGGCGACTGCTGATATTTTCACTACGCTTGGATTCAACCACACGTCTCGCCGTGACGGTGTCGTAATCGCGTTTCCATGCAATCGCCGCTTCGCGCATGAAGACTTTGTGCGCGCGAGCGATACGAGAGAGCGCTACAGCAGTTTCGACTCTAACCATTGGACTCGCATCTTCTGCGGTCGTGAGCAAATTGATCGCCACCTCACGCTCCATTGCGGGTATCGCACCAGATGAAACAAAATTTTCCTGTGGTAATGTCTCTTGTCCGTCGTGGCTGCTGAGCAGGCGAGGCGAGGGCGACTGCGTTGATAATACGCTCGTCGACGACATGGCGTGCATGAGCTCTTGCGTTTGAGAATCGTCCTTTGAGTCTTCTCTCTGAAGCAAATCGGGGTCTAGCGTATGACCAATAGAAATGAGCGAGCCGAGTGAGTACACGGCCGCTGCACGGGCTTCCGGTGACGAATGCGCGAACAAGGTTGCCAGCACTGCGTGCGCCTGTGCGTTACACGCAGCTTTCTGAGCCTCTACATTGTCTTCCCACAGCTTTCCGAGGCAAAGACACAACCATCGAAGGAAAAATGGTGATCCGGTCTCTGGGAGTGCCGCTTCCGGGATATTTAGTAAACAAATCTCCATCAGGCCGCTAGCCATGCAAACTGTCTGTCCCTTCTCATGGCCGTCTGAGATGACCGCCAAGATGAAAGCGGCCATCGCGCGTTCTTCAACCGGTACGTTTGAACTCTGCAAGAACCGAATGAAATATGCGTGACCGTCGTCCTTGACAAGATCGGCTTGACACGATCGATCAAGCGCAAGAATCTTCGTCCATATGAAAACCAAAATTTGACGCAACTCTGGAGCCGTCGTCTGAAGCAACTTTAACACGTAAGGGAAGATGCCGACAGATAATGCAAGCTCGACGGCCCACAATCCTAAATCCAAGAATCGCCCCAACAGAATTAACGCTCGCAAACGGTGCGACTGAGAGAGTAAAACTTGCAAAACGATCGGCAACTGTTCAGGCGGCGCGTCGTTCTCGCTTCCGTACTCCAACCACACCTCGAACGCTGTGAGTTGATCTGTGAAGAAAGGCGACGGCACGAATTCAGTGTCTGGATTGCCAGAAAGTAAAGCTGGCATTTGCAGCAAGCACTGCTCGACGGCCATATCCCACGCCGCCCACATAGGATGTTGATGGGTGGGTGGCAATCTCGGCGATGATACAGGCGTGCAGTTGTTTGCACGCATGATGCGTTCGGCGAGCAAGAAATTCCTGAACAACGACGCAACGAGTAAGTCTTGCCTGAACAATCGTTGAAAAAGACTACGAGGCAAAACGTTCCAAGCGATCGTATCCGTGATTGCGGTGAAAATCCAATTCAGCTCGCCCAGTGGCGTCTTGCGATTATTCTGCATTCCTGGGATGTTGTCGATGATATCAGCCGAGATTCCTTGCCCTCGAAGGACGGAATTCGAGCAAAACCAATGCAACGCCATTTTCACTGGAGTCGTTAAGCATGCACTGAAAACATCAGCTGGAAGATCGGCCGATTGCGGTAAAATTTCATTTGCACCGCACGCGGCGATTAAAATACACTCGTTTGCTGTGCTGGTGACATTAGTCGGCCCGAAACCGGAATCTCCCGCATCTAACTTTGGTTGCGCATGCTCGAGTTCGGCAAACGCAAAAGACCCACCGATTTGGCGTCGTTCTAAATCCAAGCCAGCGTTCGTCGTCGGCGGCGACATTTTCGGCGCGGCAGATGGATCCGACAGCTTCAAGAAGGATTTGACGATCAACCCGGCGTTGGAACAGTCGAAGACGTAAATGGCTGGCGTCCCAGTCCAAGCCTGTAAATCAAACACCGACAGCGGGATGTACTGCGTGTAAGATTTGTTGAAAACCCAAATTTCTCCATTAGCCGTCGGTTTCGGAACTCCGTGGCCGTTGTAGTGGAGCAGAACTCGCTCGCCCTTTGCGTTTCTCCGGCACGATATGCACAGTTTCTTCATATCCTCAGTCGTGGGATCGAGTTGAAGCTTATACTTCGCTCTCGGTTGCCATCGCTCGTACTGCGCCTGCAACGCCTTTCCTATCGCGTCCAACTCGTTTTGCGGTTGAGCGCTCATCGGATTGATCCAACACTGCATGCGCGCGCACGGCGAAATTTTCATCGTATCGGGCGGGTCCACCCCTATGTTCAAGCAAAGCACCAGAGCCACCGAAACCGTCTTCATGCGATCCTTCGTGCGCCACTTCTGTCGTTCCCCATCATCGTCCCCGTCGTCGTCCGCGTACAACCTCGCCGAATCCTGATGCCGCTCGTCGCACAAAAACATCGGATACGCCACGTTCACCGCCGGCCGCCGCGACGCCGACGCCGACGCCGACGCCGACGCCGTCTCCGACCCATCATCGCGATCCAGATAACTCCGATCGCTCTGATCGCTCTCAGAGCTCGCGCGTTCGCGCTCGCGTCCATCGTCTCGCCCGTCGTCGTCCTCTTCCTCCTCGCCCCGCGCGTCGCCGCCGCCGTCGTTCGATCGTCCGCCTCCGTCGTCCGCCTCGCGCGCGTCGTCCGCGTTCGCGCGTTCGCGCGCGTCCGCGTCCGTCGACGCTCGCGCCTCGCGCGTTCGCGCCCTCGTCGTCGCCGTCGCGTCGTCGTCGCGTCCGCGGTCGTCGTCGTCGTCGTCGTCGCGCGTCCCTGACGACGGCGCCGTCGCGCGCGCGTTTCCATCGCCCGCCGTCCCGCGCGTCGCGTCGCGTCCGCGCGCGCGCGTCGCGCGCGTCGCGTCCGCGTCGCCGTCCATCGCGCGACGCCGCGGGCGCGCGCGCGCGTGTGCGGCGTCACTCTTCGCCGCGTCGTCGTCGTCGATCGAATCGAATCTTCGCCTCGTCGCGCGTCGCGGCGCGCATGGCGCTCGACGTCGCGCGCGCGTGCCACCCGATCGTCACCGTGACGGCGTGCGATCACTACGCGCGCGCATGCGCCGCGCGGTGCGCGACGCGCGACGCGAGCGCGGCGTCGACGCGCGAGCGCGAACCGACGGCGACGCGCGACGACGTCGTCGTGGGCGCGCTGTACGGCCGCGTCGCGCGCGACGAGGACGGACGCGCGCGACGGGTCGAGATCGTGATGGCGGTGGAGGGCGCGGCGAGGGCGGCGAGCGATGGGACGGTGCGGACGGACGCGGCGCTGGCGCTCGAGCGGGACGCGGCGGCGCGGCGAACGCGGGACGACGTGCGACCGCTGGGGTGGTATCGCGTCGTGGACGATCGAGACGAGGCGAACGAAGAGGATTTGGCGATCGGGGACGCGTTCGCGCGGGACGTGATGGCGCGGGCGACGCGCGATGGGGACGATGGGGCGGCGGCGGTGGCGACGGTGTTCGCGCTGGTGAGCGCGCGCGGGGGAGCGGGCGACGCGCTGGGGGTGCGGTGGTACGAGCGCGGGAGCGATGGTTTGCGGGAGGAGACGTTTACGGTGGAGATGCTCGAGGCCGAACGCATCGTGGTGGACGAAGTGGCGAAGATCGCGCCGGAGGGGCGGGATTCGCGGAGCGCGCGGTTCGCGTCGAGTTTGGAATCGGCGGCGACGGCGACGACGGCGCTGCGGGATCGATTAGCCGTAGTGCTCGAGTATCTTCGCGCGGTGAAGGACGGGAGAGCGGTGCTCGATCGTGACGTGCTGCGCGAAGTCGCGAAGGCGATGGTGGTGTTGCGAACGAGCTCGAGCGAGGCGTTGCGAGAGGATTTCGCGGACGAGTACGAGAACACCCTCGTGTTGAATTACCTCGCCGCGATGACGAAGACGACGGATGGCTTGAGCGAGGCGATCGATAAGTTTCACATCGTGCACGGCGATCACTCCTTAGTCACCGCGACACGATTCCACACTCGCGGACGCGGGATGCCGCCGACGCCGGGACACGACTTGATTTGATAGCGACTTTGAAATGATGACTCGAGTCGTTTTGTTACACGACTATACCGGTACCGGCGCACCGAACGTTTAGTAGTTATTGTAGACGAACTTGCCGTGGGATTCCCTGCCTTTCTTCGCGGGCAAAGCCCAGTAACACTTCAACCACGGTTTGTTGCCCGCGCCGAATCCCGTGAACTTGCCAGTGGCGTCCACCATGGAATCGGTGCAGAGCTGCGACTTTAACATCGAGTCGACGATGTCGCCGCCGAAATGCGAGAGGTGCTTGAAAAGTTTGGGATAAAACGACCTGGAAACCAACGAAGCCGAGAGTCCACCTTGAGTGCTCTTCGACTTGAGTCGGAACAAGTAAATTTCACTCCCGCCGGCGTCTTTAAATTTATGCTCTGGCGCTTCGTCGAAGGTCATGTCCCTCGGTTGATCGAAAAAGATGATGTCGTACTCCTTCGGCGCGTTGTCGGCCAACGTTTGCATGTCCTTGAACGGCATGCCGACGATTGAGGGATCAAAAGCGTCAGACTCTAACATGAACGCGTGCTTGTCGTTCGCGTCGGCGGCGAGCTGCCACTGGAACATGTGCCCGAACAAGCAGCCGATGTGCGTGTACAGATTGCGCTCCTTCGCAAACTTGTCCGAAAAATGACCCTCCTTATCGCGACTGGTGTAAAAGCTAAGCCATGGGAGCGTAGCGAGCTGCGTGCCCGTCGGTTTGTTCTTCATGATCGACTTGAGCGCGAAGTGCATCGTGTCTTCTTCGTGGGGCCAGTCGCTCACGTCCACCCCGGGCGTCAAGCGCACGTAGCTTTTAATCGCCGCCGTGCCGTACTCTCTCACGAGCTCCTTGAGCAAGTGCTCCGTGCGCTCACTGTCCGTGCGACCGAGCACGGGATCGGGGTTACGCACCGGCTTATCGCCCATGGACATGATGTACACGGGCGTCTTGAGCGGCTCAACCTTCGAGCCCAACTTGGACGAGTCGCCGTCGTCGCTCTTCGCCTTCTTCCCGCTCGCCTTCTTCTCGCCGCGACGGTGATGGTGATGGTGATGCGAAGCACCGAGTCCAGCGTGCGGGTGAAACCCGAGCGCCGGCTGGACGTGCGACGGGTGATGCCTCACCCTCGACTGATGCCTCTCCTCCATCAGGCTCTCGCGAATAATCTCGTCTTGCGCGCGTCGCCACTCGCGTCGCCACGCGTCCCCGACGAGTTCGCCCCGTTCGTCGTACCCGTACCCCTCCATCTTATTCAGCTCCTCCGCCGTCTTTTCCACGGTTCCCACCGGCACTTTAAACGCGTGCGCCTCGTACTCTGGCACCGCATCGGGCGCCAACATCCCTAAACTCGCGTCGTCCAAGCCTCGCGCCGCGTCCCCGTCCCCGTCTCGTCCCGCCTTCATCCTTCGCGCCTCTTTCCTCGTCTTCGTCCGCCTCTCTCGCCTCGCTCTCGCCGCCGCGCTGTTCGGGTATCTCGCCGGCGTTCCCAGCGCCGCGCGCGCGCGTCGCACGTCCTCCGCGCGCGCGTCCGCGCCGCCCAGCATCGCCGTCGCGCTGCCGCCCGCGTACCACGCGCGCATCGCGTCTCCGTGTTCGAGCACCGCCGCCACCGCGAGCGCGACGCCGCCGACGCAGCCGACGACGGCGATCGCTCGTCGCGCGCGCGTCGTCGCGCCGTCGTCGCGCTCCCGCATCCCGTCCGTCGTCGTCGAGTGCGGTCGACTCGGCTGTGTCGGGGTGTTGAGGCGGTCGGTCGCCGCGCTGACGGTCGGTCGCCGCGCGCGCGCCGACACCTCGCGCCGCGCCGGCGCGCGCCCGCGACGCCATGGCGCGCGAGACGACGACGAGCGACGCGCGCGAAGCGTTGCTCCCGATCTCCGATCGCCACCGCGACGCGCATCGCGACGACGCGCGACGACGCCGACGCGCGGAGACGAATCTGGTGCTCTTTCTGGGCGAGACGTTCGCGCGCGCGTCGCCGATCGCGCTGGGCGTCGTCGCCGCGAAGATGGTCGAAGAAGTCCTGGACGCGTTCATCGACGCGTTCGTCTCGCCGAGCGTCGCGCTGATGCTCGGGTCGAGGTCGAAGGCGCTGGAGGAGATGGCGTTCGTCTGCGGCGGGGCGACGTTTAGATACGGCGCGCTGTTGGCGCGAATCATCGACGCGTGTCTGACGCTGGCGCTGATTTACGCGACGATGCGCGCGGTGGCGAAGCTCTCAATCGCGGGCGCGCCGGCGTGGACGCCGAGCGCGCGGTGCGGGCTGTGTAAATCTTGGGTGTCGGCGGACGCGCGGGTGTGCCCGGCGTGTCGCCGAGCGATTTCGGACGACGACGACGACGACGACGATTCGTGAGCGCCGCGCGAGACGATTCGATTCGATTTTCGTGGGCATTCGTGGTTTAGTTTCGTTTAGTTTCGTTTCGTTTAGTGTCAGCACGCGTCGCGACGCGTCGCGCGCTCGTTCGCGCTCGTTCGCGCTCGTTCGCTGACGTCAGACACTCGCGCGCGCATGAGCGCGTTCCGCGTCACCGCCTCGGCGACGCGCGCAGCCGTGCGAACGCACGCGAGTAAACGCGCGCGCGCGTCGTCGTCGTCGTCGTCGTCGTCGTCGGTCGGTCTCCGTCGTCGTTCGACGCTCGCGTCGCTCGGCGCCGCGCTTTTGGTGTTCGCGCGCTCGAGCGACGCGGCGACGTACGGCACGCGCGCCAGGGCGTCGCTCGGCGACGGCATGAACGAATACCCCGGCACCGCGATCGAGCGCACGGCGAACGGACGCGCGCGCGCGGCGAGCCTGAGCGAAGAGACGCTGAGCGGAGACTGGGACGCGACGGTGCGACCGAAATTGCTCTGGGCCGCGGGACTGAAGGACCTCACGAACGTGCCGCCCGGTAAGGGCAACACCGGACACTGCTTCAACGATTTTAATCACGTCGACGCGACGACGATGATTCTCGAGCACGCCGATAACAAAAATCAGGGACGCGTCGCGGGGATGGCGTATGATAATCCGCTGGGCGAAGGCATCCGAGCGGCGCGCGACGATACCATGGGCGAGGGCGGGTCGTGGTGCACGTGCATACTCGGCAGCGCGCAGGAACCACCGGCAGACGTCGCGCACGTGCAATTTCAATCGAGAGTGGCGTGGAAGCTCGTGTGGGTGCCCGGGGCTGGGGGCGACGATTTCTCGCGCTTCGTCCTCGTCGACGACGCGGGCGTCGAGCTCGCCACGGGCGTGCCTTCCGGGAACGTTCCGACCAAGCGCGAGCGAAGGGCGAATTATCAGACCGTCGCCGGCGGTCGTTACGCCACCGCCGCGGACGCGCGGTCGTCTTAGATGATTGTAAATTCACCGCGTCTCGCGCGCTTCGCGCCACTTCGCGCCTCATGGCTCGCGCGTCGTCCTTCACCGCGCCCTCGGCGCGCGCCCGCGCGCTCGAAGCGCCCCGGTCGCGACGACGGCAACGCCCGCGCGCGCGCGCGCGCGCGCGCGGCTTCGCGGACGACGACGTCGACGTCGGGACGACCCTGACGAGTCCCAGCGGCGAAAAGTTCCAACTGTTGGAGCGATTGGGCGCCGGCTCGAGCGCGGTGACGTATCGCGCGCGGTGCGAGTCGAACGGCGCGGACGTCGCGCTGAAGACGCTCACGCTTCGCGGCCGCGGCCGCTCGACGAACGGGGGTTTCAAGGCGGTAGAATTGTTCGAGCGCGAGTGCGCGACGCTCAGAGCGCTCGACTTCGAGCGCGTGCCCGAGTACGTCGATTCGTTCACGCTGGACAGCGAGTTCGATCGAAGGTACGTCTTGGTGCAACGTTTAGCGGTCGGTCGAAATTTAGAGGATAAAGTGGGCGAAGGGTGGCGTCCGACGGAACGCGAGGCGCGCGAAATTTTGAGACAGTTGCTGGAGACGCTCGAATACACGAGCTCGTTGCGACCGCCGGTGGTGCACAGAGACGTGAAGCCGGCGAATGTGGTGATCGATGACGATGGGGAACGCGTGTTTTTGGTTGATTTCGGCGGTGCCGCGGCGGCGGCGATCGATTCTGATTCGTTCGGATCGACGGTGGTCGGAACTTTCGGTTACATGGCGCCGGAAACGCTCATGGGAGGTTCATCGCCGAAGAGCGATCAGTACGGCGTCGGCGCGACGGTGTTGTTTCTGCTGAGTGGACGACCGCCGAGTGGGTTCAAAACAGAGCGATTGAAGGTAAATTTCGACGAAGTTTACATCGAAGATCGTCGCTTGCGCTCGGTGCTCGAGCGCTTGCTCGAGCCGTCGCCGGAAGATCGGTTTCGCACGCCTCGAGAGGCGCTAGACGCGCTGAATTCCGCCGCGACTCCCATGGTGAGTGGTAGAAATTTTCGCGGTCGAAGCGACGACGTGGTGGAACGTACGCCGACGGTGCCCATTTATGCGCCGGAACCTCTGGCACCGCGCGGCTCGCCGAAACCGAAAACCATGGTCACCGAGCTCGTTCGCGACGCCGGAAATTCAGTATCAATCGCGATTCCGCCCTCAGGTGCGAATGGTGATGTGTTGTACAAAGCATTCTTTGGCATCACGTGGACCGCGATCACGGGATTATGGACGGCTGGCGTGTTGGCGTCCGGCGCGTGGCTCATGGCGTTATTTTCGTTACCTTTTTGGAAAGTCGGCGCGGACTTGTCCGGCGAAGTCGTGCGATCTTTCGTCGCGAAGGGTGACGTCTTCATCGACCGAGAAAACTATCGCGTCGCGTGCGAAGGGGGTGGGATGAAATTCATCGACAAGGTGGGCGAAACCGCCGATTTAGAAGGCTGCTTCGTTCGCCCGGACGGTTTGATTTATCTCAAACGCGAGGACGACACGATGGTGCCGATTTTAGCGAGCTTGAGTCGGAGGGAAGCCGAGTACATCGCGAGCGAGATAAACGCGCACTTAGACGATTGTAAACGATAGCGGCGCGCTCTAAAATTAATCTAAATCCTCCGATGAGCTCGACGCGACGTCGTCCCACTTGCTATAGTCTATCCCGCCGCGCGCGCGTCCTCCCGCGCCCGCGCGCTCCCACGGCGCCTCCTTACCCTCTACGGCCCACTCGTAGTGCGCTAAAAACCCACCCGTGCCCGGCACCTCTAAAATGCAGTCGCGTCCGCGGTGCAACGTGAACTCCTCGCCCGCGGCGACGTCTCGCGTCGCGACGAATCGCGCGCCGAGCGGCGCGTTCGCCTCGCGGGCCAAATTCGGCTCGTCCGCGTGACTAATCGCGCTCAGCGTCGTGATCTCATCGAACGCGCCGAACATCGGGAACGTCTGGTACGTCTTCGAAAAAGGAAATCGTCTTCGTAATCGTTCGAGCGCGGCTTCGCCCGCGGCGCCGTGACGCCGAAACGCCTTGGCCAACTTCCCGTGCACCTCCTCGCCCACGAGCGGGCTCCCGCGCACGATTTCATCCACGCGTTTCATCGAAAAATCCAGCGTCCGCCCCGCGGCGACGTCCTCGAGCGCGAAGACGCCGACGGATCCGTCCGCCTTCGATCGCAACGCCGCCGGCGCCGCCGTCGTCAACCACCGCAACAACCCGTCTCCTCGCTCGCCCTCCTCCGCGCGCACCGCCGACGCGCCCACCCATCCACCGCTCCCCCCATCGCCCTCGCTCTCCTCCGCGCGCACCGTCAGCGTCTCGCCCACCGCGATGTCCCGCGTCGCCCGTCCCGTCCCGTCCCGCTCGCTCGCCGCGTCCACGTTGCCGTCCCGCCTCGCCGCGCAATACTGCGCCTTCGCGTGCGTCAACCACCCGACGCTCGACGTCGGCACCACCACCTCCGCGCCATCGCTCGAGCGCCAAAACCGTCGTCCGCACTCGTCGACGACGGCGTCCGAGACGCCCAGCGCTCGCAACCGCGCCGTCGTCGCGCGCGCCAACCCGCGCGGCGCCGTCCCGCCGAACTCCTCCGACGCCGCGCCGAGCGCCGAGGCGCCGCGCTTCACGACCGCGGTCGCGACGACGCGCGCGAACGCGTCGTCGCCGCTCGCGAGGTCGCTCGACGCGCCGGCGACGCAGGATTCGACGACGCGCGCGAGCGTTCTCGAACGCGGACGACGCGGCGTCGACACCTCGACCCACGACGCGCGCATCGCGAAGAGTTGACGCGACGAGAATCGCGCGCGCCGCGTCGTCGCCGTCGCGGTCGCGAAGCGCGCGCGCGCGGCTCGAAGCGTCGACGAATGCGTCGCGAACGCCGCGCGTCGACGCTTTTCGACGACAGAATCGCGCGCGTCATGGCGCGCGGGAGCACGAAGAAGCACTCCAAGCAGGCCGGGACGCTCGGTTCCGAGGCGCTGACGCACGCGGAGCGGCGCGCGCTGGGATACGGGACCGTGCGCGAGCGACTCGGGCGGGAGACGGTGAAGGATTTCGACGCGTGCGCGCTGACGCTGTCGACGACGGACGACGGCGTGTGCACGCCGCGAGGCGTGGTGTACGATCGAGGCGCGATCGTACAGTGTCTCGTCGATCAGAGGCGGGAGTTCGAGCGGAAGGCGCGAGAGCACGCGCGGGCGAAGGAGGCGGAGGCGAGGGCGGACGACGCGCGGGACGCGAAGCGGCGACGCGTCGAGCTGGCGGCGTTTCACGCGGCGAATCACGGGGGGGGAGGGACGACGGACGAGATCGAGGGCGAGGGG
>Ga0257114_1000067_pt1 | contig 79138 bp, 83 predicted proteins | sample SI112_10mmetaG_FD_190149 | JGI IMG/M metagenome (GOLD analysis project Ga0257114, IMG submission 190149) | Marine microbial communities from Saanich Inlet, British Columbia, Canada - SI112_10m | ecosystem: Environmental > Aquatic > Marine > Inlet | place: Canada: British Columbia | collected...
AAAAGACTCCAATGTAAAATAATGTTGTGTTTATTGGTCTAAAGGTCTTGACATACCTCCCCGCCCGGGCTCGAACCAGGAACTAAACCTTAGGAGGGTCTTGTTATATCCAATTTAACTACGGGGAGAATATAGTTTATGTATGAATTGTATATAAAAATTTCATACGGTACTATTATTATTAATGAATATTCTATCTATTGATTCTTCTGGACCCATATTATCATTAACTCTTAAGTTAGATGATAAGGTTTCAAACTTTTCAGATGAACAGAAATCTAGAGCCAGTCAAATTATTTTATCTTCCATAGATGCATTACTATTAAAATCTAAAATAGAAGTAAATGACTTAGATGCGATTGTCTTTAACAAAGGACCTGCAAGTTTTACAGGAACAAGGGTTGCCGCATCTGTCTGCCAAGCGATAGGTTATACTCAAGACATACCTGTCATCGGAATATCATCACTATCATTAATGGCATTTGTTTATTATTTAAAATCAAAATATTCAAATATTGTCTGCATAAGGAAGGCGTATAGCAACAAGTTCTATGTAGGACACTTTGAAATTGATAATAGTAAATATGAGACCATTAAACCAGTTTACTTATGCAATGCAGATGACTTGAAGTTTGATAAAAAAAATCATTATGTTTCTGATTCTTGGGAAAAAATAATACCTGCGTTAGATAATGATCAGTTGAAAGATATTAATTATTTTGGTGAAGAGGTTCCGCTGAATTCTGAAATACTTTTAGAGTATGCTGAAAAATATTCTAACTTTAAAGAGCCATTTGACCTCAAGAAAACATTTCCTGACTATGCTAATCATACCGTAGATATTTAACTAGTTGTCTCGCCAATTTTGCTTCCAACTCTTATATACTTCCCTCTCTTTAGAGTAGAATCAAGCTTAGCTTTTTTATCAAGCAGCAGAATAACCGTAGATCCACTTTTAAACATACCGAGCTCATTGCCTTTTTCTATAGAAACTTTTTTCTTTTCATAGTTTGTAGTTATTGTTTTTTTAGGAAGAGGAGGGGATACTTCCCCTTTCCAGATAACTTCTATTGAAGAAACATTTATAGCTGCTACAAATATTACTGAGAAGTTCATATCTTTATTTTTAAAATTACAGACAAGCCTTTCATTTCTTGAGTATAATTTTTTTATATATTTAACAGCATGCAAGGCAACACTAAACAGTCTCCCGGGCACATGTATTGTGCGAACTAATTTACCACTATAGGGTATATGTACACGATGATAGTCTTTTGGTGATAGATATATTGTTACAAATGAACCATCTTTATATGTATCTTGAATACTTTTGTCATTGTCTAGTAACTCATCAATTGTAATATCTTTTCCTTTTATTTGAAGTATTGTATTATTTTTAATTTTTCCATACTCTAGTATTTTTCCATCACAAGAAGATACAATTGAATTTTCTTCATCATTGATTTTATGGATTCCAGGTTTTAGCTTTCTGGTAAAGAAATCACAGAATGTATTATATTCATCAATAGATTTTTTCTCACACTCATTCATATTTACTTTAAATAAATTTATATAAGTTCGAATTAAATATCCAGTCAATGGATGACTGGTTCTAGTGATTATATATGTAAACCTAGAAAACAAATGATGCGGGATTATAAAAAGCCAGTATGCTTTCAAAGCTTCTAGAATATTATGAATATTTTTTTGAATCATCTAATCTAGTACCTTTACTATATCTTCAAGAATTAAATCATTAAGAATTGGTGGCGTATATATTCCAATTACTTTTGCATCAGAATTTACAATAAATATTGCGCCAGTATGGTCATAGAAGTCTATATCCCCTTCACTGGAAACTTTTTTTACATAGACACCCGCCTTTTTGATTACCTTATCAAGATTATTACCATTCATTGGCATTCCAATAAAATCTTTATTGAAGTACTCAACATATTTTTTCATGACTTCCATTTCATCTTTTGGATCAATAGATATAAAGAGTAGTTGTAATTTTTTATTTTGATTATTTTCACTAACTGTTTTAAATAATTTATTCATTTTAGCTAGAGTGTCTGGGCAAAAATCTGGACAGCTAGCATACCCAAAAAAAACAAGCGTTATATGGTTTTTTAAGGAATCATTATTGAAGGAATCATTTATTGTCGTTCTATATGTTTTATTTTCCTCTAAAAATAAATGATCAGCATTAATTCTTGTGAAATTTGGCTTTTCTTCCTGACCGTCACCAAGATAAATCATTGATAATATTATTAGCGCCAGTCCATATATAAGGTATGTTTTATTCATTATTCTTCAATTTATTCAATTATCAGTCTATTTAATATATAATAACAAAGTAAATATATGTTATTTAGATTCAATTTACTAACTATTTGAAGTTCTTATTATGTCAGGCAATACTTTTGGAAAGATTTTTACTCTCACAAGCTTTGGAGAGAGTCATGGAAAAGCACTGGGATGTGTTATAGATGGATGTCCTCCGGGAATAGATTTGTCAGAAAATGATATCCAGATAGACCTTGATAGAAGAAAACCTGGCAATTCAAAGTTCACTACTCAGAGAAAAGAAGGGGACAAAGTTGAAATTTTATCTGGAACCTTTGAAGGCAAGACCACGGGAACCCCTATATGCCTAATTATTTATAATGAAGATCAGAGATCTAAAGATTATGGGGAAATTAAGGATAAGTTTCGACCTGGGCATGCTGATTATACATATACAAAAAAATATGGTTTTAGAGATTACAGAGGAGCCGGTAGATCGTCTGCGCGAGAAACAGTAGCTAGAGTAGCTGGTGGCGCTATCGCAAAAAAAGTCCTCAAAGATAAAATAGGATTAGAAGTATTTGGTTATGTTTCACAGATTGGTGAGCATAAACCCTTGTCTATTAATCTAGATCATGTTGAGAATAATCCATTTTTTTTTCCTGATGAATCAATGGTTCCTGCATTGGAAAATTACATCAATGAAATACGTAAATCAGGAGACTCTATCGGTGCAGAAGTTACCGTGAAAGCAATCAACGTTCCTGTGGGGTTAGGTAACCCTGTATTTGATAAACTTGATGCTCTACTTGCATATGCAATGATGTCAATTAACGCAGTTAAAGGTGTTGAAATTGGCTCTGGTTTTGGGGTAGTAACCCAAAAAGGTTCCGAAGGACGTGATGAAATAATGCCGGATGGTTTTACGTCTAATAATTCTGGTGGAACACTAGGCGGTATTTCTTCAGGCCAAGATATAATAGTTAAAATGGCTTTAAAGCCAACATCTAGTATTCTTAAACCAGGAGCAACAGTTACTACAGATAACAAAGAAACAACAATTGTTACTAAAGGCAGACATGATCCATGTGTTGGCATAAGAGCAACGCCTATAGCAGAAGCAATGATGGCTTTAGTCTTGTGCGATTTGTACCTTAGAGACAAGGCACAAAATTCTAATTAGTATATTTTTAATCTTATATTATGAAAAAAACTCTTTATGATAAAATATGGAACGAGCATTTAGTTCATGAGAACAAAGATGGGTCGTCTCTGATCTATATTGATAGACATTTGGTGCATGAAGTAACATCACCTCAGGCTTTTGATGGTCTTGGTATTAAGAAACGAAGTATATGGAATAAAAATTCTATCTTTGCTGTCTCAGACCATAATGTTCCAACTAAAAATAGAGCATCAGGCATAGATGATAAAATATCTAAACTCCAAGTAGATACTTTAATAGATAATTGTAAGAAACATAAACTTAGTTATTTTGATCTAAATAATATTAATCAAGGCATTGTTCATGTCATTGGCCCAGAGCTTGCCATTACTCAACCAGGAATGACTTTAGTTTGTGGTGACTCACATACATCAACACATGGCGCGCTTGCATCACTTGCTTTTGGGATTGGAACTAGCGATGTAGAGCATGTTCTTGCCACACAATGTATAAATATAAATAAAGAAAAGAATTTTAAAATTAATATCACTAATAGCCTCAGTCACCTTGTTTCTTCAAAAGATTTAATTTTGCATATTATTAAAATAATAGGAACATCTGGTGGAACGGGTTATACAATTGAGTTCACTGGTAACTGCATAGAAAACATGAGCATTGAAAGCAGAATGACTATGTGTAATATGAGCATTGAGGCTGGCGCTAAATCTGGCCTAGTATCTTTTGACTCAAAAACTTTTGACTATATGTTAAATAGAAAATACTCCCCGAGTAAACAACACTTAAACAGTGCTATAAAATATTGGGAAACTTTAGTTAGTGACAGTGATGCTGAATTTGATAAGACTTTATCATTTGATGCAGCTGATGTGTTACCTCAGGTCACATGGGGGACATCACCTGAAATGACAACTGATATTAATGGTAAAACTCCTGATCCTGAGAATGAAAATGACTCTAGCAAAAAACAATATATTCAAAGAGCTCTAGATTATATGGGGCTAGAAGCTAATCAAGATATCCAATCTATAAAACTTGATAAAATATTTATAGGGTCATGTACCAATTCTAGGATTGAGGATTTAAGGCAAGCAGCAAAAATTTTAGAAGGTTATAAAATATCAGATCATATTAAACAAGCAATTGTTGTTCCTGGGTCTGGACATGTGAAGGCTGAGGCAGAAAAAGAAGGACTCGACAAAATCTTTATTAAGTCTGGTTTTGAATGGAGAGAACCAGGATGTTCAATGTGTCTTGGCATGAATAATGACAGTCTATTACCATATGAGAGATGTGCTTCAACTTCTAATAGAAATTTTGAGGGCAGACAAGGAGACAAAGGAAGGACTCATCTAGTTAGCCCATCAATGGCTGCATTAGCAGCAATAAAAGGACATTTTAGTAACGTTGTAGAATTTATAAATGAAAAATAAGATTATTGAAGGACAAGTTATACCATTTGATCAATCAAATATTGATACTGACGCTATCATCCCTAAACAATATTTAAAATCAATTAAGAAATCAGGTTTTGGACCATTCTTATTTGACTCGTTAAGATATACAGATCCTGGAGATTTAGGTACAACAGAAAAAAGAAATTTAAACTCTGACTTTGTTTTAAATATAAAGCCATATTCAGATGGTAATATAATATTAGCTAACGATAATTTTGGATGCGGGTCTTCTCGTGAACATGCGGTATGGGCTCTAAAAGACTATGGGATTGAAGCTGTTATCTCTACATCATTTGCTGATATATTTTATAGAAATAGTTTTAAAAATGGTTTGCTTTTAATTTCTCTTAAAAAAGATGAGCTAGAAAATATATTTGATGAAATATCTACGTCTCCTAAATATAATTTGACAATTAACATTCAAAATCAGACAATTACAACGCCTAATAGCCAAGCATATTCATTTACTATTTCTGATGCGGACAAAGAGAGAATTATATTTGAATATGATGATATTGAGCTATCTTTAAAACATGAAGATAAGATTCAGAATTATGAATCTGAAATGAAATTGAAAAAACCATGGATATTTGAGAATAACAATGACTGAGAAAAAACTTTTATTATTACCTGGCGATGGAGTTGGGCCTGAAATTATGGCAGAAGCCATTAAGGTTATTGATTTATTCAATAAGTTAAAATTAAGTAACCTGTCATATGAATATGCTGATATTGGTGGCATTGCCATAGATAATCATGGAACTCCATATCCAGAAGAAACTTCTATGAAAGCAGGAAAAGCTGACTGTATTTTATTAGGAGCAGTTGGAACAAAAAAACATGAGAAGAATGCAAATAAACTAAAACCTGAATCTGGATTATTAGCATTAAGAAAATCATTAGATTTATATATTAATGTAAGACCAATATTTTTATTTGATGCTTTGCTTGAAAGCTCTACAATTAAGCCTGAAATAATAAAAAATTTAGATATTGTTATTATAAGGGAGCTGATTGGTGGAGTTTATTTTGGTGAACCGAGAGGTTTTCATGATGGACCTAATAGATCTGGATTTAATACTATGATTTATTCTGAAAATGAAGTCTCTAGAATTTCTCAGTATGCTTTTGATTTATCAAAGAAAAGATCATCTAGAGTAACATCAGTAGATAAAGCTAACGTATTAGAGGCATCTCAAGTATGGAGAGATACCGTAACCAAATTACATAAGGATAAATATTCTGAAATTAAGCTAGATCATATGTATGTTGATAATGCTGCTATGCAATTAATTAAAAATCCAAGGCAGTTTGATGTAATGCTTACGGAAAATTTATTTGGAGATATATTATCTGATGAGGCTTCCATGTTAACCGGCTCAATTGGTATGCTACCATCGGCATCATTATCTGATATCAATGGTGTTTATGAGCCGATTCATGGCTCTGCTCCAGATATTGCAGGCAAAGGTATAGTGAATCCGATTGCAATGATTTTGTCAGTCGCTATGATGTTTGAATATTCTTTAGATAATATAAAAGTTTCAAACATTATTAAAAACTCTATTGAAAATGTTCTGAAATCAGGTGTATTGACAAAAGATATTAGCTTAGAGAAAGAATTTGTTAGCACATCTGAAATGGGTGATGCTCTCGTAGAGGAAATTAGAAAACATGTTTAAAGTTAAAGACAAATATAATATTGCAATTGTTGGTGCCACAGGAATCGTAGGCGAGTCTCTATTAGAAATCTTGTCTTCTAGAAAATTTCCTATAAATAATATTATTGCTGTTGCCAGTAAAAGATCAGAGGGCAGTCAAGTTAAACATGGGGACGACTTACTTGATGTGATCGCTATAGATGATTACGACTTCAAGGATATTGATATAGCTTTTTTTTCTGCAGGCAGTAGCGTTTCTAGAGTTTATGCTCCAATTGCCGCACAAGCAGGTGCTGTAATTATTGATAATACATCAGAGTTTAGGTATGTTGATGATATCCCATTAGTTGTTCCTGAAGTTAATCCTCTTGATATTGAACAGCATGTGAAAACAAATATAATCGCGAACCCTAATTGTTCAACAATTCAAATGCTAGTAGCACTGAAGCCAATCCATGAAAGGTATAAAATACTAGATATTAATGTTTGTACTTATCAGGCTGTATCTGGATCAGGAAAAAAAGGAGTTGATGAATTGTTAGAGCAATCATACTCGTATTTAAATCAACAAGATATAAAAGCTTCGGTTTATCCTAAACAAATTGCATTTAATGTAATTCCATTTGTGGATAGTTTTTGTGAAAATGGATACACAAAAGAAGAGATGAAAATGGTATGGGAGACTCAAAAAATTTTAAGCAAAGATATTACTGTTAATGCTACGGCTGTTCGCGTTCCTGTTCTTATTGGTCATTCAGAATCAATAACAATAGAAACAGAGTCACCAATAGATATCAAGGATGTTATCTCTGACTTTAAAGATAGTGAAGGTATAGAGTTGATTGATAATCCAGATAATGATGAATACCCTACAGCTTTTATAAATGGTCATGGTACCGATAAGGTATATGTTGGACGCGTTAGAAAATCTCTTAATAGTGATAATATTTTGAATATTTGGGTTGTAGCTGATAATGTTAGAAAAGGTGCTGCGCTCAATAGTGTTCAGATAGCCGAAGAATTAACAAAAGGTGCTAAATGAAAAAGTTTTTTGGATTTTTAATTATTATTATATTATTTGCATATATTCCTATTTATAGTATTTGGCCGATTGATTATTCTTCAAAAACAGCGAGCATCTTAATTCTTTTAGGTGAAATGCAAGTTATTATTTTAGAAAATTTAGCTAGTCTAATTGCTATTATATTGCCAATAGTATTAAGCTTATTAAATATTATAGGTGTATTGATATTAGACTTAAGTGGTTTGATAATTTCATTACCATATGAAAAGATTAACCCTTTATATGTAATAGCAGGATTATTTATAATTGGATATTTTTCTGAAAAGTTTAGAGATATAAATAATAAAATAACTCAACTTAACAAAAAAGTTTTAAAACAGTCAGAGTCGCTTACTGTTCCTGAGAGGCTAAAACCTAACGATAGCGATACTCAAACTTCATCAGTTAATTATTCAGCTGATATTGATAAATTAAACAATAAAGCTGATTCTATTATGAAGTTATTAGAAGAAATTAATAGTGCAGCTGATATATTTAAATCAAAAAATCTTAGATCTAAAAAAGCAAGAAGAAAATCAGCAAGAGATGCAATATCTATAATCAGTAATAATGCTGCCCGAGATGAGAAGCGCGCTAAAGATGAAGAGCAGCTAATGAGATTAAGAAAAGATGCTGAATCTTTGGTAAAACAAGATAATGTAATCAATAAAGCTAACGCTATAGATGAAATCATAGGTGATGAAAATATTTCTCAAATTGATTTAGCGAGAGCATTAATCGCTAGTAGTGAAAATGAGGATGCCAAGAGTCTTTTGAAAAAAATTGTTGAAAATGGTTCTGAAGATCAGAAGCACGAAGCAAAGCTTCTATTTATGCAATTAAAATAATGAGAATTGCATTATCTATTGAGTATAATGGTGCTAATTATTTTGGTTGGCAAAAACAAAAAATTCATAAAGAAAAAACTATACAGTATTATATAGACAAAGCTATATCCAAAATTGCAGATGAAAAGATAAATACAATATGTGCCGGCAGAACAGATACTGGCGTGCATGCATTTTCTCAAATAGTACACTTTGATACTAATAAGAAAAGATTTGACTATAAATGGCTCAATGGGATTAATTCTAATACCCCTAATGATATAATTATTAAAAATATATATCATGTTGATGATAATTTTCATGCAAGATATAGTGCTTTAGCTAGGACATATCGTTATATTATTTTAAATCAGGAGTATCCGTCTACTTACTTATCTTCAAATGTCTTACATTTAAATAGCAAGATTAGCATTTTAAAGATTAGATCAACCTTTAAATACTTGAGGGGTGAAAAAGATTTTAGTTGTTTTAGGGCATCTGGATGTTCTTCTAAAAATCCAGTTAAGAATATTAAGTCATTAAAAATTAATAAATATAAAAACTTTTTATATATAGATATAACTGCGAATAGTTTTTTATATCATATGGTTAGAAATATTGTTGGAGCATTAATTGATGTGGGCACATCTAAGTATGAACCTAGTCATATTATCCAATTAATTAAGTCTCGTGATAGAAAAAAATGTGGAAAAATGGTTTTACCGAATGGTTTATATCTTAAAAATATCGCCTACCCTAAGAAATATAATATCAATTCTGAGGATGAATTTCCATATTTCTAGAGATACTCTATTACTTACTCCTTAATAAAAATACATGTTAATATATATTGATGAAAAAGACTCTTATCAAAGTATGCGGAATTACAAATATTAATGATATCAAGTATGCTAGCAGCATAGAAGATGTTGATTATTTAGGAATTATTTTTGCAAAAGAAAGCCCGAGATGCGTTGATCTTAATTTAGCTGAAAAATTAATTAATGCATGTGATAAGAAAAAAAATATTGTAGCAGTATTTATGAATCAGTCGAAAGAAGATATTAATAACATAATTAAAAATCTTGATTTTGATATCTTGCAATTTCATGGCCATGAGTCAGTTGATTTTTGTAATTTTTTTAAAAAACCTTTCATAAAAACTTTTCATATTGAAGATACAAAATTAAACATTAATATGGATTTTATTAAATATGCATATGCTTTTTTACTAGACACTTCATCTGGCAATACTTATGGAGGGACTGGCAAAACTTTTGATTGGGAGATTCTTAATAAAAATAAATTTTGTGCTGACAAAGGCTTGTCATTTCCATATTTAACGGCTGGTGGGCTCAATCCTTCAAATATTAAAGATTTGATATCTAAATATAACCCCCCGGGTGTTGATGTTAGCAGTGGGATTGAATCAAGTATTGGAAAAAAAGATCATCTCTTGATGAAAAAATTTATAGAAAATGTAAGAATATCTGAGTTAGAAAATTATGAAAAAGATTAATTATAAATTATTTCCAGATAGAGATGGGCATTTCGCAAAATATGGAGGCCAGTATGTATCTGAGACATTAATGTATCCATTGAGTGAGTTACATAAAGCTTATATGAAGATTGCTAAATCAGCATCTTTCCAGAAAGAATTAAAAGGAGAGCTTAAAAACTATGTTGGGAGACCTACCCCAATCTATCATGCATCTAGAATTAGTAAAGAACTTGGCAATTGTAATATTTATCTCAAGAGAGAAGATTTAAATCATACTGGAGCCCATAAAATTAATAATGCGATGGGCCAAGCTATGCTTGCAAAGGCAATGGGGAAAACACGTATTATTGCAGAAACTGGAGCTGGGCAACATGGTGTCGCAACTGCTACTGCATGTGCTCGGTATAACCTTAAATGTGTTGTCTACATGGGTAGCGAAGATATACAGAGACAAAAGATAAATGTTTATCGTATGAAACTATTAGGAGCTGAAGTAGTGGCTGTTAATTCTGGTTCTAAAACTTTAAAAGATGCCTTAAATGAAGCATTGCGTGATTGGGTAACTAATGTTGATGATACACATTATATTATTGGATCTGTAGCTGGACCACACCCTTATCCAATGATAGTTAGGGACTTTCAGTCAATTATTGGTCATGAATCTAAACAACAAATGAAAAAAATTAATAAAAAAGCACATATCTTGGTTGCATGCGTAGGAGGAGGTTCTAATGCAATAGGGCTATTTCATCCATATCTAAATGATAATGTAGAAATTATTGGTGTAGAGGCAGGTGGATATGGGCTAAGCACAGGTAAACATGCAGCCCCACTGAACAAAGGTAAGCCAGGAATATTGCATGGTAATCGCACATATATTATGGAAGATAAAAACGGACAAATAGAGTCTACCCATTCAATTTCTGCAGGCTTAGACTATCCTGGTGTTGGCCCAGAGCATTCTTGGTTGAAAGATAACAAAAGAGTTAAGTATGTGACGGTGACCGATAAAGAAGCTCTTGAGGCTTTCTATTATTTAACTGAAAAAGAAGGAATTATTCCTGCTCTAGAAACAGCACATGCTCTAGCATATGCTTTTAAAATTGCTAAATCTAAATCTAAAAAAAATATATTAGTAAATTTATCAGGCAGGGGTGATAAAGATATTGACACAATAGCATCTCTTCAAGGAATGAAAGTGTGAATAGAATCAACCAGCTTTTTTTACAACAAAAAAAAAGTAAAAGAACTGCTTTTATTACATATTTAGTTTGCGGCGATCCTGATTTAAAATCTACATTAAAAATAATGAATTTAATGGTAGAGTCAGGAGTAGACCTTATAGAACTAGGTGTTCCATTTACAGATCCTATAGCTGATGGACCTACAATACAAAAAGGCGTAGAAAGAGCTTTAAAGAAAAATGTCTCATTATCAGATGTTTTAAAAGTTGTTGAAGCTTTTAGGGAAAGTAATCAAAAAACACCTTTGGTTTTAATGGGTTATATGAACCCAATAGAACGCATGGGTTTTAATAAATTTTCAATACAAGCTAAGAGCAAAGGCGTGGATGGTGTTTTACTCGTAGATTCTCCTCCAGAAGAATCAGAAGAAATAAATAGTGCTTTGAATAAAAATAATTTATGTCAGATATTCTTAGCTTCACCTACTACAGAAGACAAAAGACTAAAAAAAATAATTAAATACTCTACTGGTTATCTATATTACGTTTCAATAAAAGGAATAACCGGGTCATCTATTATAGATTTTAAACCAATTAAGAAAAGTGTAGATCATATTAGGAAGCTATCTAAGGGCAGTATTCCAGTCACGGTTGGCTTTGGTATAAAAAATGGAATTACTGCTAAAAATATTGGAAAGTTTTCTGATGGTATAATTATTGGTAGTTCTATAGTAGAATTAATTGAGCAATATATGGGTAATAAAGCAGTAATGTATAAAAAGATAAAGTCATTTTTAATGAGCATAAATAAGAGTATAGGTGAGAAATGAGCTGGCTAGATAAAATATTGCCATCAAGAATAAGAGCAGAGAAGGAAAGTAAGGGCTCTGTCCCTGAAGGCTTATGGCATAAGTGCCTTAATTGCGATACTGTAATATATAGAGCAGAATTTGAAAAAAATCTCAATGTATGCCCAAAGTGTAATAACCATGGGCGGATATCAGCACGTACAAGAGCTGATATTATTTTAGATACGGAAGACAGGATAGAGATATTTGATAATATTATGCCAGTAGATATGCTGAATTTCAAAGATAAAGAGAAATATAAGGATAAGCTGTTATCTACTCAAAAAAAGACTGGTGAAAAAGATGCAATGTTGGTTTTTAAAGGCAATATAAATAAAATCCCTGCAATTGTATGTATATTCGAATATTCATTCTTTGGTGGCTCAATGGGTTCTGTGGTTGGTGAGAAATTTTCTTTGGCTGTAAAAAAATGCATTGAAGAAAAAAAACCTCTTGTTTGTTTTTCTGCTAGTGGTGGAGCTAGAATGCAAGAATCATTATTTTCTTTATTTCAAATGGCCAAAACAAGTGCGGCACTAAATGATCTATCCCAAAAAGGTTTACCATATATTTCTGTTTTAACTGATCCTACTATGGGGGGTGTATCTGCTAGTTTAGCTATGCTAGGTGATATTAACATAGGCGAACCTAATGCACTTATTGGTTTTGCTGGCCCAAGAGTTATCGAACAAACTGTTGGGGAAAAACTCCCAAATGGATTTCAGAGAAGTGAATTTTTACAAGACCATGGCGCAATAGATTTTATATTAGATAGGAATAACCAGAAAGCTAAATTAGCTGAAATTATTTCATCCTTGATGAGTAACTATAACAGTGAAAGAATATCCAAGTAACTTACAGGAATGGCTTGATTGGCAACAGACACTCCATCCTCAAAATATTGACTTTAAGCTAGAGCGTATTAAATCAGTATATAAAAAGCTAAACATTAAAAGTATAGCTGATAAAGTTATTATTGTGGCTGGGACAAATGGAAAAGGTTCTACTGTAGCAATATTGGAAAGTATTCTTTTTGAAAATAAATTTTCTATTGGAACTTTCACATCACCACATATAAAACGATACAATGAAAGAATAAAGATAGGTAAAGAAGAGGTAACCTCTACTGAGTTAATAGAGTCATTTAAAGTAATTGATAAATTACGAGGTGAGACAACTTTGACATATTTTGAATTTGCAACTTTAACTGCCTTTTACTTATTTAGTAAAAAAAATCTAGATTATGTTGTGCTTGAAGTTGGATTAGGTGGCAGACTTGATGCTACGAATATTATTGATTCAACCTTAGCAATTATTACTTCTATAGGAATAGATCATACGGAGTTTTTAGGTACTACAATAGATAGCATTGCTTTAGAAAAAGCTGGAGTAATGAGACCATTTGCGCCTTGTATTTATGCTGACAAGAGCCCTCCTTCTGTTTTATTAAGTTATGCAAAAAAAAATGGCTCTAATTTTTTATATAATCAAAATGATTTTTTTACAAAGATTTCAAATACTACATGGACTTGGAAAAGTAATCTTGGAAAGGAGTTAACTTTGCCTTTATTACCTTTAAAGGGTGATTTTCAATATAATCACGCAGCTGCTGCATTGCAAGCATTAGAGCTTATAGAGCCAGCTATTCTTGAAAATACTGAATTATTAGAGAATGGCATTACCAATATATCATTAATGGGAAGATACCAAACGATATCTTCCAATCCTGAAATTGTTCTTGATGTTGCCCATAATGCTGACTCTGCCGAAAAGTTAATGGATAATCTTGATAAAGAAAGTAAAAAAAATACTATTGCAGTCATAGGTGTATTAAAAGATAAAGACGTATATAGTTTAATTAAACCAATGATAAGTAATGTTGATAAATGGTACTGTGGCACAATAAATAGTGATCGAGGAATGAATTCAGAAGAGATCAAAATAAGAATGTCTAGTGCAATCAATCAGAAAAATATTAAGACATTTGATAGTATTGATGAAGCTTGTTCTCAGGCGATGGCATCTCTAGGTGAGAATGATCGGCTTGTTGTCTATGGTTCATTTTATACTGTCTCTGAATTTTTAGATTATTATGAGTTAATAAATAAGCATAAAGACATTATTTAATGAAATTAAAAAATATATATCTAGTTTTAACTTTATTATTTATTCCAGGATATATTTTCTATACGCCAGTAATAAATTATATTTATAATTTCAATAAAATTACTTATTCTTTAAATATACCCGAGAATAGTATAGAAACTGATTCAGTAGAAATAACAAAGTATAGGGATGTAGAAGTTTCTGATGATATACCTTTAAAACAGATAATCTCTGAGTCATGGATAATATCATTTCCGAGTATAACCTCAGAAAAGCTGATTAGTAATTTTTCAAATGATTTAAAAAAAATAGGAATAACTTCAATTATTAATTTAAGTTCTAAAAAGAATTTTGAGTCTATTGCAATAGGTCCATTTGTTGATAAGAAAATGGCAAAAAAAATAGCTCTTAAGATTAAAAACTCTTTAAATTATTCTGGAAATGTTGAGAGATTAAATAATTAATGTCAGCCTTAGATATTTCAATACTTTTATTTTTAGTTTTTTGGGCAATAAGAGGTTTTGTAAAAGGGTTTGCATCTGAAATTGTTTCATTAACTATCTGGGTATCTTCGGTATATTTATCTATTAAATATTTTCATATACCTTCTGAATTAATAAATAATTATATTTTATCTGATGAAATTTCCTCAATACTAACAATTATTACTATTTTTATAATTACATTTATAGTTGCTGCTATTTTAGGATTTATATTTTCAAAAATTATCAATATTGTTGGTTTATATAATTATAATAAAGTCTTTGGGTTAATATTTGGCTCCCTCAAAGGTTTTGTTTTTTTAACTTTTTTTGTGTTTATAATCTATCAAACAGATCTAAAAAATTATTATCTAATAGAGGATTCTCAATTTATGCCAATTATTCAGGCTTTTTTGGAAAAATATGCGCAAACAAGCAATTCACTCTTTGATAGTTTGGAATTAAAAATATAAGATATAGCATATGTGCGGAATAGTTGCTGTTTATGGGACAAATAATGTAGTTCGCGATATTTATGAATCGCTAACAGTACTGCAACATCGTGGCCAAGATGCATCTGGAATTCTTACTAATCATGAAGGAAAAATAACTCTTAGGAAATCACTAGGATTAGTCCGAGATGGCTTTGACGCCAAACATATCGCAAGACTGAAGGGAAAGCTAGGTATTGGGCATGTTAGATATCCAACTGCTGGTCAAGCTGATAGTTCATCAGAAGCACAGCCATTTTATGTAAACTCCCCTTATGGAATAGGTCTAGCGCATAATGGGAATCTTATAAATTCTGCAGAATTAAAGAATAATCTGTTTTCTGAAGATTTGAGACATATTAATACTAAATCAGATTCAGAGATTCTCTTGAATATTTTTGCACATGAACTTCATTTGCATAGCAAAGAAACTTTTACTCCTGATGATGTATTTTATGCAGTAGCAGGGGTTCACCGTAGAGTAAAGGGAGCATATGCTGTTGTCACATTGATATCTGACAGAGGTATTGTTGCATTCCGTGACCCAATGGGAATTAGACCATTATGCTTTGGTACTAAAAAAGTAGATGGGAAAGTAGAAACAATGATTGCCTCAGAATCTGTAGCTCTTGATAGCGCAGGATTTAAACTTGAAAGAGATATCATGCCTGGGGAAGCAGTTTTTGTAGATATTAATGGAAATATTCATTCAAGATTATGTACTGAGGATACTAAATATACTCCATGTATATTTGAATATGTCTATTTTGCCAGACCAGATTCAATTATTGATGGCATATCAGTTTATACTGCCCGCATGAAAATGGGGCAAAATCTTGCTACAAAAATTATTAGAACCTGGAAAGATCATGATATTGATGTCGTTATGCCAATACCTGATACTAGTAGAATATCTGCATTAGAACTATCCGTATCACTTAAAGTTCCCTTTAGAGAAGGCTTTATTAAAAATAGATATATCGGAAGAACCTTCATTATGCCTGAACAGGCTCAGAGAGCTAAGTCTGTAAGAAGAAAATTAAATGCTATCGCATCTGAATTTAAAGGGAAAAATGTATTATTAGTTGATGATTCTATAGTGCGTGGCACTACATCTAAACAAATTATTGATATGGCAAGAGAAGCTGGAGCAAAAAAAGTATATATGGCATCTGCTGCACCAGCAGTTAAGTATCCTAATGTATATGGAATTGATATGCCGGCTAGTAATGAATTTGCTGCTGATGGTAGAACAGAAAAAGAAATATCTGATTTAATAGGAGCTGATAAACTTATCTATCAAGACTTACCTGATTTAATTAAATCAGTTAAAGATTCAGGTTCTATAGTAAAAGATTTTGATTCGTCTTGTTTTAATGGTAAATATGTGACGAAAGATGTAACAGAAGAGTATCTCAAGAAGCTTGATGACTTGAGGAATGATGCCGCTAAAAATAAAAATCCTGAAGATTCGGATGATGACGTTATGGTGTATTAAGAAATGTCAGAGACTGAGCTTTTAATAAAAAAAGCAACAGGAAGCATCTTCACTCAAAAGTTTCCTTCTATAAATTCAGAAAAATATATTCTAGTAATACCATCTAAGCAAATACTTTTTTTAATTTCGAAAGGTATCAGAATATTTTCTTATCCTATATCTACATCAAAGTTTGGGCTTGGAAATGAGAATGACTCTTTTAAGACACCACTAGGGCTTCATTATATAGCTGATAAAATCGGTGAAAATATGCCTAAAATGACTATATTCAAAGGCAGAAAGCCTCTCGCAAATAATCTTACATTGACTGACCTGCATCTTCCTGAAAACACTGATATACGTAATGAGCATTTTGCAACACATGATGACGTAATTACTTCTAGAATATTATGGCTCAAAGGCCATGAAGACGGGATAAATAAAGGTAGTAATGTTGATAGTTACTCACGTTATATTTATATCCATGGAACAGCGCATGAAGATAAAATTGGCACTCCAGATTCCCATGGATGCGTTAGAATGAATAATGATGATGTAATTGAGTTGTTTGATAATACATTTATAAGCATGCCTGTGCTTATAGCTAATGAAAATGATAATTAATAAAACAAAGGAGAGTGTTAAATGTTAAATGTATACTTATCAGGAGAGATTCATAGTGATTGGAGAGAAGAAATTATTAAACTATGCAATAAAGAGGATTTAAATATTAAGTTTTCTTCACCCAATACAAATCATGAGTCATCAGATAATTGTGGAGTTGAAATTCTTGGAGCTGAAGAAAAAAACTTTTGGAAAGATAATAAAGGTGCAAGTATTAATTCTATTAAAACTAAAAAATCTATAAAAGATAGTGATGTTGTAGTTGTAAAGTTTGGAGAGAAATATAAGCAATGGAATGCTGCTTTTGATGCAGGTTATGCCTCGGCATTGAATAAATCAATTATTGTTATCCATGGTGATGAACATCAGCACGCTCTTAAAGAAGTAGATGCATCTGCATCTGCAGTTGCAAAAGACCAACATCAGGTTGTTAAAATATTAAAGTATCTTTTGGATGGATCACTTTGATAAAGAATAATAATTCAGTCATAGTGGATTTATAAAGATAATATTTTAATAAGATCTAGGGGTTTACTAATATTTACGTCAGCATTCCAAGAATGAATATCTTTGTCAGGTCCAATAAAGCCAAAGTCTGCAGCTACTGTGAACATTCCTGCATTTTTTCCTGCAATAATATCTCTTTCATCATCACCTACATAAATAGTATTTTCAGCGTTCACATCTGCCATCTCAATAGCTTTTAATAAACCTTCGGGGCTAGGCTTAGTTTCTTCCAGCATATCTCCTGTGATCAAATATTTAACATCTTCATTGATAGAGAAGCCTTTAAGTATTTTATTGACATATTTTGAATGTTTATTTGTAACTATTCCCCATTTAATATGATTCTTTTCAATATTTTTTATTAGCTCTGCAATGCCATCTACCATTTTTGTATGAACAAAAGTGTTATTAGAATATTCTTGTAAAAATTCAGCTCTCATTAGGGACGAGTCAATAGAACGTCCATTAACCTTAGAAGCATAATCTATGATACCAACAGCTCCTCTAGATATATGTAGTTTTAATTCTTTGCAATTTACATTAGTAAATTTCTTTTCGGTTAAAATGGTATTAAGGGCATCACACATATCTTTTGATGTATCGGCAAATGTTCCATCTAGGTCAAATAATATACATTCTATATTTTTATTCATTTTTTAGTCGAGGTCATAAAATAATTAATCTTTGTCATACTTGATAATGTAAAAGTATAATCTGTAGGATTTAGTTTTACACCGGAAACATCTTCAACTTTAAATTCAGCTAATTCTAATAATCTCGCAAGTTCAGATGGTTTAATAAATTTTTCATACTGATGAGTGCCTTGGGGGACAATCTTTAAAATATACTCCGCAATAACTTTTGCAAACGCAAAAGAAATAATATTTCTATTTATTGTAGACATAAATAATTTTGATTTCTTTTTTGAAACTTTAGAGATATCTAAAATAAGCTTCTCTTGATCGGGAACATGTTCGATCAGTTCAAAACATATAATACCATCATATTTTTTTTTATCTTTCTCAATAAATGATTCAAGAGTAGAGCAGACATAGTTGATATCGAGATTACTTTCTTTAGCATGCTGCTTTGCTATTGCAATGGTTTTTTCAGATGCATCTAGTCCAGTTACTTTCGCACCTCTTTTTGTCAGTTCTTCTGCAAGTAAGCCCCCACCGCATCCTATATCTAGGATATCTAGACCTTTTATATCTAAGCTATTTTGAATATATTCAACTCTTAAAGGAGTTAGATTATGTATAAGTTTATATGGACCTCTTTTATTCCACCATTCATGTGCATATATATCAAAATTATCTATTTCTTTTTTATCAACATTCATAATGATCCTAATTTTTAATCAATTCAGTAAACTTATGATATAACATATCTTCGTTTATTGTCAGGAGCTTTTTATCTTTTAGTATTTGTTTTCCTGATATCCACACATTATCAATATTATTAGACATAAGTTCACTTTCGATACATTTATATAAATCTATTTTATCCATACCTAGATCATTAATTTTAATTGATATAATATCTGCGCTATACTTAGGTTTAAGCTTCCCTGTATTAAAATCTAGTCCTAGGGATTCAGCTCCATTATTTGTTATCAATCCTAATAATTCTGATTGTGTTAAATAATCACTCTTATTTACACTTAGTCGTGATAAAAGAGATGCCAACCGCATTTCATTCAATAAATTTATACTGCTACCTATTGTATGTTCACCAGTACCAAGTGATACCTTAATATTATTCTTCAAAAAAAGCTTAGTGTTACAGTAAATATTTTTAGACATAATATTTAATGATGGAGTATGCACAACATGCACCTTATATTTCTTCATTATATTTATATCTGACTTAGTCATATGAAATGGATTCATGGCAGTAAATGAATTGCTCAATAATCCTAGTTCTTCTAAAAACTTTATTGGTCTTTGTTTATATTTTTTTTTGAATGTATTCAACTTACCTAGATTTTCATGTAAATACATTCTAACTGGCATATCTAGTTCACTGGCTATTTGAGAAACTTTTCCAAACCCTGATTTTGATAACATATGAATTCCATTAAGATTTAAATACAGTTTTATGGAAGGGTTATCTCTATACTCATCATAAAAGCCAATACTTTTTTTAAAATATTCTTGCTCTTTCTCTGCCCAATTAGTTTTTTGGCTCAATATAGGTAATCCAATGTTTGCTCTTACACCAGATTTAATAACTTGCTTAAGAATTATTTCTGGATAAGTACTTGTATCTGTAAATGTTGTAATACCATTTTTAATCATCTGGCAAAGCGCGATTTCTGTTGATAGCTCTAAATACGCTTTATTATTTATATTTTTTTGGGTAGCCGGAATATTACTTTTTAAGTATTCCCGGGAAAATATATGAGGCAAACAAATATTGTTGTTTACTAATCCAGGGGTAATTATATGACTTTCTAATAACCGATGATTATTTGTTCGATATTTTTTCGATATTTCTTTTGAGGGTAGAATATCTTTAACAATATTCCCTTCAATAATCACAGAATGGTTTCTTAGTAAGTCATCATTTTTTGAAGATAAGACCCATTTAGCGCTTATAATTTTATCAACATTTTGCATATCAATTATTATACTCAATTTAGACTATTTTTAATGCCAAATATTGGAAATAGCCATAAAATCAATTTTTAAGCTAATTTTGCTATCTTATAAATTATGTCGTGTATACCAAAGGTTTATGATAAAATAGTTATTTAATAACATATAAAAGAATATTAGCAATATATGCCTGAAAACCAAGAAATAAGATTCGAACAAGAAATGAGACAATCTTACCTGGATTACGCTATGAGCGTGATAGTAGGTAGGGCCTTACCCGATGTAAGAGACGGTTTAAAACCAGTACATAGAAGAGTTTTATTTTCTATGCATGAACTTAATAATGGTTGGAATAAATCATATAAAAAATCAGCAAGAATTGTTGGTGATGTTATAGGTAAATACCATCCCCATGGTGATACTGCTGTATACGATACAATAGTCAGATTAGCTCAACCATTCTCCATGAGACATCCATTAATTGATGGACAAGGTAACTTTGGATCTGTTGATGGAGATTCTCCAGCTGCTATGCGTTATACAGAAGTTAGAATGTCAAAATTATCGCAAGAATTATTGCAAGACATCGAGAAGAATACTGTTGATTTTTCCCCAAACTACGATGGATCTGAAAAAGAACCAACTGTTTTACCAACACGAATACCAAATTTACTCGTTAATGGATCTACTGGCATAGCCGTAGGGATGGCTACAAACATTCCCCCTCACAATCTTATCGAGGTTGTGGACGCAACAATTGCAATTATTGATAATCCATTGCTGGCAGATAAAAATAATATTGATGAGTTAATCAAGGCGAGTAATCTTCAAGGTCCTGACTTTCCTACATATGGTGAAATTAAGGATAGCGGAGGAATTAGAAATGCTCTTCTTACAGGAAGAGGGTCTTTTAAGATCAGAGCTAAACATATTATAGAAAAGAAAGATAACGATAGGACATCTATTGTATTTGTGGAATTACCATATCAGGTTAATAAAGCAAAGATGATTGAAAATATTGCTCAACTCGTGAGAGATAAAAAAATAAATGAAATTAGTCATCTTAGAGATGAGTCAGATAGAGATGGAATGAGATTAGTGATTGAGTTGAAGCGTGGTGAACAACATGAAGTCTTGTTGGGTGCACTATATAAGCATACAAATGCTCAAACTTCATATTCAGTTAATACAGTTTGTCTTGTTGATGGGGAACCAAAAACATTAGGCTTCACTGAAATTTTAAATGAATTTATTAAGCATAGACGAGAAGTCATTACTAAGAGGACATTATATGATCTTGAAAAAGCAAAGAACAAAGCGCATATCCTCGAAGGTCTTGGGATAGCATTACTAAATGTAGACGAGATAATTGCGATGATTAAAAAATCTAAGAATTCATCGGAAGCCAAGACTGCATTACTATCAAAACCCTGGAAGCCCGGACAACTCACTGAGTTTTTAGGAATTGTAGATAAACAAACCAATGCCTTTATAAAAAGTGATGCTCAATATGGTTTACATGGAAAACTATATAAGTTATCACCGAAGCAAGCACAAGCAATCTTAGATTTAAGACTGCAAAAGCTTACTGGCTTGGAACAGGAAAAAATATTTACTGATTATGAATTAACAATTAATGAGATAAAAGGATATATAAAAATACTTTCTCATACCGAAGAACTCGATAATGTTATGAAAAAAGAGTTGGAAGATGTGAAAAGTGAATATGGTGAACCAAGAAGATCTGTTGTGTCTGATGACGAGGGAGAGCTAAGAAAAGAGGATCTAATTAAGAAGGAAGATATAATAGTAGTTTTAACAAAAGCTAACTATGTTAAGCGCCTTCCAGCAACTGACTTTAAGAGTCAAAAGAGAGGAGGAAGAGGAATTAATGCTACAAAGTTTAAAGATGGGGACGAGGCAAAACTATTATGTCAAGCGCATACCCATGACATAATACTTTGTTTTTCATCACTAGGAAAAGTTTACGCAATTAGAGCATTTGATATTCCGGATCCAAGTAGACAAGCGCGGGGTAGGCCTATAAATAATGTATTGCCGCTTACAGCTGATGAGTCAATCAGCACATTTGTTGTGGTAAATTCTTTCGAGGAAGATGCATATCTATTTATGTCAACAAAAAATGGAATGATAAATAAAATTCCAGTTAATTTGTTTAAAAAAATACGTACTACAGGCTTGAAAGCAATTTTACTTAAAGAAGGAGATTTTCTTCTAGGCGCTCATTATACTAATAAAGATGAGTTTATTATGTTAGTTGCTGATAATGGTAAGGCTATCAAGTTCTCTGAGTCAGATGTAAGGGCAAGATTTAGAGGTACGCTTGGCGTAAAAGGTATTAAATTATCAAAAAACTCTAAACTTGTATCAATATTAAAACCTACTGGTGGTGAGATTATAGCAGTTACAGAGAATGGTTATGGTAACAGGGTTTCCGTTGAGAATTATAATACGCAAAAGCGTGGAGGAGTCGGGGTAATAGGTATTAAGGCCAGCGTACGTAATGGGAAGGTTGTTGGCGCAGTGAATGTTGGGCCCAATGATCAAATAATTATGATTACAAATAAGGGTAAAACAATTAAGATATCAATAAACGATATGCCTATAATCGGAAGGAATACGCAAGGAGTTAGGTTGCAAGTTTTACAAGATGATGAGAAGCTTGTAGCAATATCAACAGAAACAATTATTAGTGATGAGTGAAGATTTAAGTAAAATAAGAATTCTTATTGACAAAGTTGACAAGCAAATTGTCAAACTATTAAATAACCGAGCAAATCTTGCAAAAAAAATAAAAGAAGCAAAAGCGTCATCTGAAAAAAAAGATATATTTAGGCCTGAAAGAGAAGCTCAGATACTTAGAAAAATAGCTTCAACTAATTCAGGACCGCTTACTGCTAAACATCTGCAAGCTATATTCAGAGAAATTATATCCTCATGTTTGTCATTAGAAACTGATTTAAAAGTAAGTTGTTTAGGCCCAAAGGAATCATATAGCAATCTTGCATTAAATAAGTTCTTTGGTTCTTCGGTGAAGATTAAATTTAATAACTCAATCTCGGAGATATTTGATGATGTATGTCGACAAAACATAGATTTTGGAGTAGTTCCAGTTGAAAATTCAAATCAGGGAAGTATAAAAGAAACTATAAATCATCTGATTAAGGATAACAGTAAATTATGTGGCGAAGTTAACTTGAATATTAAACACTGCCTATTATCTAATTCAAAAAAAATGAGTGAAATAAAAAAAGTTTATGCCCATGAGCAAACTTTCTTGCAGTGCAATCAGTGGCTTAATAAGAATATGCCAAATATACAGAGAATTTTTACTTCGAGTAATTCTGCAGCAGTACAAAAAGTTATTAAGCTTAAGAACTCTGCAGCAATAGCTAGTAAAAATTGCGGCCCTGTTTATAAGGTTGGAATATTAAAAAATAATATACATGACAGTATAGATAATACTACAAGATTCATTGTTATTGGAAATCATAATATAGCAGCTAGTGGTTTGGATAAAACATCTATCTTGATATCTATAGATAATAAAGCTGGATCATTAAATGAATTATTATTACCTTTATCTAAGAATAAAATAAGTATGTCCAAAATTGAATCTATTCCGACTAGAATTAATAATTGGGAGTATATGTTTTTATTAGATATTGACGGGCATGTCGATGATAAGATTGTTGGTCAAGCACTCAAAGAGATACAGAAAAAGACTTCATTTTATAAAAACTTAGGTTCATACCCTAAAAGTATTTGAGTAATAATGGCTAATAAAACATCAACATCATCGTATCAGCCTGGCAGAAATATTAATGATATTCGGAAATTATATGGTTTACAGAAAGTTATTAAATTAGCATCTAACGAGAATCCCCTTGGGCCTAGTAAAAAAGCAATATCTGCAGCAAATAAAATCATACAATCTATTAATAGATATCCAGATAGTAAATCTGTAGATCTTAAATCTGCTATTTTGAAAAATATTTCTAAAAGAAATATCTTAGCTAGCAATATTATTATTGGAAATGGATCAAATGAGATTTTAGAGCTAGTTGCTCGAAAATATCTAAATAATAAGTCAGAAGTTTTATTTTGTAAGCATTCTTTTTTAGTCTATAAAATTATTTCAAATACAATGAAGGCAAAAATTATTGAATCAAAATCTATTAAGGAGAAGGGAAAAGATTTCATGGGGATAGACTTAGTGTCAATGAAATCTAAAATAACTAATAAAACTAAAGTGATATTTATTGCAAACCCTGGAAACCCAACGGGAACTATAGTACCAATTAGTGAGATAGAAAAATTTATCAAAAATATTTCTAAAAAAATAATTATTGTGATTGATGAAGCATACTATGAATATTCATCTCATTATGGGTTTAAAAGTGCTGTAAATTTATTAGGAAAATATAAAAATATTGTGGTTACAAGATCATTTTCTAAAATATATGCTTTAGCTGGAATCCGAGTAGGTTATGGATTAGCCTCAAAAGATATAATTTCTGATTTTGATAAAATAAGACAACCATTCAATGTGAATTATATTGCTCAAAAAATGGCAGTAGCATCTCTTGGAGATGAAAGATATCTTGAAAAGAGCCTGAGACTTAATGATGCAGGAATGCAGTTTTTAAAATCAGAATTAAATAAGTTAGGAATCATGTACCTTAATACATATACAAATTTTATTACCATATATCTAGGATCGAAGACACAAGAAATTTATGAGATATTATTATCTGAGGGTGTGATACTGAGGTCTTTAGAAAATTATGGTCTTCCTAATTACTTACGGGTAACTATCGGCACAAAAGAAGAGAATAATATGTTTATCAGGAAGCTTAAAAAATCTTTAAAGGTAATAAAGTAAGTGTATAATTCTATTTATATTTTTGGCTTAGGCATGATGGGTGGCTCTCTTGCATCCTCAATTAAAAGCAAAAAACTAGCAAAAAAAATATATGCCTATGATAAAAATATTAGTAGCTTAAAATATGCTAAAGAAAAGAAGCTTGTTAGTGATTATGATGATAAAGATTTCAAATATTTATCAGAATCTGATTTTATAATAATATGCGCGCCGATGAGTGCATATAAAAATATTTTTAATATTATTAAAAAATATAAAAAATCTGATGCTATTATTACTGACATTGGAAGCACTAAGCAGAATATAATTAATATTTTAAAATTAACTATAGCAGAGCACGAGGAATGTTTTATAGGCTCTCATCCATTAACCGGTAAAGAGACAAGTACGATTATGGCGTATGAGAAAAATCTTTTTGATAAAGCTGTAGTATTAGTCACTCCTACTGAAAAAACTAAAAAAAATTTAGTCAAAAAAGTATCTAGATTTTGGAAAGCAATGAAATGTAAAGTGACAATGATATCTCCTAAACTACATGATCTGGTTTTGTCAGAAACAAGTCATTTACCACATCTTGTTTCTTTTGCACTAGTTAATATTATCTTAAATACTCAGTCTATAAAAAATATAAAAGATTATACCGGAGGAGGCTTTAGAGATTTTGCAAGATTGGCCCATAGTGATGGAGTAATGTGGAATGATATTTGTGGAACCAATGAGAAAAATATTGTTACTTCAATTAATATGCTTATAAAAGAGCTAGGTTTGATTAAAAACATGGTTAAGAGTAATGATAAGTCTTTACGTTTATATCTGAGTGGAATTAAAGCTAAGTTAGATAAGAAATGAAGGAAAATTTAAATCTAATAATTAATAACCCCAAGAAATTAGAAGGACTGATAAGTATTCCAGGAGATAAGTCTATTACTCATAGAGCAATAATGCTGGGGTCTTTGTCTGATGGTCAACTTAAAATTTCAAATAGCCTTTTGTCTGAAGATTGTATGAGAACTCTTGAGGCATTCAGAGAACTTGGGATAAATATTCAGATTGATAATGATATAGTTACAATATTAGGTAAAGGCCTAAATGGACTTTCAGAAACAAAGTCTCAAATTTATGCAGGTAACTCGGGAACAATGGCAAGATTATTGTCTGGCATACTTTCTGCTCAAAATTTTAATAGCTCAATTTCAGGAGATGAGTCACTAGTAACGAGACCTATGAAGCGAATCATTGAGCCACTTGAATCTTTTGGTGCGCTAATTAAATCAAAAGATCAAAAGTTACCAATAAATTTTAAATCGTCTAACTCTATCAAACCTATCAAATATCATAGCCATATTCCTAGTGCACAAGTTAAGTCATGTTTAATTTTAGCAGCATTATATATGAAAGGTGAATCCATTATTAGTGAAGATATAAAGACAAGAGATCATACGGAGCGACTTTTAAAATATATGGAATACCCAATCTCAATAGATAAAGAAATTGTAAGATTACAGGGCTGTAAAAATATAGTAGCAAAAGATATAGATATTCCATCGGACATATCTTCGGCTGCCTTTTTTATTGTTGCGGCTTTAATCAAAAGAGATTCAGATATCACATTAAATAATATTGGAGTAAACCCATTGAGAACTGGAATTATAGATATCTTATTAAAAATGGGCGCAAATATTAAGCTCACTAATTGCCGCACTATATGTAATGAACCGGTGGCAGATATTAAAGTAAAGTATTCTCAATTAACCCCTATTAACATTTCAGGCGATATAATTTCTCGCCTAATAGATGAATTGCCAGTCTTGTTTATTGCATGCGCAACTTGCAATGGTCTGTCCTTAATAGAAGATATACATGAACTGAGATATAAAGAGAGTGATCGCATAGAGGCGATGGAGAATGGACTTAAAAAATTAGGCATAGATATAGTATCAACTGAGAATTCTATAAAGATTACTGGTGGGACCTTTAGTGGCGGCATCATTGATAGTTATGGAGATCATAGAATAGCAATGTCTTTTTTGATAGCAGGATTAGTTTCTGATAAACCTATAACAGTTCTAAATACTAGCAACATTAATACTTCTTTTCCAAACTTTGAGGATATCTTGAGAGATCAAAAAATAGATGTGTATACAGTATGAATAATATACCTATTATCACAATAGATGGTTTAGCTAGTTCAGGAAAAACTACTATATCTAAATTACTATCTAATCATCTAGGATTTTATATATTAGATAGTGGAGTCTTATATCGTGCATTTGCTTATATCAAAATTATAGAAAATATTGATGCTTACACAGTTGATGCTATTGCAAGAATAATTTCTAATCTTAGGATGGCGCCTAATAAAGATTTAGGGTTTAGCGTTATTTATGATTCTAGTGATATTACTAAGAATCTATATAATGAAGAAATAGGATTGGAAGCGTCTAATATTTCTAAAAATGAAGATATTAGAAATGTCTTATTATCAGTTCAGCATGCATGTGCGCAAGCACCAGGACTGATAGCAAACGGCAGAGACATGGGAACAAAAGTTTTCCCAGAAGCTGCACTAAAAATATATTTTACAGCTAGCATAGATGTTAGGGCAAAAAGGAGATATGAGGAGATGATTGAGTCTGGATCTAACCCAAATCTATTAAATATACGTAAATCTTTGGAAGAAAGAGATGAAAAGGATATTAATAGAGAAGTTTCGCCATTAAAAGCTGCTAAAGATGCTATTATTATCGACTCTAGTAAATTAAATATTGATACTATCCTTGATAAAATCCTTGGATTGTATAAGATATCAAGAGTTTGAATTAAATGAGGAAAAATAATTAATGGAAGCCCAATCAGAATTTGAAGTATTATTTCATGAGAGCATGAGCAATGTTGACATGACCGCTGGTAGCATAGTTACTGCAACAGTCATAGAAATCAGAAATGACTATGTTGTTATAAATGCAGGCCTAAAATCTGAAGGTATTATTCCTAAAAATCAATTCCTGAATCTAAAGGGTGAGCTAGAAATTTCATTAGGCGACGTAGTTGAAGTTACACTTGATATGATTGAAGATGGGTATGGCGAAACCATCATGTCTCGTGAAAAAGCGAAAAGAACCAAAGTTTGGGATGAGTTAGAAAAAGTTCAAAACAGCCAAGAAAATATAGAAGGAAAAGTTTCTGGAAAAGTTAAAGGTGGCTTTACTGTTGATTTAATGAATATAAAAGCATTTTTACCTGGCTCATTAGTAGATGTTAGACCCACTAAAGAAACTGATTATATTGAAGGCAAAGTATTAGAGTTTAAAATTATTAAAATGGATAAAATACGAAATAATATTGTTTTATCTAGAAAAGCAGTTCTTATGGATCAAAATTCAAGTCCAGAAGAAATTGCAGAGAAATATACCGAAGGAAAAGTTGTAAAAGGATTTATTAAAAATCTTACAGATTATGGTGCCTTTATTGACCTAGGTGGCATAGATGGTTTGTTGCATATAACAGATATATCATGGAAAAGAATTAATCATCCTAGCGAAATATTACGTGTTGGTGATGAGATGGATGTAGTTGTCTTAAAATATGACCAAGAGAAGAATAGAGTTAGTCTTGGGATGAAACAACTAGATGATGATCCATGGGATAAAATTCCAGATAAATTAGAATTAGGTGCTGTATATAAAGGTAAAGTTGCAAACATAGCAGACTATGGAGTATTTGTTGATCTTGGCGATAACGTAGAGGGGCTAGTTAGAACATCTGAGCTTAATTGGACAAATAAAAATATAAATCCGAATAAAGTAGTTAACTTAGGTGATGAAATTGACGTTAAAGTTATGGAAATTGATAATGAAAAGAGAAGGGTCTCGTTAAGCCATAAACAGTGCCTGGAGAACCCATGGGCGGAGTTTGATGATAATAATAACAAAGGTGACATTGTTACTAGCCAAATTAAGTCAATAACTGATTTTGGTATCTTTGTAGGGCTGGATGGTGGAATAGATGGGCTGATTCATATAACAGATATTACATCGGAAGATAAGCAAGAGGCGGCTATAAGATCGTATAAGAAAGGTGATGATATAACCTCGGTAATACTATCAATAGATTCTAGCAGAGAAAGAGTCTCTCTTGGTATTAAACAGTTGTCCGAAGATCAAAATGCAGTTGAAAATGGTGAGAAAATCGAGTCTGAGTAGTTATGGTTTTAAATAGATCAGAATTAATATCTAAACTCTCAAGTAAATTTAAATCTTTTACTGCCTCTGATATCGACTATTCTGTTAAAAAGATACTAGAACACATATCAAAATCTTTATACTCTGGTGAAAGGGTTGAGGTTAGGGGTTTCGGTACATTCTCTTTGCATAATCATAATTCTCGAACTGCTAGGAATCCTAAAACTGGAGAATTAGTAGCCTTGGAAAAAAGAAATAGTGTTCATTTTAAACCTAGCAAGGAACTCAAGTCGAGAGTAAATAATAAGAATTAAAACTTAATTTATCTTCAATTAATCACTCTAATAGAATAATATAATATATAACTATGTTTAGAGTTTTAATATTTTTAGTAACATTATCATTATTAGCTTTGTCTATAATAATATCTATGCTCAATCCTTTGTCTATTGAAATAGATTTATATTTCCAAAAGTATTCTTCTCCCTTGCCACTTTTTCTATTTATAAGTTTTCTAATAGGATCTTTTTTAGCTTTATTATTTTTCTTATCTGCATATATTAGCCATAAACATGAGGGCAGAAATCTAAGAAAAATATTGAAAACGAAAGAAGATGAGATTGATAGTCTTAGAAAAAATCCTCTCAGAGATGATCACGAATGATTTATGCTTTTATTATTATAACGGTGATTATATTATCATCAGCATATCTTTATTATAAGCCTAAGCCCAAAGCTACTAAAAATATTTTTAATGCTGAGTACTATAGAGGTCTAAACTATTTATTAAATAATGAAGAAGATAAAGCTTTTAAAATATTTGCAGCATTAATGGATGTAGATAGCTCTACTATCGAGACGCATTTAGCTTTAGGTGGATTATATAGAAAGAGAGGGGAGTTTGATAAAGCAATTTTAATTCATCAGAATCTTCTTTCAAGGCCAACCTTGGAAATAGAGCTTAAAAATCAGGCTTTATATGAATTAGCTAAAGACTTTCATTCTGCTGGGCTTTATGATCGCTCTGAAAAAATTTTTAAAAATCTATCTGAAATCAAAAGTTATAAAGAATCATGTTTAGGGCATTTATTAAAAATATATGAAGTGACAAAAGACTGGGAAAAGGCTATAGAATTAGTAAAATCAATGGATACTGTTTTTATTAATAATCAAGAGACATCTCCACTCCTCGCTCAATATTATTGTGAAATATCCGACCTATATAATAACCAAAATCAAACTGAAAAAGCAATTGCGATATCAAAGAAAGCATTAAAAACTAACCCTAAATGTATACGGGCAAATTATCAATTAGCTAAATATTATTCAAGAAATGATATTAGGATATCAGTCCAATACTATTATTCTATAATTATTCAAAATAAAAATTTTGGACAATATATTGTTGGCCAAATAATTTCTTTAGCTAAGGAACTAAAAAATAGCGGAATGATTTTAAAAATATTAACGACCGTATCTGAAATAAAAGATATGCCATTTATACCAGATATATATTTTTTCCTTCTTTATGAAAAAGACAAAGATGCGGCTATGGCTTATATTAATGTTTTTGATAGAGCTGATTTAGTTAATAACTTTATTATAACCCACACTTTGGCTTCAACAGAGGAGCAAACTGATGCTGACAGCATTATATACGACTTGGTTAACTCTTATAAAAATATTTTTTCTTCGCGCCATTGTTTTATTTGTAACAATTGTGGATATAAGTCTAATAAGTTAAACTGGATATGCCCAAGCTGTAATACTTGGGAGACTATAGTGCCGAAATCAGTGGTTGATATAATGGAAGATGGAAGAAGCAGTGAATAGTAATTTTGATAGTAATAAAATAATTGTTGCTTTAGACTATAATAATAAAGAGCAAGCTCTAGAGTTATCGGAAAAGTTAGACCCGTCATATTGTAGATTAAAAATTGGTAAACAGCTTTTTACTAAATATGGTCCAAAAATAGTTGATGAACTTCATGCGATGAATTTTGAAATATTTTTAGATCTAAAATTTCATGATATTCCCATTACAGTTTATAAGGCCTGCATGGAAGCTTATAAGTTGGGCATATGGATGTTAAATGTTCATCTTTTGGGTGGAAAAGAAATGGTGTCTGCAGCTAAAGAAGCCAGAGATATGGTTAATAAAAAATCTAAGATAATTGGGGTTACTCTATTAACTAGTCATAATGAAGAGAGCATGTCTCACCTTGGTATGAACACGCGTGCAGATATAGTGAAAAAATTATCTGTAATAGCTAGTGATTCAAAAATAGATGGAGTCGTATGTTCTCCTGGAGACATAAGTTCTATAAATACATCTAAAAATAGCTTAGAATTCATTACACCAGGAATAAGGTTAAGTGATGATTCAAACGATCATTCAAAAATATATACACCAAGCATAGCTTTAGATCTTGGTAGCTCTTATCTTGTTATAGGCCGCCCTATCACAGAAGCTAAAGACCCAATGAGTATCGTAGAAAAAATTAAATTAATGATTTAAAATCTTTTCTTAATTCTTGATAATCATTTGAATTATTAAATTTAGCACCATATATTTGTATAATCTTTGATGCGCAATAATTTGCAAATTTCATAGACTCAAGAATATTAGTATCTGTATATTGATGCATGAAAGCACCAAGGAACATATCTCCTGCACCAGTAAAATCTTTAGATTGAACTTGATGACCAGAGATTTTATGATCATTAGTTCCATCAAAGCATATTGCTCCTTTAGACCCAAGTGTAATGATATACATATCCGTTAGCTCTTTAAGAAATTTTTCAGCATCCTTTAAATTATCAGCTTGTGAAAAATTAAGAGCCTCTTGCTCATTACAAAAAATTATATGTGATTTTTTATTAAATAATTTCATCATATTATCTCTGAAATATGAAACAATATTTGGATCCGATAAAGTTATGACTATTCTTGTATTATTTTCATGAGCAATATTTATCGCAGCTATTCCCACATTCAGAGTTGCGTCTGATGTTACCAAATAACCTTCTATCAATAAATAATTAGAATCTTTAATTGATTCTTTCCTTATATCATTTTCACTTAATAAGCTTGATGATCCTAAAAAAGTATTCATTGTTCTTTCGTTATCAGGTGTAATCAAAACTAAACATTCGCCACTTCTTTGATCATTAATTTTAGCAACATGTGCATCAACACCTGACTCATTTAAGCAACTGATAAAATTTTTGCCAGATTCATCATTTGAAACTTTTCCTGAGAAACAGACATTATCGGTAAATTGAGCCATTGCATATACAGAATTTGCTACTGATCCACCTGGTATAATTTTTTCTGGAGGCCTCATTGCTTTCAATTTTTCATGAAGTTCAAAGTGTTTTTCATATTCATTTAATAGCATGCATCCTTTCTCAAGATTAAGATCTTCAAGAATTTGATCATTAATCTTATATTCATAATCTAATAATGCATTTCCAATACCATATAGTTTATATTTATTCATATTTTCTATTCCTTATAATAATTAGTTGCATATTGAATTCTTTAATAACTCTATAGTCATATATTTATTGAGGTCTAGGATATCATAAAATCCTTCCTTATATTATGCAATTATAAAAATTTCTTGAGAAAGCTGGCGTAAAAATATAAGGGTTATAAGAAAAAAGTTAGTTAAGAAATCTTATTACAAGTGAACCCTCATAATATATAATAATTATTCTGCTCGAGTGGTGGAATGGTATACACGGAGGATTCAAAATCCTCTGTCGCAAGACATGTGGGTTCGAATCCCACCTCGAGTAGAAGATTATTTTTTATAATTTAAAATATTTTTCTTATCAATAAATATCTATATAAAATCATGATATTATCTTTATATGGATATTATACTGATTTACTCTATTTTAATCATTGTGTTCGTTTTTATTGGGATATATTCTTACAAACAAATAAAGCTATCGAAAGAAATTTCGCTTAAAGATACTACGTTAGAAGATATCGAGGAAAAACTTAAAAAACATAAGTTAATTGGTGGAAGACACAAAAGGACGAATAAAAAAAACCCTCCAATAGTTTAACTATTTATTTTTTTTAGCCGATTTTGCTAATTTAGCCATTTCTGGAGTATAAGCTGCTCCTTGCCAGAGCATGCTATAGACAATTTCTTCGTTACCATTATCGCAGACATCAATTACTTTCTGGAATAGGGGCTGAAAAGTCTCACTTTTATGAGAATTCTCATGATCATCATAAGATTTCCAGAATGTTATAATTAGTGCTTCACGGTCTTTAAGGTCAGAAGCTAGTGCTTTCCCAATGTTTGAACCTTCATTAGAGATTTGCCCACTATTTAGAACAACCATTCCTCCAATAAAGCCTGTATCCGAGTGATATGTTTTTACATTTTCACACATCACAGCAACTCTTTCTTGAAGATCATCTAGAGTGTACTCATTTTTAAGTATTACTCTATTAATTGTTACTATTCCGTCATGTGGGAAGTTATTTATTAAGCTCATAGCTCATTAAAGCAAATATGGAACTATAAATCAATATTAGAATATGCTAATATATAATTTTATTGACATAATCAGTATTAGAAGTATTATTTTGCAGTATTATGACAACTCTAATATCTTCATATGATTACCAGCTTCCTGTTGATTCAATAGCTGCCAACCCTTTAGACCATAGGTCAGACTCTAAGTTATTACATTATAATTTAAAAAAATCTAGCTACTCAGACCAAAAATTTTCAAAGTTATTAGATATCTTAAAGAAAGGGGATCTGTTGATCATGAACAATACAAGGGTGATTCCAGCAAGAATAAATTTAAACAAAGATAGCGGGGGTAGAATTGAAATTTTATTTAATAGAAAGATAAATCAAGACTCTATCGAGGTTATATTTTTTTCATCTAGAAAACCTATGATTAACTCTTATCTGGTCCTAGATGGTGAAAAATTTTTTAAAGTACTCGATATCAATAAAAATTATCTTATACTTTTAAAACTATCAAAAGATAATATCTTTAGCATTTTTGAGAAATATGGTGAGATACCACTACCAAAATATATCAAAAGGTTTCCTGTTGATAGTGATAAAGAAAAGTATCAGACGGTATATGCTGAGCACGATGGTTCTGTTGCTGCACCAACGGCAGGGCTACATTTTACACAAGATATGATTAATAAAATTTTAGATACTGGGGTAATAATTAAATATCTCACTTTGCATATTAGTTATAATACATTTAAGCCTATAATTGTAGAAGATTTTCTGAATCATGATATTGGGGAAGAGTATATAAAAATAGAAGAAGAAGTATTTTCTGCTATTAATATTGCTAAAAAAAATAAATCAAGAATAGTATCAGTGGGGACTACTGTGGCAAGAGCACTTGAATTTTGTTATACAAACAATATTGAGGAATCTTATGAGGGACCTGTAGATATATTTATTTACCCCGGTTATGAATTCAAGGCGATTAATTGTTTAATTACTAATTTTCATCTTCCAAAATCTTCATTACTTTTACTTGTTTGTGCCTTTGGAGGCAAAAAGAATATTATAGATGCATATAATTATGCTATTAAAAATAAGTATAGGTTTTATAGTTATGGCGATAGTATGTTTTTAGAAAACATATGATGAAATTTACTCTAAAGAATAAAAGCGGAAAAGCAAGATCTGGAATTCTTGAGCTTAAGCATGGTACTGTTGAAACTCCAGCATTCATGACTGTGGGAACATATGGATCTGTAAAATCTTTAACCAATAGTGATCTTTTGGAATGTAAAGCACAAATAATTTTATGCAATGCATACCATCTTATGTTGAGGCCGGAACATGCGATTATTAAAAAAGCTGGCGGTCTCCATAAATTCATGAATTGGTCCAAGCCAATATTAACTGATTCAGGAGGGTATCAGGTTTTTAGCTTGTCCAGCCAAGCTAAAGTTTTGAGAAATGGAGTAGAATTCAAATCACCATTAAATGGAGATAAGATGTTTATGTCTCCTGAAAAATCCATTGAGACACAGATTAATTTGGGAAGTGATATTATGATGATTTTTGATGAATGCACCCCTTATCCGGCGTCAAAAGACGAAGTTAAGAAATCCATGGAATTATCTCTCTATTGGGCCGAGCTCTCTAAAAGAGCTAATACTAGCGGAATGCCTCTTTTTGGAATAGTACAAGGAGGTATGCATAATGATTTAAGAGAAATTTCATTAAAAGAACTGTCTAAACATGACTTTGATGGCTATGCTTTAGGGGGATTATCTGTTGGCGAGCCTTCTATTATGAGAAATAATGTTGTTGAGCATATGGGATGCAAGCTACCTGAAGATAAACCAAGATATTTAATGGGTGTAGGAAAGCCTATTGATATAATTTATTCTGTGAAACAAGGTATAGATATGTTTGATTGCGTGATTCCCACTAGAAATGCAAGAAATGGACAATTATTTACTAGTTTTGGAAATCTTAATATTAGAAATAAAAAATATGAGTCTGACTTGAGTCCGATCGATAAAGACTGTTCATGCTTTACTTGCTCAAATTATTCTAGAGCATATATTAGACATTTAGATAGGTGCAATGATATATTGGCTGGAAGACTTATGTCGATTCATAATGTATACTTTTACCAAGAATTTATGAGAAAAATTAGGTTATCTATAGAGGAGAATAAGCTAGATTCTCTTATAGAAAATATTGAAAAAAACTATTTACACGAATGAGGTTAATATGGATTTTATAAATATAGCGCATGCAGCAACAGAAACGCAGGAACCATCAGCATTAGGATTTCTTTTACCCATTTTTATTCTAGTCTTAATGTATTTTGTTTTAATTAGACCGCAATCAAAAAAATTAAAAGAACATAAGCTCATGGTGGAGGAGTTAAAAGTAGGAGATGAAGTTTCTACAACTGGTGGAATATTAGGTATAGTGCTAAAGATTGGTGAATCTTATATACAGCTAAAAATTTCGAGCGATGTTGTGATTAAACTTCAAAAGTCTTCTGTCAGTAAAATATTACCTAAAAATTCTCTGGAGTCTATAAAGTAATATGTCATCATATCCGCGCTGGAAATATATTATGGTTGTTCTGGTATTAATAATATCCATAATATACTCACTCCCAAATCTTTATAATTCATATCCTGCTCTAGAGATAAGTAAAAATGATCAAATTGATATATATCAGGTAATTAATATTATTGACCCAAATATTAAAGTAGAAAGCGTAATTCAAGAAAATAATAAATTTATATTTAAATTTAACAGCTCAAAAAAACAGCTTGATGCTTATAATAAAATAAGTTTTTCAAATATAAAAACTAACTATACTTTAACAAATTATATTAATTTACCCGATTGGTTGAAATCTATTAATGCTTATCCTATGTTTCTAGGCTTAGATCTTAAGGGTGGTGTACATTTTTTACTTCAGGTTGACAAAGATAATATAAAAACAAACTTGCTTAGAGAAATTGAAGATGATGTAAAGGATATATTAATTGAAAAAAAACTTAGGTATAATTCTTTTTATAAAACAGAAGAAAAAGTAGTTGTTAATTTTGATATAGACAAGCCTTCAGATGAGATTGTTAAAACAATAAATGACGCAGTTCCAGATATAGTGATATCCAAAATAATTAGCGATAAAAATATCAGTTTTGAAATTATTCCCTCCGAAGATTTAATCAGCAAGGATATTGCTAGTTCTTTAGCTAAGAATCTCACAATCCTTCGTAGCAGAGTAGATGAGCTGGGTGTAGCCCAACCATTGCTTCAGAAACAAGGAAAAGATAGGATTATTGTTCAATTGCCTGGTCTGCAGGATTCTACGAGAGCTAAGGGCATACTCGGATCAACTGCTACTTTAGAATTCAGGCTAACCAAAGGAACACCAGAAGATTGGTATGCTTCCAAAGTTTCTGGAACACCTGTTATAAACTCTTCGATCTTATATAAACAACGTGATGAATCCCCAATTTTGCTTTCACGTAAAGTTATCGTGGGTGGAGCTGATATTAAAGGTGCTAATAGTGGTTTTGATTCATCAACAAATACTCCGGCAGTTTTTGTAAATCTTAGTGATTATGGTGCTTCACGAATGCTTGAAACTACATCTAAAAATATTGGTAGCAGGATGGCCGTCATATTTGTTGAAAAAAATAAGAGAGAAGTAATAAATGTTGCTGTCATAAGAGAAGCTTTTAGTAAAAGTTTTCAAATCACTGGATTGGATATAAATGAGGCAACTGATCTTGCAATCCTTTTGAGGTCTGGTGCTCTGAGCGCACCAATGGAAATTATTGAAGAGAGAACTGTTGGACCAAGTTTAGGAGAAGCAAATATCTTGGCTGGTAAAAACTCAATATATTTTGGGTTATTTTTAGTTGGACTATTTATGCTAATTTATTATAGGTTATTTGGATTTATAGCAAATATCGCACTTGTTGCAAATATAGTAATTATTACAGCTGTACTTTCAATGTTTCAAGCCACATTAACTTTATCTGGAATAGCTGGCATAGTTTTAACGGTAGGAATGGCCGTTGATGCAAATGTTTTAATTTTTGAAAGAATAAGAGAAGAAATTATGAATGGAAATTCACCAAATTCAAGTATATATGCGGGTTATCAAAAAGCTTTTTCAACAATATCAGATGCTAATATCACAACTTTAATTGCAGCTATTGCATTATTAACAATAGGTACTGGCGCAGTTAAAGGTTTTGCAATTACACTAGTAGTTGGAATACTATCCTCCATGTTTACATCAATTGTGGGAACAAGAGCGTTAGTTAGTCTAATATATGAACGAAAAAATAATAAAGGGCTTTCAATATAATGTTTAAACTTATCAGCTCATCTCTTAATTATAATTTCTTAGGACAAAAAAAAATTGCGATTATTATCTCAGTGTTTTTAATAATTGTAAGCCTAACTAGCTTTATGACTAAGGGTTTAAATTGGGGGATTGATTTTTCCAGTGGTTATATTGTTCAATTAAAATTTGAAAAAGAAGTTAATATCTCTGAGATAAGGTCTGCATTTGAAGAGAATGGGGTTACTGACTCTGTGATGCAGTCATTTGGCTCTAATAATGAAATAATTATTAAACTGAAGGAAGAAAGTAATTTTAACAAAGCTTCTGTTAACGTATTTCTTGTAGATATTTTATCTGAGACGCATCCCTTTGAGATACTTAAATTAGAATTTGTTGGAGCTCAGATTGGAGACGAACTCAGAGAAAAAGGAGAGTGGGCGATGTTGGTGGCTCTATTAAGTATACTTGTCTATATTGGTTTTAGATTTGAATTACTTTTTGGTGTTGGGGCTATTATAGCTTTAATCCACGATGTAATTATAACCTTAGGATTCTTTTCTCTCTTCCAAATTGAATTTGACTTAAGTGTCCTTTCAGCAATATTAGCGGTAATTGGATATTCGTTGAATGATACTATCGTTGTATATGATCGCATTAGAGAAAATATTAATATAGTTAAAAGTGACTCTTATGAATATATATTAAATATTTCAATAAACCAGACATTGACGAGAACTCTTATCACTTCCTTAACAACAATGTTTGTTTTGATATCTTTATATGTATTAGGTGGGTCAGCAGTCGAGTACTTTGCTTTAGCGATGATGATTGGGATTTTGGTAGGTACTTATTCATCTATATTCGTAGCAAGTACAAGCTTATATTTTCTAGGCGCAAATGCCGAGCATAGAAAAGATCTTTAATTAAGCTCAGATAATATTTTTTTATGAAGCCATTCTTTTGAAGCAATTAATGATTTAGAGTTATAAATGTCATCTTCACCTGAAAAATCTGTAACAAAGACTCCCGCTTCTTTGCAAATTAATACACCGGCCGCTGATTCCCAAATATTTATCTCGGGATAGACTATTAAGTCAATTTTGCCTGATGCCATATATATTAATTCTGTTGATTTAGAGCCTATAAATCTCTCGCTACCATTTAGCATATTTTCAATATTTAATTTTATTTTTGAATTATCAATCACATAAAGTATTTTCGTTTTAGACAGGCTTCTATTACGTATCTTAGTATTCTCATATAGCGCGCCTTCACCCTTTATTGCTGTTACTAGTTCATCCTGGATAGGATTAAATATTATAGTTGCCTGCGCTTCACCTTTTTGAAATATCGTAATAGTAATATTAAACAGAGGAAATTTATTAGTAAAATTTTCATAACTATCGAGAGGATTAATGACCCATATATATTTATCATTATCACTGTCCATATTAGATGTAATATTTTGGCTTCCAGTAACACTCTCCATTATTTTTCTATCTACATATGATGGGCCTAATATATCATCATCACCATAGGGGTAAGATTCAGCAATTACATCAGCTATATGCTTGTATAGTACATCACCGATCTTATCATAAGACCTTAGTTCATCTTGATCTTTGGACTTATATATCTTTGTGACGATCTCTGAAGCTGATCTGCATGCTTTTAATGCTATATTTAATCTTGGTTGCATATTGTTTTAATTCAGTAAAATATCCATAATACTACAATATGTTTTCAAATGTTCATATAGTTTTGGTTAATACGTCGCATCCGGGGAATATCGGTTCTACCGCTAGGGCAATGAAGACTATGGGTTTTAAAAAATTACTTTTAGTTAACCCAAAAGAATTTCCATCAGTAAAATCTGATGCACTAGCAGTTGGTTGCATTGATGTTCTTAAAAAAGCCAAAGTATTTTCTAATCTTGATGATGCTGTCGCGAGTGCTAATGTAAATATTGGTCTTTCAGTAAGGACAAGAAAGGCTTCTATCCCAACATTAGGTGTCAATGAGTGTATCAATCATGTGTTATCAAATAATAACCTTAAGTATAATATTATTTTTGGGAATGAATCCTCTGGTTTATCAAACAGTGACTTACTAAAGTGTGACTATATAGTTTCAATACCCACTCATAAAGACTACAGCTCTCTTAATTTATCAGCAGCTGTCCAACTAATTACTTATGAGTTTTATAAGCACTCAAATATACATATTGCTAGTAAAAAGAAATCCGTTATTCGTGCAACAACTAAAGAAAAAAATTATTTTATTGAGTCTTTAATTACTCTTATGGGTCAAACAAAATTTATGAGTGTTAAAAATTCTAAATCTCTGACAAAAAAAATATATATATTATTTAACAAGGCTAACCTTGAATCTGATGAGGTTAATATGTTGCTTGGAATGCTTAACTCCATCAACAAAAAGCTCAATAAGTAGTTGATAAGAACACTGGGGTATTGCATACTTAACCCATGAAATTAACAACAAAAGGAAGATATGCCATAATTGCAATGGTTGATCTAAGGCTTAACGGAACTATAGGTCCTATAAGACTAAAAGATGTCTCTAAAAGACAAAATATCTCTTTATCATATCTAGAACAGTTATTTTCTAAGCTTAGATTATCAGGGTTAGTTAAAAGTGTAAGAGGCCCTGGAGGAGGATACATTTTAAATAAAATACCCTCGGAAATTAATCTCCTGGATGTAATAACTGCTGTAGATGAAAATATAGATCAAACTCAGTGTGGAGGAGCTATGAATTGCATTAATGAAAAGCCCTGTTTAACACATTTTATATGGACAGATTTAAATAGTATAATTAATAAATATATGGAAGGAATCAACTTAGGTGATATAGCATTAAGAGAAGATGTCAAAAATATAATATTTTTAAGGGAGAATAAAAATGTCAGTCATAATCAAAGACAAGGAAAGTAATATGAGTATGCCAATATATCTTGATTATTCATCAACGACACCAGTCGATGAAAGAGTAGCCAAGAGCATGCTTGACTGTTTGACCGTTAAAGGAACGTTTGGTAATCCTGCGTCAAGATCGCACCCTTATGGATGGGATAGTGAAAAATTAATTGATGAGGCTAGAATTAATGTTGCTAACCTTCTTAATGCTGATAAACGTGAAATAGTCTGGACAAGTGGCGCAACAGAATCTGATAACTTGGCTATTAAAGGCGCTGCTTATTTTAATAAGAGTAAAGGAAATCATCTTATTACATTAACTACTGAGCATAAGGCAGTTTTAGATACAATGAGATTTTTAGAGGGCGAAGGTTTTGAGGTTACATATTTAAATCCTCAAGATGATGGGTTGTTAGACTTAGAAGTATTGAAGGCTGCAATTAAACCAACAACTATTTTAATATCTATAATGCATGTGAATAATGAAATTGGTGTAATACAAGATATGGAATCTATAGGAAAAATATGCAAAGAAAATGACATATTATTCCATGTTGACGCAGCACAAAGCCCTGGGAAAGTTGAAATAGATGTGCATAAATTTAATATTGATCTTTGTGCGCTGTCAGCGCATAAGGCATATGGGCCAAAAGGTATTGGAGCTCTTTATATTCGTAGAAAGCCTAGGGTGAGAATACAGGCTCAAATGCATGGTGGCGGACATGAGAGAGGGTTTAGGTCAGGAACACTTCCAACACATCAAATCGTGGGAATGGGAGAGGCTTTCAGACTTGCGAAAGAAGAAATGGCAGTTGATAATGAGAGAATTAAAAAATTGAGAGATATTTTATGGAATGGCCTCAAGGATATGGAAGAAATTTATTTAAATGGTGATTTAGATCAACGTATTCCTGGAAATTTAAATATTAGTTTTAATTTTGTAGAAGGAGAGAGTCTGATAATGGCAATTAAAGGAATGGCAGTTTCTTCAGGTTCAGCATGTACGTCTGCTAGCTTAGAACCTAGTTATGTATTAAGAGCCTTAGGTCGTGAAGATGAATTAGCACATAGCTCTATCAGAATGACTATAGGTAAATACACTACAGAAGAGGAAATAAATACCGCAATTAATTTATTAAAAAATGCTGTCACAAAGCTACGTGCATTATCACCACTCTGGGATATGTATAAAGATGGTGTTGATTTAAAATCAGTAAAATGGGCAGCACATTAAAGATATGAGTATCACAATCACACAGACTGCTGCAAAACATGTTAATGAACATTTAATGTCTCGTGGTACAGGAGTGGGTTTAAGACTGGGCGTCAAAACAACAGGTTGCTCAGGTTTAGCATATGTAATTGAATTTGCTGATAAAGTAGAAAATGATGATAAAGTTTTTGAGCATAATGGAGTCAAATTAATTATAAATCCCAAAAGTTATGTTTATTTAAAAGGTACAGAGCTTGATTTTGGGAAAGAAGGTCTCAATGAAGGTTTTAAATTTAATAATCCAAATGTAAAAGATAAATGTGGGTGCGGTGAGAGTTTTAATGTTTAATGGATATATTAAAGAAGAACTTTTTTGAATTATTTAATATTGAAATTGCTATAGATGTCAATAGATCAGAACTTGATCAAAAGGTTAAGGTCTTACAAAATAAATTTCATCCTGATAAATTCTCTAGTGGTTCTGATTTTGAAAAAAGATTAGCCCTCCAAATTTCATCTCATATTAATGATGGATATAAAATACTGGGTGACATAGTCTTAAGGATTGAGTATATTCTTAAAATCAATAATTTTGTTAAAGATGAGTCTAAAACTATTAATGATATTAATTTTTTACAAGAACAAATAGAGTATAGTGAATTGGTTGAATCTTTGAATGACAACTTTGATAGTAAAATAATAGAAAACAGTCTTTCTAGTATCAAGTCTCTATTAAAGACTACAGTTGATAGTATTAAATCATCTTTTGAATCTAATGACTTTGAGAATATGTGGCAAAATTTGTCAAAACTTAGGTTTTATATAAAAAATATCAATGAACTTATTAAACTGAGAAATAAATGAGCTTACTTCAAATATCAGACCCCTCTATATCGAATGATGATTTAAAGAAATTTGTTGTAGGAATAGATCTTGGCACCACTAATTCCTTGATTGCATCCTATGATAATGAGTTAAAGCTATATGAGGATAATTCATCAAGTTTAATACCTTCTGTTGTATCTATCACTAAAGAAGACATATTGATTGGTGTAAAGGCTGCCGACGCCTTTGATGATAAAAATACTACATGTATTGCTTCTATAAAAAGAATAATGGGTTTGTCCTATTCTGATATACAAAACTTAGATTCTAAAGATGATTTACTGCTTATAAAATCTAAAAATGACTTACCATGTATTGCCGTGAATAATAAAGAATATTCAGCCATAGATATCTCGTCAAAAATTCTATCCCATCTTAAAAACCTAGCTGAAACTCATGAGAATAAAACTATAGATGGTGCAGTTATAACTGTTCCTGCTTACTTCAATGATATACAAAGACAAGCTACTAAGAATGCTGCAAAATTATCTGGTATTAATGTTTTGCGATTATTAAATGAGCCAACAGCTGCTGCTTTAGCATATGGCCTTGAATCTAATGAAACAGGATCATTTGTGATATATGATTTTGGCGGCGGAACATTTGATGTCTCTGTACTTACTTTAGAAAAAGGTATATTTAAAGTCTTATCAACTGATGGTAATACACGACTAGGTGGCGATGATATTGATAATGCTATTACTGAATGGCTTGTAAATAATTATTCTTTTTTAAAATCATATAAAACCACACAGATAAAAAAATATGCATGTTCTCTAAAAGAATCAATGAGTAACAAAGATTCTTTTTCAATGGATATTGATGGTAATACGATTTCTTTGTCAAAAAATGATTTCATTGATATCATTAATCCTATATTGAATGAAACATTTGATATTGTCACAAATGCTATAACTGAATCTAAATTATCATCTGTAGATATTAAAAATATTATATTGGTTGGTGGCTCAACAAGAATAGACTGTATTAAAACTTTACTCGAAAAAAAATTTTCTTGTGGAGTTCTAAATAATATTGATCCAGATAAAGTTGTTGCTCATGGTGCTGCAATCCAAGCATCAATATTATCTGGTAATAATAAGGAAAATATACTCCTTTTAGATGTCCTTCCGCTGTCATTGGGTATAGAAACATATGGAGGTCTTTCAGAAAAGGTAATATTAAGAAATACTCCAATCCCTATTAAGCTTAGAAAAACTTTTACTACTTTTAAAGATGGGCAGTCTAAATTATTAATAAATATTATCCAAGGTGAACGCGAACTTGTTGAGAATTGTAATTCTCTCGGCGAATTTATCTTGAAAAATATACCGCCAATGGTTGCCGGAGGTCCAAGAATCGATGTGGATTTCCAGATTGATGCTGATGGTATTTTATCTGTCTCCGCGACAGAGACAACAACCGGAAATTCTTCGATGATAGAAGTTAAGCCTTCTTATGGGCTGACTGAATCAGATATTATGAAGATGATTGATGATTCTAATAATAGTGCTGAAATAGACATGACTCTAAGACGCTTAAATGAATCAATTGTTGAAGGAAAAAGAGTTATTTATGCCTTAGAGCAAGCGCTTCAAAATGATGGCAAAGATCTTCTCTCTGAGGAAGAAATTGCTATGGTTAATGATGAGCTTGAAGGCCTGAAATTAAGTATAACTGGAGAGGATTCATCAGTCATCGAGGAAAAAATTAAACAGGTTGAAAAAAAATCAGAATTTTATGTAGAACGTAGAATGAATAGCAGTATAAAGTCATTCATTGCAGGTAAAGGTATAGATGATATACTGTAAAACGAAATGCCAAAGATAACTTTTTTACCTAATGAAGATATATGTCCAGATGGTGCTGTAATAGAAGCTCCAAAGGGAACTAGCATCTGTCGAGCAGCTCTTGATAACGGAATACCTCTTGAGCATGCATGCGAGTTATCGTGCGCTTGTACGACCTGTCATGTATATGTAGTAGAGGGTTTAGGGTCATTAGATGGTGCTACTGAAGATGAAGATGATTATCTTGACAAAGCATGGAGTTTACAACCAAATTCTCGCTTAAGTTGCCAAGCGCTATTAAGTGATGATGACATTACTGTGGAAATTCCTAAATATACTATAAATCATGCCTCTGAGAGACATTAATGGACATTAAATGGACGGATACTCTTGATATAGCAATTGCGCTGGATGAAAAACACCCAGAAGTAGACCCTTTAACTATTAGATTTACAGATTTACATTCTTGGGTCTGCGATTTAGCTGACTTTAATGATGACCCAATGAAATCAAATGAGAAAATATTAGAAGCCATTCAAATGGCATGGATTGAGGAAAAATAGATGGCTATCCAGCAAACATTAGCAATGATAAAGCCTGATGCTGTTCAGAGAAATTTAATTGGATCAATTATTCAGCTTATGGAAGCTAATGAGCTAGTAGTTAAAAAAATAATTATGATGAATCTATCAGTCAGTCAGGCTGAAAAATTTTATATTATTCATAAGGATAGAGATTTTTATTCGAAATTAATTGAGTATATGACCTCAGGACAGGTTGTAGTCATTCTCCTAGAAGGCGATAATGCTATTAAAGCTTATAGAGATTTAATGGGATCAACTAATCCCGAGGAAGCTGAAGAAAAAACGATACGTAAATTATATGCTGTGAATACCACATATAATTCTGTTCATGGGTCAGATAGCCCAGAAAATGCTAGAATAGAAATTGATTTCTTTTTTAAATCATAAATATCTCAAATCATGAAAAAAAATATAATTAAATCAATTAAAGGCTTTAAAGATATTTTACCTGATGAAATCAAATACTATAAATTCTTCGAAGACGCTATAGGGAAAGTATCCTCACAGTTTGCTGTAGAGGAGCTAAGGTTGCCATTAATTGAAAAATCTGATTTATTTCATAGGTCTATTGGTGATGTCACAGATATTGTCACTAAAGAAATGTATGATTTTATTGATAAAAGCGGTGCATCAATATGCCTCAGGCCTGAAGGAACAGCATCTGTTGTTAGAGCTGCCATAGAACATAATCTGATTTATGACCGAGGTCTTAAAAAACAAAAATATTGGTACTATGGCCCAATGTTTAGGCATGAAAAGCCTCAAAAGGGCAGGTATAGACAGTTTAGCCAGTTTGGTGCTGAATATTTTGGTTTTTCTGACACTAACAGTGATGTTGAGTTACTAATGATGGGTGACTTTCTATTGAAAGAGCTAAATGTCGAGAATGCAAAACTACATATCAATTCATTAGGCAATATGGAAGATAAGGAAAGGTATGAGAAAATAATTTTTGATCACTTAAGCGCAAAAAAGAATAGTCTTGATGAGCATCAAAAAGATACTTTAGCGAAGAACCCATTAAGATTACTTGATAGCAAGAATGATAATGTTAAGGAGATATTATCAAACATACCTACGTTATATGAAACCTTGTCCGCTTTGTCAAAGAACAGATTTGATATGTTGATGAGCAAGCTAGATAGTCTTAAAATTAATTATATTCTTGATAATACAATAGTTAGAGGCCTTGACTATTATAATGATACCGTATTTGAGTGGAGACATGAGTCCTTAGGCAGTCAAAATGCAATATGTGCTGGTGGCAGGTATGATAATTTAGTAAATATAATTGGCGGGGATGATGTTCCAGCAATTGGGTTTGCTATGGGAGTAGAACGAATCATAGAAATATTAAAGTTTAATGATAATTTTAAGGTTAAGCAAAATATTTCTATAGGGATAATTAATGATTCTTCTGAAAATGAAGTATACGCTCATTCAGTTTCAAAAGATTTAAGATACGAGTTTAGTGGCATTAGTTTTTATAATACAGATTCTTCAGCGAGCTTAACGTCTCAATTAAAAAATGCAATAAAGATTAATGATAAATTTGTGATAGTCATCACAGATGATAATATTAAAAATAAAAATCTTACTATTAAGGTATCTGAAAACCAGATGACTGACACACTTATTAGCCTGGAAGATTTAATTAAATATATGAGAAATAAATATGAGTAGACAGTATACCGAAGAAGAAGATAAATTAATCTCATGGTTTAAGGATAATTATAAAAATATTGTTTTTGGATTATTATTTGGAACTATTCTGGTGTTTGGACTTAAATACTATAATGATTCAAATGCCAATAAACAGTATGAAATGTCACTTAAATATGAAGAAGCTATAAAAGATTATCAGGATGAAAAGTATGAGAAAGTTATACTTTTGTCAGAAGAGTATCAGGCGAGCAATCCTTCTAGCATATACACTGCTATGATTAATTTATATGCTGCAAAAATATATCATGACGAGGGGAAATATACAGAGTCATTAGGAAATCTAAATTTCGTAATAAAAAATTCTAGCTCAAAAGAAATGCGGATGGTTGCTAGTGTTAGATATAGTCGCATACTTATCTTACAAAAAAAATATGATGAGGCAGAAAAGTTTATCATATCAGTTATGAATTTTGACAAGAATGCTCTCTTAGTTGAAATGCTTGGAGATATTAGTTATATGAAATCTGATATTAATAAAGCTAAAATATATTATGAATCATGTTTAAGGCTTGACATAACACCTAATAATAGAAAAATTATTGAGAATAAACTCAATTCAATACAATAAATATGAAAAAATATATACTGATAATTTTATCTTTATTTTTTACAAGCTGCTCTTATACAAGCGCGCTTTCTTACTTTGATTTTAGTAAAAATAAAATAGGAGAGTATCAAAATATCAATGTAAAATTATTATGGTCAGCTGATATTGGAGAGGGAAGAAGCTTTAAGACTGGTGCCTTACAGCCTATATTTTTTAATAATAATTCATATACAATTGATTCAGAAGGACTCATCACCTCGATAAATCTATCTTCTGGAGAAATAAATTGGGTTCATGATTTAAACCTAGATGTTTCATCTGGATTGTCTTTCCATAATGATATGCTTTTTTTTGGGACCCATGATGGAAAATATTATGGATATAAAGTTGATAGATTGGCCTCTTCTTCTTATAAATTTTTTGATACATTTGATATAACTTCACTGCTTGAAGAATCTTTTACTGAGCCAGATCTACTTATTCAACTTCTCAGTGAAGTTTCCGCACCAGGACTTGGCATAGATAATTTAATGTTTGTTAAGTTGGATGATGGATATACTGTAGCGATAGATATTGAAAATTCAAAAGTTGAGTGGCAGTACAAAGGTAGAAATGTACCGTTGAGTATGAAGGGTTCCGGGTCAATAACTAATTTAAATAATAATTTATTTATAGCAAGAGATGATGGTAACTTAATTTCTCTCAAAAAAGGTACCGGAAAATTAAATTGGATTGTATCAATTTCACCAAGATCAGGGCGTAATGAACTTGAGTCTCTGCGAGATGTAGAAATGACACCTTTTGTTAAAGACGGTACTATCTTTGTTGGCTCTTTTCAGGGAAACCTTATTTCAGTTGACGTCTTTAATGGTAACTTGATTTGGTCTAAACCCATGTCTATATTGTCAAATATTGATGTTGATGAAGAGAATGTTTATGCTGCAGATAGCGAAGGTTATATATTTGCCTTAGATAGGTTTTCTGGATTTACTAAGTGGAAGTTAAAATTAGAAAATAACTTAATAGGAACACAATCTTTCTCTTATGAAAAATATATTATTAATATTTCCACAAAAGGACACATTATGGTTATTGATAAAAATCAAGGAAAAATTCTATCATTGGTTGATATAATTGATGATGTTGGTAATCAAACCAAGGGAGCATTAATCAATAAAGTACTTTATATAACCAGTGAAAATGGTAGACTCAACGCAATTAAGATTGATTAATTTTACCAATGAATGAAAGTATTGCCATTGTCGGTAGAACAAATGTAGGTAAATCACTACTATTTAATAAACTAACTAAAGCTAGAAAGGCCTTGGTTGTAAACTATCATGGTGTAACAAGAGATGTTAATTCTGGTTATATAGAATTAGATGGTAAAACCATATATATAGAAGACACTGGTGGTATTCCAGAAGAGGCTGATCAATTCAGTCAACTTATTATAAATAAAGTATTAAAGTCAATTTCACAAGCAAAATTAATATTATTTGTTGTATCTGCGGCAGATGGCCTTACTAATCAAGATCATGAAATATGCAAGATGCTAAGAAGGCTTGATAGAAAGGTGGCTTTACTTATTAATAAATGTGACTTAACAAGAAAAGCTCAACCAATAAGCGAGTTTTATGAATTAGGCATGAAAGAAGTATTTGTTATATCAGCAAAAAATAATATTGGTTTAAAAGAATTAAAGGAAAAAATATCTAGTGTTGGGTCATCTAAAACATATATAGAGAAGGATATTTTTAGAAGAATATCTATTATTGGTAAACCTAATGCTGGTAAATCAACACTTATAAATACTATTCTTCATGAAGAACGAATGATTATTTCTGATATTGCTGGAACAACGCTTGATGCAATTGAAATACCTTTTAAATTCAAAGATAATAATTTTCTACTATATGATACTGCCGGGATCACAAGAAAATCTAAAACAATCACTACGCTTCAAAAATTTAGTATTGGCTCAACATTGGAAACTATTAAGACAACAGATATATGCGTATTTATGATAGACGCTGAAGAGGGTATTACTAAGCAAGATAAAATCATACTTAATATAATAAAAAAATATAACAAGGCATTCATAATAGTCCTCAATAAAATTGATATGAAATCAAAATACGAAATTAAAGAACTAAAGCAAGAATTAGAATATTTTTCTAATATTGTTGATAATGCTTCAATAATTTTGATATCAGCTATCGGCAACCAAAATATCAAAAAACTACTGTATACAATTAGCAATATTTCCTATTCTATATACAAAAGATATAAATCATCTTTATTAACGGATATATTAAATCAGGCTTTAGAAGAACACCAGCCTCCTATGATTGATAATAGAAGAATTAGATTAAAATTCGCACAACAAGCGAAATCTGATTCTCTGTCAATTATTATTTTTGGTAATCAAACGGATAAGCTACCAACTTCTTATGAGAAGTATTTAAAAAACTTTTTTATTTCTAAATTAAAGCTGGTTGGGGTTCCTTTAAGAATAACGCTGTCTAAACAAAAAAACCCATTCGAGTGAATGGGTTTTTATTCAGATAACTTTAGTTATATTATTATTCTGCAGTCTTAGGACTGATCATATTTTTAACTTCAGATATTTTATTTGCAGGAAATCCACCTGTAGAAGCATGTTGCTTTATAAGCTCTTCATTTTCTGCATTGTATACACAGTAAACTTTATCGCCTGTTACATAGCTATGGACCCATTCAATTCCCGTACCCATATCTTTTAATATTCCACATGATTTTTGTGAAATACCTTGTAGGTCCTCTTGCTTTAGATCGCCTGCTCCTGGAATTTCTCTTTCTATTACATATTGTGGCATTTTACCCCTCCTTTTTAATGTATAGTCTATTCTGCTATGGATTCATTCAAGCTTCAAGGAAAATAATCAATTATTCGGTTCTCCAGAAAATACTCTGGATCAATATATGTCTTATTTAACATCAAAGACCAATGTAAGTGAGGACCTGATGATTTTCCAGTATTACCTATCTTTCCAATTAGGTCGCCTTTACTTATAATTTCTCCTTTTTTAACCAATATCTCATCCAGATGTATAAAAATACTCTTTAGTCCTTTGCCATGGTCTAAGATTATGAATTTTCCATTATAATAGTAATTACCTGTCAATATCACTTTGCCTCTAGATGGGGAAATTATAGGGGAGCCTCTTTCTGCTGCAACATCCAAACCATTATGAAAATTTCCTTCTTTACCATTATAAAATCTTTTTGTTCCAAATTTTCCAGTAATAATCCCATTAGCTGGAATAATAAATTTTAAATCTGGACTCTTATTGTACCAAATGTCTTTTGCTTCGATAAGATTCTTTCTTTCTAGACTGATTCTCTTTTGGCTATCAATTCCAGGATTTATATATTTTGAGGAAACATTTATATGTTGAGTATCAAAAATTCTATCTTGAACATTAAATTTTAAGTGACTTATACGATTATTAATTTTTATTTTAAGATCATTCTTACCTAATGGACTATTATATGGAATTCCATATAATAAAAAAAAATTATTTTTATATTCTATAGTTAATAGTTGCTGATTATTTAATAAAATATCTGAATTTAAATCACTCTTTTTAATTTTATGAATATAAATTCCACCTTTAGTGTTTACACTTAAGTTATCAGAAGCTCTTAGTTCTTCAGCAGAATAGGTGAATAGAATAATTAAGAAGATATATATATTAAATAATTTCATTTCTTAGACTAGAATATTATTTTTATCTTTCCAGCCTCTTTTAATATTTTTAGTCGTAATTGTAGTTATTATGCCACCTCTGACTTTCCAGTAACCTATAACAGATATATATCTAGGTTTAATTAAAGTTGCTATATCATTCAAAACATTATTCGTATTATCTTCATGAAATGCGCCAATATCTCTAAAAGAACCCATGTATAGCTTTATAGACTTCAACTCAACACATAGCTTGTCCGGCACATAGTTTATAATAAATTCAGCAAAATCTGGCTGACCTGTTAATGGGCATAGGCATGTAAATTCGGGTATTTCCATTGTTATTAAATAGTCTTCCTTTACATGGGGATTCTGAAATGTATCTAAAATTTTATTTTTTGATTGTGTCATTGTTTTCTCCTGATAGTAGCATTATACCTAAGATAATATTATAATCTATTTAAGGGTTTTCTATGCGTCTATCAAAAATTAAATTAGCTGGTTTCAAAACATTCGTAGATCCAACGGTCTTATCTTTCCCAAGCAATCTAACAGGTATAATTGGGCCTAATGGTTGTGGAAAATCAAATATTATTGACGCAATAAGATGGGTTATGGGTGAATCATCAGCTAGGAATCTTCGCGGGGAATCCATGGATGATGTTATATTCTCGGGATCATCATCAAGGCCAGAGGTCAGCAAGGCATTCATAGAATTATATTTTGACAATGAAAATAATACTCTAGATGCTAAATTTGCCAGATTTAGTGAAATAGTAATACGAAGGGAAGTCTCCAGAGATGGTGTTTCTAATTATTCTTTAAACAATACCAGGTGTAGAAGAAAAGATATCAGGGAGGTATTTCTAGGCACAGGGTTAGGTCCTCGTAGTTATGCAATTATTGAGCAGGGTATGATTTCAAGATTGGTTGAGTCAAAGCCAGAAGAGTTGAGAACATATCTAGAAGAAGCTGCGGGAATTAGTAAATATAAGGAAAAAAGGAGAGAAACAGAGCTTAGATTAAAACATACAAAAGATAATTTAAATAGATTAAATGATGTAATGAAAGAAATTTCCTCTCAGTTAAATAAGCTTGAGAGACAAGCTAAAGCAGCCAATGATTATAAAGAATTAAAAAATATAGAAAGAGAGTTAAAGCTAAGCTTACTAAGCCTCAAATGGAATAACTATAATTTAGAAATTATAGAATTAGATAAACATATTAGTAAATCAAATATTGAATATGAAAAGCAAAAATCACTATTAACTAGTAAAGATAAGTTAATCGAGGAAACTAGACTCCAAAGAAGTACAAAGCAAGATATGTTTAATACAGCGCAAGCTGACTTTTATCATATTGGAAGTGAGATAGCAAAATGTGAAAAAGATATTGAGCATTCTCAAGAATCTGAATTTTCAAGACAAAAGTCTATAGATGAAATTATATTAAATATAACTTCTCTGAAGGAAGATCAGGAAAATGAAGGTTTAAGAATTAAGGGTTTAAACAATGTTATTCAAGAAAAAAAGATAGAATTAAATAATATAACTAATCAATTAAATTTATTAAATAAAGAAAAATCTGCATCAAACTTTGCCTTACAAAATTGGCAAACATCTTTTAATGACTTTATTTCATCTCAATCAGAGACAAAAAATAAACAAGAAATTGAAAAAACTAAAATTAGGGCATCAGAAAAATCTATTGAGCTTTTAATGAAGAGGTTAAAAATATTAGAATCATATACAATTGATGATGATCAAAATTTATCTGATAAAAATATGATTATGAGTACTGCAAATAATATACAGGAAAAAATATCTTCAATGCTAGTGGACGTGCAGAGATCAGAATCTCTTGATAGTAAAAATAATAAGATTCTTAAAATGTTACCATCTTCAATTAGGTATATTTCAGATAATTTAAAAAATTTAATAGAAAAGATTAAAATCTTGATTAGATCCCAGGAAGATGAGATTACAGATATTAAGCATAAAATTAATGATTACCAGTCGTTAATTATTACAGCTAAAAAATCACTAGATTCTCTCCAATTAGAGATTCAGGCTGATAATGAGAAGAAAATTAAACTAGAGAAAGAAAGAATAGAATTTAAGCAAATAATTGATAAGGTAATTTGGAAATCTGAGGAGCTTCAAAAATCCCAAAATGATTTAAATGTTTCAATTTCATCATTGGTATCAGAACAGGCAGCTGCAGATGATAATCTTGCCAGAATTAGCCGTGATAAAATTGATTTAGAGGATAGGAAATTAACTCTTTTATCTAACAACTCAACTCCTATGAAACCATCTTCTGATATACAAAATTTATTGAGACAACTGCTCAATGATAAGAAGGATAAGGAAGCAGGTTTAACTGAAATTAGAGATTCTTTAACTTTATTAGATAAGAAAGTATCTGGTTTTGAATCTGATAAAAATGATATTGATATTACTATATCCGGCCTGAGAGAAAAATTGGAATCAATGAAAATATCACTTAGCCAGAAAACAGCTCAACGTAATTCTTTGAAAGAAAATTCAGATATACCTATCTCTGAGATTGAGAATGCTCTCAATAAAACATCAGACTCTGATAGCACTGAATCTATTGAAAAAGAGATTACTGGGGTTCAATCTAAAGTTAATGCTCTGGGAGCTATTAATTTGGCTGCTATTGATGAGTTAAAAGATCAAGAAGAAAGAAAAGGCTATCTTGATAACCAGTATGATGATTTATCAAAATCTGTTGCCACCCTTGAAAGCGCAATTAAAACTATTGATAGTGAGACTAAAGTTAAATTTAAAGATATTTTTGATCAAATTAATAGTAACTTGAATAATTACTTCACTAAAATATTTGGTGGCGGAAAAGCTTATCTGGAAATGACTGATAATGATTTACTGAATACCGGTGTATCGATGATGGCAAAACCGCCTGGCAAGTTAGTTAAAAACATCAATCTACTTTCTGGTGGTGAAAAAGCAGGGGTGGGTATAGCATTTGTATTTTCAATTTTTAAGATAAATCCAGCTCCTTTCTGCTTATTAGATGAAGTAGACGCCCCATTAGATGAGGCTAATAATGCTAGATTCTGTAGTGTAGTTAGGGAAATGTCTAAGACAGTCCAATTTATTTTTATCACACATAATAAGTCAACGATGGAACTTGCAGATATCTTGTCAGGTGTAACTATGCGAGAGCCAGGTGTTTCTAAACTTGTATCTGTTAATGTTGGTGAAGCTGTAAATTTAACAGCAAATAAAGAATCTTTGTCTAGAAATATAAATCAACCTAACTAGTATAATGCCAATTGATATATCATCATTAAGGATAGAGGTTAGGTCACTCATTGATATAATCAATCATCACAACTACCTTTACCATGCTTTGGATCAACCGAAGATTCCTGATTCTGAATATGACGCCCTATACTCTAAACTTAAAGAATTTGAAAAAAAATACCCAAAATTAATATTTAATGATTCTCCAACGCAAAGAGTAGGAGCAAAACTATTAGGTGGGTTTAATAAAATTAAGCATAAAAATGCAATGTTATCTTTAAGCAATGCTTCTAATGATAATGATTTTGATGAATTTTATACAAGGTTACAAAAAGATTTAAATGACAAAGATGTCATTCTTTTTGCGGAACCAAAATTTGATGGACTAGCAATTAGTGTAACCTATAAAAATGGAATATATCATTCAGCCATAACAAGAGGTGATGGGGAAACTGGAGAAGATGTCACTGCTAATGTTAAAACAATAAAATCTCTACCATTGAAAATAGCTACTACTGATGTTCCTAAAATGCTAATCTTACGAGCTGAGATTTATATGACTATCAGTGATTTTAATAGACTCAATAATACTCTTACCTCTGCCAAAGAGAAAATTTTTGCCAATCCTAGAAATGTAGCTGCAGGCACTATTAGACAGCTAGATCCTTTAATTGCATCAAAGCGTAATTTACAAATTTACTTCCATGGAGTAATGAATGCTAGCTCATCAGGTGATAGAACTCATATGGATTCACTTCAAAGAATTAAGTCGTATGGATTGCCCGTTTGTGAATTGAATAAGTTAACCCCAAATCTTGCGACTGCAAAAAATTACTATAAGCATATTATTTCTATTAGAGATTCTTTGGAATATGAAATAGATGGAATTGTTTATAAAGTAAATAGTTATGAGTCACAAAAATTATTAGGTTTTACTACAAAAGCTCCAAAATGGGCAATTGCTTACAAATTTCTATCAGCAGAAGCTATGACAACTCTAACTAATGTCACATTTCAAGTTGGAAGAACCGGGGTAATTACACCTGTGGCAGAACTAAAGCCAGTAAATATTGGAGGTGTTCTAGTTAGCAGAGCTAGTCTTCATAATATGGATGAAATTATTCGTAAAGATATTAGAATTAATGACACTATTTATGTGAAGAGAGCAGGAGATGTTATCCCTGAAGTTGACAGAGTATCGATAACTCATAGGAAAAAATCTACAAAAATTGTAATGCCAAAAAAATGTCCATCCTGTGGAACTCTTATTATAAAAATTCCCAACCAATCAACACATAAGTGCACTAATGAAGATAATTGCTTGCCACAAGTTATGCAGTCAATTCAACATTTTGCTTCTAGAAAAGCTATGAATATTTCTGGATTGGGCGAAAGTTTAGTTGAAACGCTAGTTAATAATCATATAATTAAAAATTATGCAGATTTATATGTTTTAGATATTAAGTCACTATTGAATTTAGATAGGATGGCATTAAAATCTTCTACAAATCTAATTAATTCCATAAACAAGTCTAAGAATATAACCTTTGATAGGTTTTTATATTCTTTAGGGATCAGAGAGGTGGGAGTTTCAACTGCAAGGGTTTTGTCAAAAAGCTTCTCTACAATTGATATTTTAATGAATGCAGATAAGACTGAACTAGAAATGATAAATGATATTGGCCCAATTGTTGGAGAAAATATTTATACATTTTTTAAATTACAGAAAAACAAAAATAATATTTTAAAACTTATGAATAATGGTATCCATATAATTTACCAAGAGGGAGGCATTACTCAGGAATATGATGGCATGACTTTTGTTATAACCGGGGTTTTTGAAAACTATCAGAGGAAAGAAATTGAAGATGGAATTAGGTCTAAAGGTGGAAAGATATCAAGCACAATTTCAAAGAAAACTTATGCCCTTATTCTTGGAGCTAACCCGGGATCAAAATATCAAAAAGCTCTTGATTTAAATATCAATATTATAGAGGAGGGTAATCTCCCTAAGCTTCTCTAAGTAATTCGTTGATACCTACTTTGCTTCTAGTTTTTTCATCAACTTTTTTAACAATTACAGCACAATATAAGCTATACTTTCCATCTTTTGAGGGCAGGTTGCCAGATACCACAACAGAGCCTTCTGGTATTAAACCGTAGGTAACCTCACCTGTTTCCCTATCATAGATTTTAGTACTTTGCCCAATATAAACACCCATTGAGATAACAGAGTTCTTCTTAACAATGACGCCTTCAACAATTTCAGATCTCGCTCCTATAAAACAGTTATCTTCTATAATTGTTGGATTAGCTTGAAGCGGTTCTAGAACTCCGCCAATACCTACACCACCAGAAAGATGAACATTTTTACCTATTTGGGCACATGAGCCAACTGTAACCCAAGTATCGACCATAGTACCCGAATCGACATAAGCACCTATATTTATAAATGAAGGCATTAGGACAACATTTTTTCCAACAAAAGTTCCTTCTCTAGCAATAGCTTGCGGAACTATTCTTATATTGTTTTCTTTAAGATAAGTCTCTCCAATATTTTTAAATCTTGAATCCAATTTATCATAAAATTTTGTATAACCAGTGTCTGTGACTTGATTCTTTCTAAATTTAAATGATAAAAGAATTGCTTTTTTTACCCATTGGTTAACAACCCATGAGTCATTTTTATTTTCAGCAACTCTAATATTCCCTGCATTTAATTCTTCAATAATATCTTCTACAAGATTTTTAATAACATCTAAATTTGCATCTTTTAAATTTGTATCATATGCATTCTCTATCATTTCTATATATTCTTTATTCATAAGGTACTCGGAATTTGTTTATCTTTTTGTTTGGTTTCATTGTTATTATCTTGTGAGTCTAAGAATACTAGGATATCGTAATATTGTCTAATATTTTGAACATACTTTAAAGTTTCCCAGCCTCTTGCATATCCATACTTCGTATTCTTATAATATTTAGATTGACTTAATCTTAAAATATATGGTTCTAATAGATACCAGTTACCTGAGTCAACCCCTTCATTATCAGCCATTTTCATAGCATCTTCAATATGACGAAAACCAATATTATATGAGGCAATTGCATACCAAATTTTATCATCATTATTTATGTTATCAGGAAGACTTCTTAACATTTTTTTTAGATATTTTGCCCCACCTTCAATGCTTTGAATGGGGTCTTCTCTGTCCTCAACATTCATTTCCTTAGATGTATTTTTAGTTAGCATCATCAATCCTCTCACTCCCGTATATGAGACAGCATCTTTATCCCATTTTGATTCTTGATATCCAATACTTGCGAGTAATCTCCAATCATGGTTATAGAGCTTTGCATATTTTTTAAAATAAAATTCATAAAGAGGGAATACATTTAAAAAATCAGCTAGGAAACTTCTTGTGCCAACAAACGTATATTGAAGTTTTCCAGTAAAATGTTTTGTATAAAATTTTTTTAATTTATTAGTTTTTAGTATTTGAGTAAAATATTCTGATAATTTTTCCTCAAGTTGATGATTTGTGTTTTCTGGTATAGCCCATGTTGAAGGGATATTTTCTCCTATCGTAAATCCAATTTTTATCTCTGGAAAATATTTATTAAATATTGCAAGTTCATTGTTATTTAAAACTGTATATTTAACTTTATTATCTTTTATTAAATTTATAATCTCATCAATATTTTTCTCTTTAGAAATAATCAGATTCATATCTATAGATTTAAGAAATGAATCTAAGTTATTTTTAATTATAATAGAATCTATGATTTCAATATCATTGCCATTTAGATCATTTATTTCATTTGGTTTTGCAGTATATTTGGAGTTATATACAATATATTGATTTACTTTATTATAAGCATAGGAAGTCTTGACATTATTTGTAATCCCCATATTAGCTAGAATATCAACTTCTCTATTATTAAGAGCATTAATAGCATCTTCTAGACTATCCATTGTAATGACTGTTAATTTGACGCCAATAAAATCAGCAAAGCCTTTCATGACATCATATGTATATCCATTTTCTTCACTTTTAATTTCATAATAATCTGACGGACCAAACCTAGTCACTATTTTTATTTCATTATTTTGAAGAATGCGAGAATAATCATTTTTATTTAACGGATGGTAGTCTTTAAATATAAATAATAAAGATATAACTACTAGTGAAATAAAAAATATTCTATTTAGAAACTTAATCATTAGTCACTTTTATTTTCTTTTATTGAAGAAGCGCTTTGTGGTTTCTTAGCAGGAGAGTTGTTCTTATTATAGTAAGGCTTCTTTTTATTAAAAGACTTATACTTATTATTATTATTATTATTATTATTAAACTTTGAATAATTATTCTTATTATTATACCTTCTTCTTCCATTAAACTGCCTGCCTTTGTAAAACCTCTTGGGTTTTATGCCAATTAATGATTTTAAGAAATCTACAATTCTTCTAAGCATACTCTTATTTCTATAATTAAAATGCTTCTTGGGCTTTGCCGATGGTTTTGGCGGAGCAGTTTTAGGTGTCACAGCTTTAACAAGAGCTTCTTCATAATGAGAGCTTGTTTCATTGAGAGTTTTTTTGCCTCTATGTTGGCTTTTAGCCACAGATGCTTTAAAAGCTCCAATCTCCATACTATTTTTGTCTATTAAATAATTTGCACCTTCAATAGTATTATCAGGAACCACTTTAATCGATACTTTCTGTCTTTCTTCTATTCCCTTAACTAATTCTCTTTGTTCATTTAGCAAATATGTTGCTAATTTAACAGGAAGATATACCGTCAGAGGCTTATCTGTTTTCATTGCTTCTTCTTCGAGAACTCTTGCCAAATTAATTGATAATGTCGATAACGATTTAATTTCGCCGCTACCACCACAAGTAGGGCAATGTTCAATATTATTGTCAATAATGGAAGATTTAAGCTTTTGTCTTGATATTTCCATTAAACCAAATTTAGAAATTCGACTGAATTGCATTTTAGCTTTATCAATTTTCGAGAGGTGAGCCATTTTTGAAACCACAGACTTTTGAGAATTGAGCGACATCATGTCTATAAAATCTACTACAATCAAACCGCCTATATCTCTTAGCCTGAGCTGTACTGCTAATGAGTCTGCTGCTTCTAAGTTTGTATTAAGAGCAGTTTCTTCAATATCTCCGCCTTTTGTTGATTTAGCTGAATTAACATCTATGCTTGTCAAAGCTTCAGTTGTATCAAAAACTATATTTCCGCCTGACGGAAGAGTGACTTTTTTTCTATATACACTTTGCACTTGCGCTTCAACTCCAAAATTGCTAAATAATGGAACAGATTTAGTATAATGCTCAATTTTAATGGTTGAGTGGGGAATGAAGTGATTTTTTGCATTAACAAAATCATTATAATATTTTTCATCATCAATTATGACTTCTTGAACTGTTTCATCGATGTAATCACGTATGACTCTTGCAAGCATGCTACTTTCTTCATATATCAAGAAAGGTGCTTTTTTTAATACTGAACTCTCTAGTATTTGTTCAAAGATTTGAATTAGATAGTTCATATCCCATTCAAGAGTTTCCTTGGTTGTGTCTAATCCAGAAGTTCTTAGTATAACACTCATGCCATCTGGGACATTTATTTCACTTAACAGCTTCTTCGCTGTCATCCTGTCATTGCCCTCTAATCTTCTAGATACTCCTCCGGTATTTGGATTTCTAGGTAGCAGTACAAGATATTTCCCAGCAAGACTTAAGAATGTTGTAAGAGCAGCGCCTTTGGTACCTCTTTCTTCCTTGTCCACTTGAATAACAATTTCTTTTCCTGGTTCTATGCAATCTCTAGCAGATCTAAGCTTTCCTGGAGTGAATATCTCATTAGCTATTTCTTTGAACGGCAAGAAACCATGTTTAGCTCGACCAAAATTAACAAATGCGGCTTCTAAACTAGGTTCGACTCTAGAAATTGTTCCCTTGTAAATATTTGATTTGATGTTCTTTGATGGTAAATCTATATCTAGCTCTGCAAGTTTGTTGTCCTCGACAATAGCTAGCCTGACCTCTTCTCTCTGAGAGGCATTTATTAGTATTTGTTTCATTTATAATCCTGTAATTCATTTTTCTCTTTTTTGTTATGATTTTTAATTAATTGGCTAAAACACTAACTATATTCTTAATATAGTGAATTTTGCCCTTCTTTATAGTACAAATATTGTTTAATTTACTTATATATACTGGTATAGCTATTTATCCTAGTTCCAGTAGTCTTTTATTTTTCAATAGTTTAGCCATTTTTTGGCTAATTTCTTTAAACAATATAAAAATCTTTGAATTAATATATCAATGATCTACACTATCTTCAATTAATATCGCTTTTAATTAATATATCTCATGTCTAGTTCCAGTAAAATAGCAGTTAGAAAGATCACAATTCCTGCGGAACAGGAAGGCCAGAGACTGGATAATTACCTAAGAAAAATTCTAACAGGGGTGCCAAATAGTCTTATATATAAGATAATAAGAGATGGTCAAGTTAGAGTTAATAGCGGAAGGATAAAACCGCTCTATAAATTGAAGGCTAATGATATTGTCCGAATACCACCTGTTTCTGTTGACTTAACGTCTCAATCTGTCTCTAAATTTTTAACAAGAAGCCTTAAGAAAATTATATTATATGAAAACGATGATTTCATGGTTATCAATAAACCTCCTGGAATAGCAGTTCATTCTGGATCAAAAGTCGAGCATGATATAATGTCATCACTTAAATCAGTTGAGAAGTATAAATCGCTTTCATTGGTTCATAGACTAGATAAGAATACCAGCGGTTGTCTAATACTTGCAAAGCATTACCAGGCCGCTTCAGAATTAGGAAAAATATTTATGTCAGGTGCCGTCGAAAAAAATTATATTTCATTACTGTCTGGAGCCTTAGTAGGGGACAGAATTGCTGTCGAACATTCTTTAGTGAGAAATAAAGGTAATAAAACTAATTCTGTATCAGTGTCTGAAGATGGAAGAGGGAGAGAGGCGTTATCCTATATTACGTTACTAAGACAGTATAGGGAATGTTGCCTGGTTAATATTAAAATTGAAACTGGAAGAATGCATCAAATTCGTGTGCATGCATTAAGTATAGGACAACCTGTATGTGGAGATACTAAATATGGAGACAAAGAGGTCAATAAAAAATTAAGAGAGCATGGTTTGAAAAGAATGTTTCTTCATTCTAAGGACATATCATTTTTTTATAAGGGAAGACATACAATTGTAGCGCCTCAGCCAGAAGACCTTACCTTAGTTATTGATAATTTAAAAAATGACCTATAAGATTAATTATAATTCATATAAAGGTTAATGAGATGGAAGATAATAATATTATAAAAAGTTTAGTAGACTCTCTGATAAAAGAGAGAGAATCGGAAAGAAAATTCAAACTAATTGGAAGAGCAGTAATTTTTGGGTTATTTCTTCTCATAGGTATATCCATTATGTTTTCTTCTTCTGGAGCAAGTTATTCAAAAGATCATGTGGCCATAATAAATATTAATGGTGAAATCTCTTCAAATGGTCCTGTGAATGTTCAAAATATTATTCCGCATATTGAGAAAGCTATAAATAATAATTCCTGTTTAGGGATAATATTAAAAATTAATAGTCCTGGTGGAAGCGCAACACAATCAAAAATTATTTTTGATGAAATAAATAAATTTAAGAAAATAAATGATAAGAAAATTTATACAGTAATAGAGGATGTCGGAGCATCGGGCGGATACTATATTGCTGCTAGTGGTGACATGATATTTGCTAATGCATCAAGCATAGTTGGCTCTATTGGTGTACGCTTAGATAGTTTCAATGTAAGCTCTCTAATGGAAAAGCTTGGCATAGAATCACAAGTCATATCCTCAGGTAAAGATAAAACTATTTTGGATCCATTTAACAGACTTACGGAAAAACATAGACTGCATCTGAAAACTCTTCTTGCAAGTATTCATGATCAGTTTATAAGTGATATACAGAAATCAAGATCTGGCAAGATAGATCAAAGTAATGTTTTTACAGGTTTATTTTGGACGGGAACCGAGGCTTTAAAAATTGGCTTAATTGATGAAATTGCTTCTATATATGATGTAAATGGGAAATATTTTAATAATATTGAACTTATCATATATAACAAAGAAGATAATTTCTTTAAAGATTTAATGAAAACAGCGATAGAAATCTCTTTAGATGATTTTACGTATGGAATAAAATATTGAAAGATGAAATATCAAATATTCATCAAGAAAGACATAAGTCATAAGAATATTTTCTCGTTTACGTTAACTCCAGAAAAAAAAATACTCCAAAATATTTTTTTTAATATTCCTCTTAATCAAAATACTTATAAAAAATCATTTGGTAAAACTTTGATAATAGGTGGAGCTAGTGGATATTTGGGAGCTGCAATTATCTCAGGAAAATCAGCATTATACTCAGGGTCAAGGTATGTTGAAATTATGACAACAAAGCCTCATTCTATGATATTGTCAACGCATCAACCAGAACTAATAACATCTTATAAAATATCTGATTTTCAGAAAAAAATTATATCTTATAAAAATTTATTGATAGGCCCAGGCATGTCAAATGATGATTGGTCGAAAAAAATATTCATAAAGGTAAAGAAATATTTAAGATCTCAATCTACAAAAATAAATTGTATTATTGACGGAGGTTTTTTATCAATACTATCTAAAGATCCTTATAAGTATGATGGTTGGATTATGACTCCTCATATAGGAGAAGCTGCTCAGTTACTAAAAAAGAAATCTTCGGATATAGAGGCTGATCGATTAAAAGCAGCTAAAGAATTACAAGAAAAATATGGTGGGATTATTATCCTTAAAGGGCCAAAGACTATTATCCAGACAAAAGAAAATAGCTATATTTGTAATCATGGCAATCAGGGTATGGGAACAGCGGGTATGGGTGACTGTTTGGCGGGAACAGTTTTATCTTTAGTCACCTTAGCAAATACGAGCGACAGAGTGCCCTCTGTTTTATTTGCTACAGGCATACATTCGTTAGCAGCTGATATTATTAAAAAGGAAACTGGAGATATAGGATTATTGGCCTCTCAAGTTATTATTAAAATTAATGAATTATTAAATGAAATTAAAGTAAAATAAAACCATGATACTTTCTAATATATATAATCATTATCATCTTTCAGCAATATCTCATTATAATAAAATATTTGATGAGATAAATTTTATGCCACATGAGAAAGTGATTATTTATCTATACGGACAGGTAGGTGCAGGAAAAACTACATTTGTTAAATCATACTTAAATTACCTGGATAGTAATAGCGAGGTTAGTAGTCCAACATTTTCACTGGTTAATGAGTATATGATTAATGATCTCAAGATTTTTCATTATGATCTTTATAGAATTAATTCTATAAAAGAGTTATATGAGATAGGAGTTGATTATTATTTTGAACAAGCTGGCCTACATTTTATTGAATGGCCTGATAAGTTTGCTAGTGAGCTTCCAATCTCAGACTTTGATATATATTTCCTCTCATTAGAGAGTTCTCGATTAGTTAAGATACATAGAAAGACATGAAAGTTAGTAAAGGAAAAATTATCTCTTTGCTTGGTCCTACTGGCATTGGAAAATCTTCCTTAGCTATAAAATTAAAAAATAAGTATCCGATTGAAATTATTAGCGTAGACTCTATGATGATATATCGGGATATGAATATTGGAACTGACAAACCTTCTGAAAAAATTTTATCATCTATCAAACATCACCTTGTGAATATACGCAATCCAAATGAGAGTTATAATGTTGGACAATTCTATAGCGACATAAGAATAATTATAAAATATATTCATAGTAATAATAAGATTCCTCTACTTGTTGGAGGTTCCATGATGTACTTCAATTCTTTGTTTAATGGACTTTCTTTATTGCCAGAAAAAAATATTGTAGAACGTAAGTTTATTGATAATTTACTTAAAAAATATTCCTGCAATGAATTACATTTTTGTTTGAAAAATATTGATCCATCATCTTATAAAAATATTGATAAGAATGATATGCAGCGTATTCAAAGAGCATTAGAAGTATATATGCAAACAGGTAAACCAATTACATATTTTTTTAATAATAACCTTAAATTATCTGATGAATATGATTTATTAACACTTAAATTAATATCTAAAGATCGGTCATTAATACATGAGAAGATTTCTATGCGAACTAAAAATATGTTCAAAAATAATTTGATAGATGAAGTAACTCATCTGATTGAAAAATACTCGCTTACTAAGGAAAATCAGTCCATGAGGTCAATAGGGTATAGGCAAGTTATTGATTACCTTAATGATAATGTACCTTTACAGGATCTAGAAAATAAGTGTATTTATGCAACGCGTCAATTAGCAAAACGTCAAATTACATGGCTGAAGCGATTTGAGGATAGTATCTCTATTGACATGACTGAAAAAGATTCCGGAAATATTGATAAGGCCATAGACAATCATTTGCATTTCTAGTGAATAGTGTCAATATAAAGTATACGAAAATACTTTTATATTCTGTGGGAAAAAATTTATGCAGGAACATTTACAAGATAAATTTCTGAATAAGATAAGAAAAGATAAGACAAGTGTATCAATATTTTTAGTTAATGGAATTAAACTAGAAGGCATTATTGAGGGATTTGATTCTTATATTATAATGCTGAAGAATAAAGTGACTCAGTGTGTTTACAAACATGCAATATCAACTATAGTGCCATCAGTATCAGTTAAATTAGAAATTGATGAGTAGGCTACTTTATATTATGATGATGTTATAAGGAGATGTTATATGGCATGGAATGAACCAAATGGAAGCAAAGACCCCTGGGGTCGACAATCTAAAAACAATTCAGAATTAGATAATGCTTTGAATGATTTAAATAAGTACTTCAAAAGTTTGCTGGGCGGAACCTCTGGTGGATCTAGTTCCAATAAAAAAAATAACTCTATAATAGGTGTTGTTATACTGACAGTTTACCTGTTAAGCGGCATATATATAGTTAATGATGGAGAGAGGGGAGTAGTTCTTCAATTTGGTGAGTTTTCTAATATCACGATGCCTGGACCTCATTGGGTTCCAAGAATAATACAAAAAGCAGAGATTGTAGATGTATCTAAAATTAGATCTATCCAGCAAAAGGCTCAAATGTTAACAGAAGATGAAAATATTGTGAGTGTTAACTTTGCTATTCAATATGATATAAAAGATGCAAGTGATTATATTTTTAACCTTAGAGATCCAGATGAAACACTTAGTGCAGCTGGGGAAAGTTCTATAAGAGAAGTTTTAGGTAAAAATAGGATGGATTTTGTGATCACAGAAGGTAGAGAAACAATTGCTTCTGACACCAAGATTTTACTACAAAGCGTTCTAGATAGTTATGGTGCTGGCATTAATATTCAAACAGTAAATATATTAGAAGCTCAACCGCCGGAACAAGTTCAAGATGCATTTTCAGATGCAATTAGAGCCCGTGAAGATGAGCAAAGATATATAAATGAAGCTGAGGCATATAGAAATGAAATTATTCCTTTAGCTCGAGGAAAAGCCGTCCAGATTATTGAAGAGGCTAAAGCGTATAAAGTAAAGCTTATAAAATCAGCGGAAGGTGAGGCTCTGAGATTTAGTAAACTTTATACAGAATATAGGAAGGCACCACAAGTAACCCGTGAGAGGCTATATATAGAATCTGTTGAGTCTGTTCTTGGTAACTCCACGAAGATTATGATTGATATTGATGGTGGTAATAATTTACTTTACTTGCCATTAGATAAAATATTAGAGCCTAGAATGCAGAGTAGCTCAAATATAAGTAACTCAGGAAATTCTGGTAGTAATGATTCTTTATCAGAAAAAATTCAAAGATCTAGAGATGGTTTTAATTCAAGAAAAAGGGATTTATATAATGAGTAATAGAAATATATTTTCAATAATTTTGGTACTAATCGTTGTTATATCCTCATCAACTTTTATTGTAGATGAAAGAGAAGTGGCTATTAAATTTAGACTAGGTGAAATTGTAAAAACTTATCAAGAACCTGGTTTGTATTTTATGATTCCTTTTATAAACAATGTGAAAAGATATGATTCTAGATTATTAACAATGGATTCAAAACCAGAGCAATTTCTTACAAGTGAAAAGAAAAACGTCATAGTAGATTCTTTTGTTAAGTGGAGAATTACAGGGCCTGAAAATTTTTATAGGTCTTCAAAAGGTGATGAACGTATAGGAATAAATAGATTATCGCAAATTATAAATGATCTAACTAAAAGTGAATTTAGTAAACGTACGATTAATGAGGTGGTATCTGGTGATAGAGCTGGATTGATGCAGATTGTTACCACTGAGGCAAACAAAGCCTCTGAGGCTCTAGGCATAACTGTCGTTGATGTGAGAGTTAAAAAAGTTGATCTGCCTGATGAAGTCAGTAATTCTGTATATGCCCGTATGGTCAAGGAAAGAGCAACTGTTGCCAAAACTTTTAGATCAGAGGGAAAAGAAGAAGCTCAGGGAATTACAGCGTTAGCAGAACGTGAATCAGCAACTATAATTGCAGAAGCGTATAAAACATCTCAGGATATTAAAGGTCAAGGCGATGCAATTTCAACTGAAGTATTTGCCAGAGCTTACAATATGGATCCTGAATTCTATTCCTTTTATAGAAGCCTTGCTGCGTATAAGGAAACTTTTAGTGCCAAGCAGGATATATTGGTTATACAACCTGACTCTGACTTTTTTAAATACTTTAATAATTCTAAAGGTATAAAATAATAAATCTTTGGTATTTATTAATCCTGGCTCTCTCTTTAACCATAATCATAGAGGGAATGATTTTATTTCTTGCCCCAGGAATATTTAGAAAAATCATTCTTTATTTTAATAATCTCGACAATAACTCTTTGAGAATACTTGGTCTTATCTGTATGATATTGGGGTTGAGTATATTTTTATTAACAATTTAGCGGGTAATATGAAAACAAAAAATTTCCAGATTCCAGATGGCATCGAATATTATATGCCAAGTGACGCGGTCAAGCTAGAGAGCCTTAAAAGTAAAATTCTAAAAATTTATTCAAAATATAAGTACTTATATGTCATTCCCCCAATCTTTGATAATCTAGAAAATTTATTAAACCTTAAGTCAACTGACCTAGATACGGAGACAGCTTTTGTTCTAGATAAGCAAACGGGTAGTGAAATTGGTATTAGAACAGATATAACGCCGCAAATTTCTAAAATAGATTATCAAATGACAAAGGGCATAGGTAATTCCAGATTTTCTTATATGGGTGATGTTCTTAGATTATCGCCTGGTCCATTTGATAGAATTAATCCTTATCAAACTGGCGCTGAATACTTTGGGAAATTAAGCAACTCTACTGAGATAGAGATTATTAAATTAATGATTGATTTGGTGTCACTCTCAAATGAAAAAAAGATTGTCGTTGAGCTGGGAGATCTGTCTTTTATTAACAATCTTTTACTGGACTTAAATCTTATAGATTTCAAACGGTTAGCTCTTATTGATTTAATTAATCTCAAGTCAAAGTTTGAAATAAAAGAATTTTTTAAAATAAATAAACTTAGCAATAAGAAGTTAAGCTTACTGATAGAGTTACTTGATCTTTCTGGTGACATAAAAGTATTAAAGGAATTAAAATCTTTAATGAAAAACTATAAAAGTAAAGCATCTTTAGAATTAACTAATTTAACATCAATAGCTAATGCTATAAATAAATTCAGAGGTATTTCAGAAGTGCAGATTGATTTATGTGAACTGCATGGTTTTAACTATCAATCAGGATTAATCTATACAGCTTATGTTCCAAACCTCAGGAAAGAAATAGCGCGTGGTGGAAGGTATACCGCATATAATGATCATTCAGATAAGCCAAGGTATGCTACTGGCTTTAGTCTTGACATAAAAGATATTCTAAATCTTTCAATTGGACGGAGGGATACCTATGTCTAATGTATTATTAGTTGGTACTCATTGGGGGGATGAAGGTAAAGGCAAGATAGTTGATGTCTTATCAGAAAATGCTTCTGGTTGCGTCAGATTCCAGGGTGGCCATAATGCCGGTCATACACTAGTAATTAATGGAGTTAAGACAATACTTCATTTGATTCCATCTGGAATCCTTCGTGACAATGTCACTTCTATTATAGGTAATGGTGTTGTTATTTCGCTTGAAGCACTAGAAACTGAATTAAATGATTTAGCATCTAAAAATATTTCCATTAAAAACAAATTATTTATAAGTGAAGCATGCCATGTAATATTACCAACTCATGTGGCTCTGGATATTGCTCATGAAAAATCATTAGGGAAATCATCGATTGGCACCACAGGCAGAGGTATTGGCCCAACCTATGAGGATAAAGTAGCTAGGAGAGGTATAAGGTTAATTGATTTTTATAATATCGATAATCTTCGGAAAAAACTAATAAAATCAATGGATTATCATAATTTTTTATTAACGAAATATTATAAAGAAAGCCCAATTTCTCTAGAATCTGTATTAGAGTCTTTAACTCCAATTTTTGAAAATATAAAAGATCATGTATGCGATGTAATTCCTCTTATTCTGGATTTGAATAAAAAATCTAATATTATTTTTGAGGGAGCGCAAGGAACAATGCTAGATATTGATCATGGTACTTATCCATATGTGACTTCTTCAAATACAACACTCTCAGGTCTAATATCAGGCACAGGAATTGGCGTAGATAAAGTAAACTATTCCTTGGGGATTACTAAAGCATATACAACTAGAGTAGGGCATGGACCTTTCCCTTCTGAATTACATGATCAGCTAGGACTTGATATTGCTAAGTGGGGTGGTGAAGTTGGAGCCACAACAGGCAGAGCCAGAAGATGTGGCTGGTTAGATATGAAAATACTAAATAAATCTATTGAGCTAAATCGGATTAATGGAATAGCTTTAACAAAATTGGATGTCTTAGATAACTTAGATCTTATCAAGATATGTATTGGCTATGGAGATATTGATTATGATACTTTTGAGGTTGATGGTCTAGAGTACATAGAGCTAAAAGGATGGAAGTCTTCAACAGTAGGAATTACAAATTATAAAGATTTGCCTGAAAATGCTAAATTATATATTAAAACTATTGAGGAGTTATCAAAAACACCAGTAGTCATGATTTCAACAGGCCCAGCAAGAAATGAAATAATTTGTCTAAAAGATATTTTTGCAACCTAAATGACTGATCAAGAAAATTTAAATTTAATATATGGCATTCATACTTGCAATGCTCAGTTAAAGTTAAATCCCGGCACTATAAAAAAAATATATCTTAAAAAACCACCAGTAAGTAATAATGCCATGAAAATTATTAAAGGTGCTGAAAACTTAAATGTAGAAATAGTAGAGGTTGAAAAAGATTTTTTAACAACTTTATGTTTCTCGTCAAAACATCAGGGAGTTGTTTTTGAATTAGAAAATAAAACATTGTCAAGTTTTGATATTGACCTATACCTACAAACTGAAACAAATCCCTTTATTGTAATATTTGACTCAATTCAAGACCCTAGAAACTTAGGCTCGTGCATTAGATCATCAAATGCAGCTGGTGTTTCATTAATTATAAAAAGAAAATCTAACTCTTGTGAAATATCTCCATTAGTCCATAAGACGGCATCTGGAGGCTTGCAGGGCCTATCATTGTTTGAGACCAATAATCTAGCCATGGTTGTAAAAAAACTTAAAAGTCATAACATTAGGCTCATAGGAACAGCTGATAGTAGTGACATGACTATATATGATGTTAAGTCATGCGATACAGGCGTAGCTGTAATTTTAGGCTCTGAAGGAGAAGGAGTTAGTGGGTCATTATTAGACTTATGCGACGATGTATGTAAAATACCAATTTATGGCTCGGTAGAGTGCCTAAATGTTGCTGTTGCTACCGGAATTACTTTATATCAGATTAAGAAAATGATTAAAAAAACTAAATGAATATTTGAAATATTATGGATACTAAAGTAGTATTCGCATATTGGATGAAACTATGAAAAATTACGAATTATTATTGATGTTTAGTATAAACCAGGATGAGTCAACTCTAAAGACAGTTGATAAGTACAAAGATGTCATTAGCTCCAAAGGTGGAACTGTAGATAGGTATGAAGACTGGGGAACAATGAAGCTGGCTTATAACATAAATAAAATTAATAAAGCGAGATATATTCTGTTAAATTTTCAGGCTAATAATGAAATTTTAGATGAATTGGCTAATTTAATTAAATTTAATGATAGTATTATGAGACACATGTTTCTTGCCCAAGATGAAAAAATTACTGAACCATCTGTGATGATGGCGACCAGAGAAAGAGCTTAATACAATGAGTGAAGAATATACTAAGAAAAAATCTAATTTAATAGCTGATATAGACTATAAAAATATAGCATTCTTAAAAAAATTTATAACTGAATCTGGCAAGATATCACCTCGCAGAATAGGTGGAACTACGGGTAAAGAGCAAAGAAGAATTAATCAGGCTATCAAGATCGCTAGACACCTAGCACTGTTGCCATTTTGTGATAATCATAAACAATAATGGATATACTTCTTTTAAAAAATATTAAAAGCTTGGGTGAAGTTGGAGCAAAAGTATCAGTTAAATCTGGTTATGCTCGTAATTACTTGATACCTAACAAACATGCAGTGTTGCCTACTAAGGCCAACTTAGCTGTTGTTGAAGAAAAGAAACAAGTGTTACTTAAACAAGAAGAGGAGCTAAAGGCTTCAGCCTTGGTTGAGCAGGAAAAATACAAGGATTACTCGTTAGCTTTTGAAGTTAATGTTCAAGAAGATGCTGATAATTTATTTGGCTCAATTACTCTTCAGAATATTGTAGATCGTTTAGTGGAGGACGGCTATGCTGTCTCAAAGAAGCAGGTTAGTCTCCCATCAGGAGCCATTAAGACTTTTGCTGAAGATTATATAGCAACTGTAAGTCTTCATACTGATATCAATGTTACTGTTCCAATTAAATTAACTCGTAATAATGTTGCGGCTCCAGAACCTGTAATTGATGATGACATGACTACAGAAGTAACTGCTGATGCACCAGCATCAGAATAAACTCTGTCAAGCTCTCCGTAGAATACTAAAGGTATATTAAGGTTTGTTGTAATTAAAAGTGCTGACTAATTTCTTGATATTTCGCATTTTATTCCACAATTTTTCCACAGCTTCTTGCCTATAAAATCTATTATATTTCAGTTAGAATAAATAATGGAAACTAAACTACCGAGTACCCCAAAATCATTAGAGGCTGAGCAAGCTTTTCTTGGATCATTGATTATGGATTCTACTTCATGGGATCAGATATCGCATATGATTGGAACAAAAGATTTTTTTGATGGTAATAATAAGCTTATATTTAACGAAATATATGATTTAGCATCTGCTGGTCAGGTTATAGACGTTGTTGTCCTTGAAGATTGCTTAAGAAGTAAAGGAGTCCTTGATAGAGTAGGTGGTATGCAGTATATCAGCCAATTGGCGCATAAGGTTCCGACTTCTGCACATATCAAAGCATATGCTGAAATTATAAAAGAAAAATCTATTATGCGAGAACTTATTAGCATAAGCACAAGAACAATTACAACAGTCCATCAGAGTGAACAAGGTGATATTAAAGATGTTTTAGACAAGGCGGAATCTGAAATATTTGCGATTACAACTGATTCAAATGTTAACGATGGACTACATAAAATTGGACCTGTAGTAAATGCATATATAGATACTGTCTACAGCAAGAAGAACAATAATGAGCTGGATTATCTTCTTACTGGATATAATGAATTTGATAAATTAACCGCGGGTTTGCAAAAGTCTGATCTAATTATTATTGCAGGAAGACCATCGATGGGAAAGACAGCTTTTGCTATGAATGTTGCTCAAGATATTGTTTTTAAACAAAAAAAGAAAGTTGGATTTTTTAGTCTTGAGATGTCCTCTCAATCTATAGCTTTAAGAATGTTATCTTCATTGAGTTCAGTTTCAATGCAAAAGATAAGAACAGGTGATTACGAGTCATCTCCGCAAGACACGAAGGCCGTTACTTCTGCAATAGAAATGATGAATGACTGTGATTTCTATATTGATGATACAGCAGCAATATCCCCCATGGATTTACGGTCAAAGGCTAGAAGAATGAAAAGAGAGTCTGGTATTGATTTAATAGTAGTAGATTACTTGCAGCTAATGTCGATACCCCGTTTTGCCGAAAATAGAGTTAATGAGGTAGGCGAGGTAACAAGAGCATTAAAAGCAATTGCAAAGGAACTAGATATTCCAGTTATAGCTCTATCTCAGTTAAACCGAGGAGTAGAAACACGAAATGATAAACGTCCGTTCTTATCTGATTTAAGAGAATCTGGTTCGATTGAGCAAGATGCTGACTTAATTATCTTCCTTTATAGAGATGAAGTTTATGATCCTAATACTGATCAGAAAAATATTGCCGAGATACGTGTAGAAAAACATAGAAATGGTCAAACTGGTTTTGTAAAACTCACTTGGGTTCCTCATTGCACAAGATTTGAGGATTATCACCCTCAAGTTTATGATGGAGTTGGAGAGTTTTAGATTTATTCTTCTAACAAGCTGAGTTTATCTGCTTTATTTTCCCATTCCTTGGCATCTTCAGGTGCGGCTTTAATTTCTGTTAAAATAGGCCATTTCTTAGATAGACGCTCATTTATTTCTAAGAAGTGGCGATTATCATCCGTAACATCTTCATCGGAAATAATTGCATTAATAGGGCACTCAGGTTCGCATAAACTACAATCAATACATTCTTCTGGATTAATCACAAGGAAATTTGGTCCTTCATGAAAACAATCAACAGGGCATACTTCGACGCAGTCGGTATATTTACACTTAATACAATTTTCTGTGATAATATATGTCATTAGATGTGTTATTTTGCACTAAATAAATAATTTTTGCACATAATAAATAATTTTTATACATGAAAAAAATAAAAAAAGTAGTTTTTCCAGTAGCTGGATTAGGAACAAGGTTTTTACCCGCCACAAAGGCAAGCCCCAAAGAGATGTTATCGATTGTCGATAAACCACTGATTCAGTATGCAGCTGAAGAAGCTGTTGCCTCGGGAATTAAAGAATTAATTTTTATCATTGGTAGAACAAAAAATGTCATTATGGATCATTTTGATTCAGCTCCTGAATTAGAAAATGAGCTTCTCGCTAAAAATAAAAAAACTCTTTTGAAGTTAGTGCAAAAAATTGTACCAAAAAATATCGATTGTTTTTTTGTAAGACAAAATAAACCTGCAGGTCTTGGTCATGCGATACATTGTGCCAAAAATATTGTTAACAATGAACCATTTGCAGTAATTTTAGCAGATGACCTTATAAAATCACAAAAACCTTGCTTGAAGCAATTAATTGATATCTATAATGAAAAAGAGACTGCTGTTTTAGCTCTTGAAAAAATTAATAAAAAGGAGTCTGGCAAATATGGAATTATTGAATATAATTCGAAAGATAATAACTTATATAATGTTAAGTCAATAGTTGAAAAGCCATCTCCAAAAAATGCTAAATCTAATTTAGCAGTTGTAGGGAGGTATATTTTCCCGCCCGAAATTTTTTCTAAAATAGAAAAATCAAAAGCTGGATTTGGTAAAGAGATACAGATTACTGATGCAATTGCTAGTTTAATGAATAACCAGGCTGTTCATGGATATATTTTTGAAGGTAAAAGGTTTGATTGTGGAAGTAAACTTGGTTATCTTCAAGCTACAATTGAGTATGCTTTAGAGCATAAAGAGCTTTCTAAGGAATTTAGAAATTATTTAAAAAAATTAAAAATATAGAGAATATTATTGATGAATAAGTATTTATCAATTATGATAACTCAACTTATTCCTTGGTAGCTCAGTTGGTAGAGCGAGTGACTGTTAATCACCAGGTCGGCGGTTCGAGTCCGTCCCGAGGAGTATTTTATTATTAGATATTCCTGCTACTATATCAATATGTCAGATAAAATCTCTCTTATAATAGGATTTTTATTACTAGTCTTGGTGTTACTATTAGTGACATATACTGGAATGTATTTAATAGCCGCTCTAATCTAAAACTTCTTTAAAGAGATTCAGAGATCCGTTTCATGGCCTCTTCTAATGAACTTATATCGATGGCGATTGATATCCTAATATGTCCTTCAGTCCCGAATGCGCTGCCTGGAACTGTAGCAACTTTTGCTACATTAAGTAGGTAAAGTGCCAGATCACTATCATTGCCAATAGTTTTACTATTTTCTATATATTTAATAAAAGACGGGAAGACATAAAAGGTTCCATCAGTTTCTTTGCAAGTGACTCCTGGTATTTTATTAAGCTGACCTACAACATAGTCATGTCTTTTTTTGTACTCTGCAGTCATGGCCGGTAATTCTTTGCATTCTGAGGATAGTGCGGCACAGGCAGCAGCCTGAGATATAGAGCTAGCACAAGATGTAGACTGAGACTGAAGGGTTTTCATCTTCTTGATTACTTCTTTATTTCCAGCAGCATAGCCTATACGCCATCCAGTCATGGAATATGCTTTTGATACTCCATTGAGAACAATAATTCTTTCGTTTAGGTTTGGGCATACATTAGCCATATTTTGGAATTTTTCTTTATGCCAATGAATATGCTCATAGATATCATCAGAAGAGATAAATACTTGCTTATATTTTTCCAAAACCTTGCCTAGTTTTGCCAATAGTTTTGAATCAAAATATTTCCCACTCGGATTATTTGGGCTGTTTAACATAAAGAGCTTGGTTTTGTCGTTAATTAAGCTCTCTAGCTGACTTGGGTCAATATCAAAATTTTTATCATACTGCGTTTCCAGAAGTACTGGTTTTCCACCTGAATAAACTACCATATCAGCATATGACACCCAATATGGTTGAGGTATTATGACTTCATCACCTTCATCCACCAAAACCTGCAATAAGTTAAAAATAGATTGCTTGCAGCCAGCAGATACAATTATTTGATCTATTGAGTATTCTAGATTATTTTCATTTTTGAACTTGTTTATTATAGCTTTCTTCAAAAGAACAGTGCCATCTACAGGTGTGTATTTAGTTAAACCTTTGTCTATAGCTATTTTCCCAGCATTTTTAATATATTGCGGGGTATCAAAATCGGGCTCTCCGACCGTTAAGACAATAACATCCTCACCATTTTGACGCATTTCATTCGCCTTGGATGTCAGTGCCATTGTTGAAGATGGTTTAATTAATTTTATTCTATTTGAGAACGTCAACGTATTTCCTTTGGATAAGTCATAGTAGCTTAAATCAGTCTTTTAAGTCAACTTCATGTTAAAATATTTCTTGATGAAGAAGTTTAATCTTAAATCGCACTACAGTCCAGCTGGCGATCAACCTATGGCTATAAAATCTCTCGTTGAGGGAATTACGGCTGGCGAGCAACATCAAACTCTTCTTGGCGTAACAGGGTCTGGAAAAACTTACACCATGGCAGAGGTAATCAGGAAAACCAGCAAGACAACACTAGTAATGGCCCCTAATAAGACATTAGCAGCTCAATTATATTCTGAGATGAGAGATTTCTTTCCGGACAATTCAGTTGAGTATTTTGTATCATACTATGATTACTATCAACCAGAGGCATATGTACCAGTTTCTGATACATATATAGAAAAAGATGCTTCACTCAATGAGCATATTGAGCAAATGAGATTATCTGCTACTAAATCATTAACTGAGAGAAAAGATGCAATTGTTGTAGCCAGTGTTTCTGCAATCTATGGTCTGGGTGACCCAAAACAATACTTAAAAATGAAATTACATCTTGTTACCGGAGATATAATTAATCAACGACAGATCTTAAAGCGGTTAACAGAGCTTCAGTATGCCAGAAATGATCTTGAGCTTAGACGAGGAACTTATCAGGTTAAGGGTGAAATTATAGATATATTTCCTGCTGACTCAGAAAAGGAAGCGTTAAGAGTCGAGTTATTTGATAAAGAGATTGAAAACTTATATACATTCGATCCCTTAACTGGACAGATATATAAAAAAGTTAATAGATTTACGGTATATCCAAAAACACATTATGTGACACCAAAAGAAATTATGGATGATGCTTCAATTAAAATTAAAGAAGAGCTCAAGGAGAGATTAACTTTTTTTTCAAAAGAAAATAAACTTTTAGAAGCGCAGAGATTAAAAGAGAGAACTAATTATGATTTAGAAATGATTGCCGAGATGGGATATTGTTCGGGTATTGAAAATTATTCTAGATACATCTCAGGAGGTCAGCCTGGTGAGCCACCATCATGCCTTTTAGATTATTTGCCAAGCGATGGATTAATTATTCTTGATGAAAGCCATGTTACTGTTCCTCAAATTGGTGGTATGTATAAAGGTGATAGATCAAGAAAACAAACTTTGGTTGATTATGGATTTAGATTGCCATCTGCAATGGATAATAGGCCTCTAAAATTCGAAGAATTTACTAAGTATGATTTTCAAACAATTTATGTTTCAGCTACTCCAGGACCTTATGAACTTGAGTTTTCAAATAGTATAATTGAGCAAGTTATAAGACCAACTGGGTTGATTGACCCAGTAGTAACTGTACGACCATCCTCTAACCAAGTTGAGGATGCCTTATCTGAAATTAATAAAGTTATCGCAAATGGAAACAGGGTGCTAGTTACAACGCTGACAAAAAAAATGGCTGAAAATTTAACTGAATATCTTCAAGAGTTCAATATTAAAGTTAATTATTTACACTCAGATATTAATACTGTTGAAAGAGTGGAGATTATTAGAGATTTACGCAAAGGCATCTATGATGTTTTGGTGGGAATAAATTTATTGAGAGAAGGTTTGGATATTCCTGAAGTTGAACTTGTATGTATACTGGATGCAGATAAAGAAGGTTTTCTAAGATCAGATAAATCTTTAATTCAGACTATCGGTAGAGCAGCAAGAAATATTGATGGGCATGTCATTTTATATGGCGATGTCATTACAAAATCTATGAAGAGGGCTATTGATGAAACAGAAAGAAGGCGCAACATACAAGTAGAATATAATAAGAAAAATAATATAAAACCTGAGGGGATAAAAAAAGCTATAAAAGAAGCATTAGATGAAGACATATATGTTTCTGCTAAAAAACTTGATAAATTAACACTAATATCAAATGTTAAGAAAAAATATCCTAAAGTAAACGGTAATAATGTTACATCTGTTATTAAGGAGCTAGAAAAACATATGTTTGTACATGCTAGAGATTTAGAATTTGAAAAAGCAGCTCAAATAAGAGATCAAATAGCTACGATACAGGAAAATTTTCTTGATCTACCAAACAAAAATAAAGGAAGCGAAGGATAAGAATATAAGTTATTTATGAATATAATTAGCTTGAGAATAGCCTATTGGCATGTTAATTTTACATGACTTAGGCGCGTAGCTCAGCTGGTTAGAGCGCCACCTTGACATGGTGGAGGTCGTTGGTTCGAGTCCAATCGTGCCTAGAATATAAAATTATGTATAAAATTACTATAGAAAACAAAGTTATTGAGGCTGTTGAAAACTTATCAGTAGACGAGATTGTTAAAAATAACTTCTCAGATATTAGGCCTGTTGCTGCAAAGATAGATGGCGTCTTAGTAGATTTAAGCGAAATTGTAAAAAAAGATGTATCTATAGAGCTCATTAAGCCTGATGAAGAAGAAGGCCTTGAGATAATCCGACACACATGCGCACATGTCTTTGGTCATGCAATCAAACAGATATATCCTAATACAAAAATGGTTATTGGACCTACAATTGATAATGGGTTTTATTATGATATCTATAATGAAGATAGCATCTCTGAAAAAGACTTGTCCTCTATTGAAGCTTTGATGAAAAAACTTGCAAAAAAGAATTATAAAATTACAAGAGAAGTCGTGACTAAAGAAAAGGCTCAGAGTGTATTCAGGGAAAGAAAAGAGGATTATAAATTAAAGTTAATTGCTGACATACCTTCTGATGAAGTAATAGCCATTTATCATCATGAAGAGTATATAGATATGTGCAGA
>Ga0257114_1000068_pt1 | contig 78415 bp, 96 predicted proteins | sample SI112_10mmetaG_FD_190149 | JGI IMG/M metagenome (GOLD analysis project Ga0257114, IMG submission 190149) | Marine microbial communities from Saanich Inlet, British Columbia, Canada - SI112_10m | ecosystem: Environmental > Aquatic > Marine > Inlet | place: Canada: British Columbia | collected...
TTAATTCCAAGATATGTCTCTAGATCATCTTGATTAATTTGAAATTGTTTTCGTTTAGTTTTTTCTTGAATAATTTCTTTAATAATTTTCTCTAATTGTTTAGCATCAGTAATGTCGTCTAATATTTTAAATGCATCTGGATGAATTTGAAACCCTTTGTTTAACGCGTAGTTTAATGCAAAGGATAACTCTTTTTTCATATCAAAAAATATCCTTTGGTTTAATTAAATCTGCTCTAAACTAACCCTCAAATATTGTTTGTAAAAACAAAGCGATATGGACAAATTTAGAATTATTACATTTTTAGCATTTCTAGTAATTTTTACAGTTATTTTCCAACTCGGTTCAATGTCTACTGTAAGTGAAGAAGAAGCAAATTTGTTCATGGAAGAATTTGAAAAACTAGTTTTAGATATTGATGCATTTGGTATTTTTGTACATAACACAACCATTGCATTGCCAATGTTTATTCCTGGATTTGGTATTTTTTGGGGACTGTTCTCCTCATGGTCTACAGGATATGCTTTTGCTGCAATTGTAACTTCTATGCCTGAAATAGGTAGTATTTCACCCTTATCTCTTCTATTCTTATCTCCCTTTGGTTTAATGGAAATTTTTTCCTATTCATTAGGAATTTCTAGAAGTTTTATTCTGATTAAAGCAATATTTACAAAAACAAGTTTGTCTCAATTTATCAAACCAACAATTATCGAAATTGGAATTGTAATAGCACTTCTTTTTGCAGGCGGATATGTTGAATTTTACATGATTGAATTAGTTCAAAACGAAAGTATTGAAATGCCTGGATTGTAATTTAGGTAACTAATTTTCCCATTGCCATCTATAATTCATGTAAGAATCTAAACTTGCTTGATTAAACACCATTACAGACAAATCTGAAAATTCTTTTCCTTCTAGATCCTTTACAGTTCCCTCAAAATTGGTTTCGTTTTCATTTGTAATTGATTCAAAAACATGAACTTTCATTTTGGCAGTATCAAAATCATTTTCTCGAAGATAAATTGCTATTTCAGATGGCATAAAGTGTTTGTCTGGTTGTTTTGGCCATGGTCTTGGAACTAACACCACGCTAAAACCATCTATCAGTGCCTTTTGTAATTCTAATTTTTTATCTTCAATTGGAGTTGTAACATGCATTGTAATTACTTTAGATTTATCTAAAGGCACTTTGGTCCTTGATGCGGCAACCTGAATTGAACTTATACCTGGAATTATTTCTACTTCTCCAAAAATTTCTATTAGCCTATCCACTACTTCTGACTCTGAAAAATTTACATCTCCTGTAAATGGAATTACCAATGTCCTATCACCAAGCTCAGGAAGTATTTTTTGATAAGACTTTTCTTGATCATTCATAGTTATCTCATAGATTTCTTTTCCTTCAATCAGTTTCTCTATTGTTTTTAGAGTGTATTTGTAACCAATTACGACATCACAATTTTGAAGAATTTCCTTTACAATTTCTGTCACATATTTGGGTGAACCTGGCCCAACACCAACAGCAAAAACTTTTCCCATTTTTATTCAGTAAATTTTTGCCTTTCTTTAATATATTGAACAAATGGTGCCCAATCTACCTTCATGAATTTTGTAGGCTCCTTTATAGGATATTTTACCCAATCTTGGGCTATTGCGTATTGATAATTCTCATTTTTACCCTCCTTCTCATATTCTAAATACAAAGCACTACCCCAAGTTTTTTCTTCAAAACTAATTTTTTTGATATCGTCAAATAATAATTCAACATTTTTATTATTTTCTAGATCATTTGAAAGTTCTTTTTCGTCATAACCATCATGTCGAATCATTGTATCTTTTGATTTTATAAAATTAATTACTTGTCTTTGTGTGATAGCTTTCCACCAATTCATTTTTGATTCTGTTTTATGGACATACGTCAAATGCTTATCAGTTAAAACCAACATTCCTTCCCTTCCTCCAACTGAGAAGAATTTTTTAGATTCCCTCCAAACTGAAACTAAGTGTGCTTGAATTTTTTCATCATGCTCCATATTGAAATATTTATTTGACTTTGTTAAAAACTAATACAATTACCTTTTAAGTGAGATATTTTTTTTAAAAATATTGAATAAAATTATTTTCACATTTACTATTTTCTTAATTTTAATTGGGTTTGGAAATTATTCATTTGCACTAACAGAAGATCCTGTAGTTGTATTTCAAACTAGTCTTGGAAATCTTGTAATAGAATTATTTCCAGCTTACGCAACAGAACATGTCAAAAATTTTATTGTTTTAACTAGTAATGGATATTACGATAATACATTATTTCATAGAATAATTCCAGGATTTATGATTCAAGGTGGAGATCCTAATACGAAAAGTGGAGAACCAAATACTTGGGGACAGGGAGGTCCTGATACAAAATTAGATGCAGAGTTTAATCCAATAAAACATAATCGTGGCATTGTTTCAATGGCAAGATCTGCCGATCCAAATAGCGCAGGCTCACAATTCTTCATTGTTCATCAAGATTCAAATTTTCTTGATGGCGAATACACTGCATTTGGAAGACTTGCCTCACAAGAAAGTTTTGAAACACTTGATAAAATTGCAGCAGTTACAACTGGAGCTAGTGATAGGCCGGTAGATCCAGAGCAAGTTAGAATTATCAAAGCTACAATTATAGCTACTGCCGATGTTTCAGGATATATCCCATATGTAGAACCAGAACGAACAGGAACCATAACTCCAACAACAGAATCAATTGCTAATCAAGTTTTTGAAAGTAAAGAACTTGATATTACATTTAGTGCACCGGTAGGATGGTTATTGCAACAACCAGACAGTAGTATTAGTGGAGCACCAGACGTTGCTGCAGTTGGTCCTAAAGTTGATGGAGTGAATCCTGTAATCTCACTAACAATTAAAGATCAAGTTGATAAAACCATTGATGAGTTAATTACAGAAAAAAATAACGTTCTTGCTGAAGCAGTCTATCTAAATAAATTAGAAATACTTGCACAAGAAAAAATTAAAACTAATATTTACCAAACAGAAGCTATTGGAAATTTTGAAGTTGATGATAAAACATTACAAATTAAATTCTTGGAGGTAATGATACTTTCAGAACAAAAATCATACACGTTTGCATATAGCAATACAGTTGACAATTTTAATAACGACTTGCCAAAATTTCAAGAATCACTTGATTCTTTTAGAATACTTTCGCAAGAATCTCCCATAATGACACCATCTGAAGATAAATCATCTGAAGAAGGCGGCGGATGCCTAATCGCAACTGCGGCATACGGCTCAGAGATGGCACCGCAGGTTCAGATGCTCAGGGAAATTCGAGACAACCAGCTGATGAACACGGAATCTGGAACCGCATTCATGGGAGCGTTCAACAACGTCTACTATTCGTTTAGTCCAGTTATCGCGGATTACGAGCGTGAAAACCCGTACTTCAAGGAAGCAGTAAAGATTGCAATCGCCCCGATGCTTTCGTCATTGTCAATCATGGAAAATGCAAACTCCGAATCAGAGGTACTAGGACTTGGACTGTCAGTGATTGCATTGAACTTGGCAATGTATCTTGGGGTTCCAGCTATTGCAGTTGTTGGAATTAAAAGAAAGTTCTAAAATTATAACTACCAGACATCATCCACTTCATCAAGTTCCTTGTACTCTTTTTCAGATTTATGTTTCATGAGTTTTATTCTTGAAATATCTCTATCAAAGAACAAATCTATCATCCAGTCAAGAAATACACGTGTTTTTTTATCAAATGTTGGAATTTTTGATAAATACACATTTCTCCAAATTAACCAAGCTACAAATCCTGAAATATTTACTCCCAAAAATGTTGCAATTCCAGATCTTTTTCCAATAATTGCCATTTGTCCCTTAGAGTGATAAACAAATTTTTCTTGGTTAGAATTTTTAATTAATGAAATTAAATTTTTTGCAGCAATCTTTGCTTGAGATTCTGCAATTTGTGCTGTTGGAGGAAATGGCCTATTGGTTATTGGGTCTACAAATAAAGCACAGTCACCTATTGCAAATACGCCTGGAAATTTTTGAACTTCAAGAAAATCATTGACTATCAATTTTCCTTTTTCAGTTTTGAACATTGATCTTTTAATTGTATTAACTGGAGTAACCCCCGCAGTCCAAATCAACGTTTTTGTAATAATTGAATTTATTTCGGATTGATCAATGGAGTCTTTTGGAGTTTCATCTAATGTTTTTATTGTAACTTCGTTTCCATCAAAACTTGTAACAGCTTTTTTTAACTCAATTTCAATCCCTCTTTCTACTAGTTTTCTTTTTGCAAAGTCTGCTAATTTTTTATTAAATCCAGGTAAAATCTCTCCCATTGCTTCTAGTACGATTACTTTAAGATCCTCTTTGTGAATGGTAGGATAATATTTTCGTGCATCTAAAAGCAAATCCATTAATTCTCCTGCAGTTTCTATTCCTGCAAAACCCCCGCCAACTACAACAAAATTCAAAAAACTTTTTCTAAGAATGGGATCTGTTTCATTTTCTGCTTGCTCAAGCATATCGATTACTCTATTTCTTAACATTACGGCATCGTTGAGTGTTTTCATGGTGTAGGCGTTTTTTTCAACATCCGCCATACCGAAAAAATTTGTTTCACTACCAAGTGCAACTACTAAAAAATCATAATGTATTGAAATACTCCTTTTGTCTCTAGTTCCCCATAATGTTACTAATTTTCCATACGGATCAATATTTTTAATTCTGCCTTCATAGAATTTTGTTTTTTTACAAATTGTTCTAATGGGTAAAACTATGTGCCTGGTTTCAATCATTCCTGAAGCTACTTGCGGCAGCATTGGGGTAAATAGCAGAAAGTTGTCCTCCCCAATCATTGCCAACTCAATTTCAGGATCTTTTCCAAATTTTGATTCTAACTGTCTAGCACATTCTACAGCTGCAAACCCACTACCTAAAATTAAAATTTTTTTTGTTTTTTTGACCAATTATATCTAATCCACATATTGATTGAATATATGCTATAAGAATAATTTTAAGAGAAATCACTAGTTTTCTTATGTTCTCATAATATCTGAATGTAAAATTTCATAAGCCCTTGATGAATCTCTTTCATTTAGAATAATTGTAATGTTATCTTGACTGAAAAATGCATTAACTAATTCTACACCATTTGCATGTAGTACTTCTGCAACATACGATACTACGTCTGATTGATTATGGGAATAGGGTATTGAGATTTTAATTTTTGCAAGACCAGTACTAAACATATCTTTTCTTTCTGAAACACTATTGAAAATTTGTCTAATATCTTCCATATCTTCTGTAAGAAATCTAAATGAATCAGATAGTCTAAAAAATTCATAATCATTAGTTACCTTGGAAAATTTGTCTAAAATTGACATAGGATCCATTTGATTTGAATCCTTGATAGAAAATTTAACATCCATTATTCCGTCTGTTAAAGATAATCTTGCATTTTTTAAAACTGGCTCTTCGTGCACCTCTTCTTTAATTTCAAATGAATCTGCGTATCTTTTGATAGCAACTACCACCGTGTTGAGATTAACTGAATTTCCCAAAATTTTTTCTATTTCCGGTTGAAGTTTTACTGCCAATGCCGTATAGTTTATCAAATCCATTTTCATGCAATCGTAAATTGAGCGATTTCTTGTTATGATTTCTCTTACAACTTCAGGAATAGACATCATTGATCTCATTAAGACTATTATATTATGTCACTTATATTAGAATCATGTAATAATATATGAAATTATACTATATATTTATATAATGTAATATATATTACATATATTAGATTAATATGACAAATTTCTTTGAAACCGAAATCGATAGAATCTTCAAAACAATGTCAAATTCTTTTTTTGATGTAGATGATATTTTTGAAGAATTCAAAAGTAATTCCAATTCTGGTCCACTTTTTTACGGTTATACAATGACTGTTGGTCCAGATGGAAAACCTTCTGTACAGGAATATGGAAATGCAAAACCAGAACATCTTCCTATTTCAAATACCAGAGAAGCAATTGTTGATACAATTGTAGATGAGAAAGAGAAAGTAGTAAAGATCATAGTTGAAATGCCAGGAGTTGAGAAAACTGATGTCAAAGTTTTGGTTGACAAAAATGTTGTAGATATTTCTGCAGAACATGGTGAAAAAAAATACCATTGCAAAGTTCCACTACAACACAAAGTTGATGAAAACTCTGCAAAAGCCTCTTACAAAAATGGTGTTTTAGAAATTGTTTTCAAACAAGCTGTAGAAAAACAAACTAGTAAAAAAGTGGAGGTTGAATAACCCCTTTATTTTTTTCAGATGATTACATGACTAGAAAATGATAGAATACTGTAAATACTAAGAAAAATGAGATAAAATAATGAAATTACTTCTTGATTTTGAACCTTGTAAAGAATGTAAAACAATGATGAGCGAATTGAGTAGTCCTGAAATAATTTTTGGTGATGAAAAAACAAGATCCGACGAATCTGCAAAATTTCTAAGACACTTAACTTACAATCATAATGAAGTTGTTCAGGCTGTAATGGAAGATCTCCCAAAACAGAAAAAAGATCAAGAGCCTGATTTTTATCAGTAATTTTATTTTTTAATTGATTCTAAAGAATGCCCACGATTTGTAATCATTTGTGTAACAGCCTCAATAGTGTAATCAAGTCCGTGCTTTTCCTCAAAATGATCTCTTAATTTTTTAATTAAGCCTACAGTCAATTCTTCATTCAAAACTAGATCACATTCATAACCATAGTCGTCACATCTTATCTTAATTGCCATATTTTCAATTGTTTGGCTAATCTATAAAAACCATAGGTGTTATTTTTGATAATACCACTAATAACCCCTATTTCTAATTCTATGTTAAATGAAAGGTTTGGAATTTATTTTACTTGGAGTTGGTTCCGCACTTGGTGCATTTCTAAGATACAAACTTACTGAATCTCCATTACTTTTCAATACAATACCTGTGAATGTTTTGATAGTTAATGTAGCTGGAGCATTTATTCTTGGAGTATTTGTTGTACTCTCACAACAATGGCATCTTGATAGTAAATATTCTCTTTTTGCCGCTGTAGGATTTTGTGGATCATTGACTACGATGTCTGCATTTGCACTTGATTCTAGCAATTTACTTGAAAATAATCAGTATGTTCCATTAATTGTTAATATTCTAGCAAATGTAGGATTATCTATTGCTGCCTTAATTGGAGGCAAATCCTTAATGAGTGCAATTATTAATAATTAATTGAAAATGGTTTATTCGTATCAGGTAGTTAAATTTCAAACAGTTTCATTTGTACAGGGAATTCATTGGTCCCAATCAGTTGGAGATAAAGGAATTCTCTACAAGTCCATCAAAGATCCATATTCGAAACTTATTGTTCAATCGCCAAATGGTTCAAAAAAATTATACCGTGTTCCAAAAGATAGAACAGTTGTTGTAACTAGTGATATTGTACATTTTCTAGGCGAATCAGCGTAATTGCTATTTTTTTTATTTTCAATGATGAGATATATCAAATTGAATTTATATCACTAATTTATTGCTAAATTATTGTTAGAATTAGACAAAAAGGTATTTGGTAATATTATGACTCAGGAAATTATTGGTTCAGAGCCATCTATTGTTGAAATTAAAATTATTTTTGAAAAAGAACTTGCAAATTTACTTGATAAATTGAAATCAATTTCAAAAGATAGTATGGAGGATCTTTTAGAACAACAAAAAGCTTGTGAAAAACATGTCAACACTAGACCTGGTGCAATGGCCTTGAATCAGAGTAAAATTCAGATGTTCAATGAATACAATAATAGATATCTTGAAAAAATTAAAGAAAGAATTGATTAATTTTTAGAATCGTCTGTTGGTTTTACAAACCCGCCATCTAGTTTTTTGTCAAGTAGATCAAATTCATCATCAATTACTTGACTCTCTGTTGAATCGTCTGTTGGTTTTACAAACCCACCTTGAACTGAATCTGGTGGCGGTATTTTCTTTGATTTACCTAATCCAATAGTTGTAATGATAACCGATGATAAAATTATGAAAAATATCATTTGTGGATATAATTCTGCATTTGGTAATCCCATAGTTATTGGATACGTTGCAAGTACAGCAGCAGCTAAACCTCTTGGAATCATTGATTTTGTTACTGATTTGTCTAACTTAGAAAATCCTTTTCTTAATACAGTTTTTACAAGACCTATTCTTCCAACATAGACTGCAACTGTTACTACAACACCAAATATTACATATTCAATTTGTCCAAATGTTGCCATTAACCCAACAAACACAAAGAAAAATGATCTTACCAAAAATGTTAACTGGTTATGTGTTGGATCATCCCTTTCAATTTTAGGAACTTTGAATCTAAGTATTTTAGAAAGATGTTTTTTATTGCCAATCATTAAACCAAATACTAGTGCTGTTAATGCTCCTGATTCTCCAAATGCATTTGCCAAGAAAAATAAAACAAACAAAATTGCTAATGTGAGCATATACGCATGTTGAGCGTTTCCAAATTTTGTTGAAATATACATCCAAGGTATACCTACACCAAATCCTAAAACTAAGCCCACTACTACCGCTCTGCCAATAGTTTCTTGTAATGTTTGTAAATCAAAATGCCCTGCAAGAACTGCCTCAAACAAAATAAATGCAATAATGGTGGCAAGAATATCTGTTACAGCTGATTCAAAGCTTAGAATTGATTTAGCTTTTTCTGAAATTCTAATATTTCTAACTAAGCCAAAAACAATAGCAGAACTACTTCCTCCCACAATAGACGCTAACAAAATACTCTCTAACCATGTCCATTCTAAAACATAATGTGTTGCAAGTGAAATTATTACTACTGATAAAATAAAGCCAATAATAGCTAGTGTAAATGAGTAATGTGCAGTTTTAACAATGTGTTTGATATCTAAATTTAATCCCCCATCAAACATGATAATTATTAATGCAAGTGCAGCAAAATATGGAACGACTTGAATTACAGCTTCAGCTTGAATTATGCCTAATACTGGTCCTATTATTACTCCGAGAATCATTAAAAATGCCACATCTGGGATACCTGTTTTTTTAAAAAACGCTTCACCTGCAACTCCCAGAAATATTACAACGCCTGCAGCAAGTAGTATTACATCTGCTGATGCAATCACTCCATCTTGCACTGTTAATCCAGTAATGAAATTTTGGAATTCTGTGAATTTATTTAAAATCAGTGTTAAATCAATTTCTGACAATGATGTATCCCCAATTTGACTTGTAATCAAATTTAAAATTGATAAAGTAATTGAATTCATTAATGACTAAGTGCATATCTATATAGATAAAAATTAATCTAAATTTTCTTCATAGATATAATCAATTTTTAGAAAAACATTAAATCTATACTAACAATAATTTTTGTTATTGAGCGCAACTGATTCATTACGTGAAGATCATAAGCAGATTAGACGTCTAGATAAGGTAATAATAAAATGTTATACCGGTCTTTATGCAGGCAAAGATATTCCTATATCTGATTTAGAAAAAATTACAATAATTATCGAAGAATTTTTTGATTCCATTCATTATTCACGAGAGGAGGACTCGTATTTTCCTTGTGTCGCAAGCTATGATCATTTAAAGCAAGAAATACGTTCATTACTAATTGAACATGAATTTTCAAGAAGAATTGCAATACAGATTAAAAAACATGTTAAACGATGGAAAAATGGGGAAGATGCAAGAGAACCTGTTGCAAGATTTTTAAAAACATATTCCATATACCTCATGGATCATATGTCTAAGGAAGAAAATTTCTTTGATAAAGCTGAAGCAGAAATACTTTCAAAAGAAGAAGAATTTGAAATGTATGAGCAATTCAAATCTGTTATGACAATTTCAAAAAAAATGGAAGACATGATTAAAGAAATTGAATATTTAGAAAAACAAGATTGGGTTCAAAATTAACGTAAACTCTTTATTGGTTATTTCATTATTTTTGTTCATGAAACCTTTCATTCTTTGGATGACTGGTCTTCCTTGTTCAGGTAAGACTACCATTGTAAAAGATTTACAGAAAGAAATTCCAAATTTGGCAATGCTTGATGGTGATGAACTAAGGGAATGGTTTTCACCTAAAGATTTTTCAAAAGCAGGACGCGATGAGCATAACAAAAAAGTTGCTCATTTAGCTAAGCTTTTGTTAAATCATGGTGTTCCAAGTATAGTGTCTCTAGTATCACCATATGCTGAGAACAGAGAAAATGCTAGGGAAATTATTGCTGCAGGTGATCAGTTTGCAGAAGTCTATGTAAAGTGTTCATTAGCTAAATGTGAAGAAAGAGATGTGAAAGGCATGTATGCCAAGGCACGAAAAGGAGAGATCAAGGGATTTACAGGAATTGATGATCCTTATGAAGCTCCAGAAAAGGCAGATTTGGTAATTGATACTGAACATGAACCACTTTCAGATAGTGCAAACAAAGTGAAGGACTTTCTTAATGCAAGAAACCTACTCTAATTTTTTAAATTCTTCTACTATTTTATCATGAATTAATCCGTTAGTAACTAAAATTCCATTCTGGTGATGTACATTTTTGTTATTGTATGTTAAATCATTTCCTAACATATCTGTCATTTTTCCACCTGCCTCTGAAACAATACAATAAGACGCTGCTGTATCCCATTCTTTCATTTTGTTTGTTGTAGTGATGTAAGCTTCGGCTTGACCTGAACTAATTTTTCCAACTTTTAATGAACTGCCTATGCTTGTAAAATCTTCAATTCCAATTTTTTTAATGAATTTCTTTTCTTTTTCTGATAGATGATGTCTAGATCCTACTGTTCTGCATTTAGGTAGTTCGTCTATTTTGGTGACCGAAATTTTATCCCATCTGTTATCTGAATATCTAAAAGCACCACAATTTTTTTGTGCAACAAATAATATTTTTTCTGTTGGCCATGCAATAACTCCAAGAATTGGTTTTTTATTTTGTACTAATGCAATCATGACAGTAAACTCTCCAGTTTTATCAATAAAATCAGAAGTTCCATCAAGTGGATCAACAATCCAAATCATATCTTTTGATAATCTACTTTGATCATCGATATCCTCTTCAGAAAGTATTGAATACTTTGTATTTGATAAAACCTCGTTAATTATTTTGTTACTTGTTAAATCTGCATCCGTAACTGGTGAATTATCCGTTTTTGTGTATGTGTTGTAATCTTTTTCATAAATTTTTAAAATTACATTACTTGCTTCTTGTGCAGCTTTGATTGCTATATCTAGTTCAGGAATTTTATTAGAAATTGGAATATTATTCAATTATAATTTCCTATGTTGTTAGTTCTGGCTTTAATGACCAGGCAATACCTAGCATAATAAATGGAATTGACATAACTCCGATTATACCTAATACTGTATTAAATTGAGCATCTGAAACTGCTGGATTATTAACAATCCATGGTAATGGTAATGTGATAACAATCCAAATTGCACCTAACAGAATTATTAGTTTAGCTCTGAATTTTTTCTTATCTTCCACAATATTTTATAATTTTGGGTTGTATTAAATTCATATGAATCCATTTCACTGATTGTTTATCATCCACTGTAAGCATGTCTACAGTAAACTATGGTGGATCTATTGATCTAAAATATAGTGCATCTTTCTATTTTTTTTGGTTGATCAATTTTGTCTAATCCGTAGGGTTTGTAAGAATATCTACAGATACTGAACCCATTACATTACCGTTTGAATTAATTTCAATTGTAATTTCTTCCATTGAATTCATTGTGATATTTCTCTCTCCCTCATATTCCCACGTAAAATATTTTGAAGTTTCTGATTCATGCGGTGTACCCTTTAGATTAAAATTTTCTATGAAACTATAATTTTGACTAGTTAATTTTATTGTTAAGATTTCAGGACTACTTCCATTTGGAACGAATCTAAAAAAATATGTTCCTCGGTCAATCAAAAATTTATCAGTGTAAACGCCATCAGTATAAAGTTCAGGATTTGCTAAAGTAATGTGAAATACTACATTATTATGAAATGCTACATTTTCTCCTCCAGAATTCATTAAAATAGAGACGCTCAAAATTGTTACAATCAAAATTATCAAAATTCCAATACTTTTTTTGTTCATAAATTTGGAAAGGTCAATTTGTATTAAAATTCTTTAACGGGTACGAAGGAATGTGTATCTAGCGAGATTTACTTTTTGGTTCCTTTTGCAATTTTAGCTAACTAAAGTTCACGCCCTGTTAAGCAATTTTTACACTTGAAATTAAGTATTAATTTAAAAATTAAACATATGACTGGTCTTGAAACTAAATGGTCAAAACAACCCAAAGTAGGAATTACTGAAAAAATAAATGACACCATCAAGCCTAAAAGTGCATTAAAACCAAGAGTTCAAGAAGGAATTAAAAAATTACAATTACAAATTAAAAAATTAGATTCAATGTTAACGGGTTTACAAGAGCGTGATGCTAAATTATTTCAAAGAATTGTAACTGCAACACAAAATCATGATGTTCAAACTAGTAAGGTTTTAGGTAATGAATTAGCTGAAATTCGCAAAGTTACAAAAATTTTGAGTAATGCACGAATTGCATTGGAGCAAATTGAATTACGATTATCTACCTGCAGTGATCTTGGAGATACGGTTGTTGCAATGATTCCAACAATGGGTTTGATGAAGAATTTGAAAACATCCCTTGGAAAAGTAATGCCTGGTGCTGAACAAGAAATTGGTCAAATGGCAGAAATGCTTGGAGGCTTTATGACTGAAAGTTTTTCAGGTGACGCAGCATTTGGAATTGACGAAACAACTAATAGCGAATCTGAGAAAATTTTAAGAGAGGCATCTGCTGTTGCAGAAAGTTCAACTGGCGAAATGTTTCCATCAGTTCCATCAAGTAGTCAACAAGCAAGCAGTAGTAAATTTTTATAATTTTTAACTTTCTAGGTTATTTCTGCTTTCTTTAATTTGTCTAACTCTGTTACCTTCTTCACCAACAATTGTATCGATATTTGCCAGTTTGTCTCTTAAATTATTAATTATTACTCCAACTTCATCAGCTTCGTTTTCAACTTTGATTCTTTTATCTTCAAGTTCTTGAATTCCTCTGTTTTCTTCATCTATGTATTCACTAACTTTTTGTAATTTTTCTTTAAGATTTTTGATATCCACTGATTCTTCTTCTATGTCTTTTTCAAGCATAGTTCTTTTATCTTTAAGATTTTTTATCATTAAACCGACATAGTCAATTGCTTCTTCTAATTTTGCACGTTTTCCCATTAATTCACCAATTCCAATAGTAGATTCGGCATTTGGAGACGTTTCTACTGATTCAGATAAATTGGTATTTTCTTCTTCCATCATTTCTCCTCCCTTATCTTCCTTGAACTTATCAAACATTTTATGATTTCCTATTGAAAATGGGAATAAAAAGTTATTATGAATATCAAAACTGACCTTGTGACTGAATTTTAATTGCATTTTTTAGGCTTGTTTTCCCCATTTTTCCCCATTGGAAAGTCATTTTTACCAAGATTACGGGATTTTTTTTGATGAAACAGGCGTTCCGCTTTGCGTTCCGCTATAAAGTTTCAAAATGTTCCTCATAAACTACTCAATTCTATACTATAGCATGTTAAAACAACAATACAGGTCCGAAATGGGCATAATGGGTGATATCTTAGACGTAACCGCCAATGGTGGCCGTGATGGAATCATCATATCTGCAATCTCTCGAAAAGCCAACCTATCTCACTATGCAGTATTAGACAAATGTGAGAAATTGGTAGAAGCTGGCTTAGTAGAATCAATCAAAAATGATAGAAACAGAATCTTTCAAATTACTGAAAAAGGTCTAGGCTTTTTCCAGGAATTCAAAAGATTTCAACTATTAGTAGAAAGTATGAATCTAAGGTATTGATCAGTGGCCTCATTTATTGAACCAATTCAATTGAAACAACCTCTAGGAGACGATGGAATACTTTTTGTAAGGAATGAGAGTATCCTTGATACAATGGTCAAAACACCTCTTTTGGTAGCTAGTATGATTATTGTAGCAGCTTTAATTCCAATCCAATCTTCCTTTAGTTCTACTAGGGATTTAGATCTAATAATTTACCCTGATGGTTCTACACATATTTCTACAGAAATTGATATTGATCCCTTTCTTACTGATTATGAATTAAATCTATTTGGAAGTACTGTTGATAATTTAGTTGTAGTGGGAGATAATGAATTTCTATTGGATGCTAGTATTATGGGTGACTCTGTTTTAATTCAGACTTTTGGTTCATCAGTTATTACTATTGATTATGATATTCATGATTTAGTATCTAAACAAGGTAGGCTCTGGACTTTTTCTTTAGATTCACCTTCTAATTTTACACTACTTTTACCAAAAAATTCTGCAATTGTTGGGATGATTAACCTTCCAATTAATATGGAAATAATTAATGATCAAAACCAATTAACTTTATCTCCAGGTAAAACTGAAATTGATTATTTGTTTAGTAGTACTATTTCTAATTCAATACCTGATACAAACATTGAAACAAATTATTTTCCGTATGCAATAATTGGTGTAGTATCGCTAATTGCTTTAATTGGATCTGTGATAATTATTCGTAGTAAACAAAAAAATCATAAATTAATGGAACCAAATGAAATAAGTAAAAAAAATACCACTTTAGATCTTGAAACAATTTTTAAATTAAAATCCGATCTTCGTGAAGATGATAAAGAATTAGTCAAATTTATTTTTAATAGTGGAGGAGAGGCATTAGAAAGTGAACTACGTAAAAAATTCTTGCAACCAAGAACTACTATGTGGCGTGCAGTAAAAAGATTGGAACGTGAGGGAGTTATCGAAATTGAAAAGAAAGATTTACAAAATTTGGTAAAATTACGCAAGAGTATGGGAGAGGAAGAATGAAAAAATTAGCAGTATTTGCAATAATCATTTTAATTTTTGGTACAGTGTCTCCATCGTTAGTTAATGATGTATACGCACAAAATGATCCGAGTATTTTGTTACGTATTTCTGTACAAGCAGATAAACAAATTCTAAATCAATTAGATAAAGTGTACGGTGATCAAATTCCAAATGACATACAAATTTTATATGATAAAGGCCATGGGGCTGTATATTCATTAGATCAATCTTTACCTGATGATGTTGAAAAAGCAAAGCAAGATTTTCTTTTAGCAATGAATTCATTCATGCAAATTTCTAGAATAATTTCTCAATCTTCAGAAAAAGTTGTAGTAGTAGTAACTGTATCTGATACATCTAATAGGAATTTATCTGATGAGCTTGATAGATTAGTAAAATATGTAAAAAGTTTAGAAACTATATCTAAAAAATATGATATAGATACAGAATCTGATTTTATTAAAATTTATGATTTAATTCAAGAATTACGTAAACAAGCTAATGATCTAAATGAAGTGAGTGCTGGTATTAAGAAAATTAAGATTATTCTTGATTCTATTAAAAATGATATACGTGAATCTGCTTTAGAGCAAAGATCTGATTCCATTAAGCGATTTTTTGATCGATTACTTGATCAAGTTGATAAACAATTAACAAAAGCCCAAGATAATGGTGCAGATCAAACTCAAATTGATAAAGGCCATGAATTAATTCTTGAAATTAGGGAGTTGCTTACAAAAAATCAAATCAATGATGCTAAAGTGATATTTGTTGAACTAAAAGCATTAATGGAAAATATTGGTTATTCGATACGAATAACATAAGCTTCATATACATTTTCTAAAGAATTTCTAACATGGTTTCCAAATCAATTACACTAGGCGTAGGAATTCCAATGATTATAGTTGGCGTCTTAATGGCTTGGTTATGGTCTCCAATTGCAGGAGAATTACAAAATCAAGTAGAATTGATTGGAAGTACTATTGGAATTTTAGGTGTAGTTTTCTTTATTTCTGGATTATTTTATACAAAAGAACCTGTAATGCACTAGTTAGTACAAACTGATTAAATAAATAATGAAAAAAATTAGAATTATTAATTGAAAGTAAGATTATTTGAGATATTTACATCTGTAGAAGGGGAAGGAATTCTTTATGGTACAAAGACTCTCTTTGTTAGACTCGCAGGGTGCCCTTTCACATGTTTTTATTGTGATACTAAGGAATCATTGCCACTTGATTCTGGTACAGAATATACAATTGAAGCAGCCAATCAACTAATTGACTCCAACTTACAAAATCAAACTTACAAAGTGAATTTCACTGGCGGTGATCCATTAATTCAACATCAAGCTGTTGCAGAACTAGCTAAACATATTCAAAATAAAAAAATTCCTACATATCTTGAATCATCCTGTTTTGATATTGATCGTTTTAATCACGTTTTGCCTTTTATTGATATTGTTAAAATTGAATTTAAAACCAAAGACTCTGATTTTACTGATCCTAAAAATTATGAAAAATTAATTGGTCATACTATGAAATGTCTTGAATCATCTGTAAAATCAAAAAAAATAACTTATATCAAAATTGTAGTTAGTTCTAAAACACAATTAGGTGACTTCAAAGAATTAGTGGATCAAATTTTTAATATAATTTCAAAAGAGGATATTGATGGATTTGTTATTCAACCTACATATGGTGTTTCTGAACCGTCGTTAGATCTTTTATTAAATTTGTATGATGTTGTATTTCCTTATTATATTGATGTTAAGGTAGTTCCACAATTACACAAATTTATTGGAGCCCCATAAACTTGGCACGCGTATGAAAATCAGATTAGGTTCAAATACTAGAAAAAATTGATGAAATACAAAATGGACGATGAACGTGTACAAAAACTTGTTAGGGAGTTAATTATTGAGCTGGGCGAAGATCCAACTCGTGAAGGCCTAAGAGAGACTCCTACCAGAATTGCAAGTATGTATAAAGAAATTTTTGCTGGATATGACTCAGATTCACAATTATCTGTACAATTTTCTGAAGACTCTGATGTAGTAATTGCACGAGATATTCAATTTTATTCTATGTGTGAACATCATATGTTACCATTTTATGGAAAAATACACATTGCATATTCACCAAATGGCAGAGTTTTTGGAATATCTAAACTAGTAAGATTAGTTGAAAAGTATTCAAAAAGATTACAAATTCAAGAGCGCTTAACAAAAAATATTGCTGATGAGTTATACTCTCAAGGCGTAAAGGGTGTAGTAGTCTTTGCTGATGCTGAACATCTTTGTATGAAAATGCGTGGAGTTAGAAATGACGCAACTCTTTCCTCATCTGCATTTAGAGGAATTTATGAAAATAAGGAAGAAAAAGAGAGTATTATGGCACTAATTAGAAAACGTGCTTCAAATTCTTTCCCATAATACTCAAAAATTAAATAATCAATATTTTTCATTATTAATATGGGAAAAGCAAATCCGTATGTCCACATTCCAAAAGAATCTTGGCCTAATTGGACCTGGTATGCAATAGAATGCGTTGCTCTTATTGTAATTGCTTTTTTCTCAGCAGTTCTAATTACTGATACATTTGAAGGATTAACTACTGAACAACATAATTATGTAATTACAGGAATTTTTGCATCATTCTTTTTAGTTTGGTATGTTGTAATTAGAGGATTAATTCTAAAAAAGAAAATTTTAAAATAAATACTTTAGATTTATTTCAAATATTTTGTTTTATCTTTAATTTTAGCTTCTTTAAATGCAATTTTTCTATTATTGCAAGATTCACAAAGTCCACAATGATATTTTTTATTTGAGTAACAACTCCAAGTTTTAAAAATTGAATCCCCTAAATTTTTTATTCCTGTTTTTAATAAATCACTTTTTGATAATCCCTTACGATATGGTGACCAAATTTCAATACTTTTTCGTAATTTTGAATTAATTCCATCTATTTCCCCTTCATTAAACGCATTTTCTAATTTTTTTGCAAATTTTGGTCGACAATCAGGATAATTTGTATCTCCTGTATGTGCACCATATGCAACGAGAGATGCATTAAGTGTAAAAGCCCATGCAGATGCTATTGAAAGAAATACCGCATTTCTAATTGGAACTACAATTGAGTATTCAAATTTGGTTGGAATTTTTCTTTTTGAACTTGTTAAAACATTTGAATTTCCATAAAGATTTTTCATAAAACCAATATCAATTATTTTATGCTCTTTTAATCCCAGTTTTTTTGCAAAAGATTTTGCGGCAGCAATTTCCATACTTGCTTTTTGTCCATATGAAAATGTAATTCCGTATAATTCGTATTTTGATTTTAAATATGAAACTGCACATACAGAATCAACCCCTCCACTAAATACGATAACAGCTTTTTTCATAATTTATCATCTAATTATTTTTTATATCTATTGCACCTTTACTTGGTTTGGATATTATTGTCTTACATTCAATATTTGCAGATGCAAATCCTTTTGACATTGCATTACTAATTTTTTTTAAGTCAAATGAATTTTTTGAAAATGCAATTACTGATGGTCCTGCACCACTAATTGTAACGCCATATGCCCCAGCTTTTAGTGCATTTTGTTTAACTTTTTGATATCCTGGAATCATATGTTGTCTTGCAGGCTCTACAATTACATCTTTAATTGAATTTCCAATTAATTCAGGATCTTTTTTCATAAATCCTGCAACAATTGATGATGCATTTGATATATTTAAAACGGCATCAGTTAATTTTACTTTTTTAGGAATTACGCCTCTTGAAACCTTTGTTTTCTTTTTTGGAACATCTATTTTTGGAACTGCAATGCACATTCTTAGATTCATAGGCGGATCTATTGTAATTACATCTAATGGATCTGTTTTAACAATAACAAATCCTCCTAAAACTGACGCTGCAACATTATCATAATGAATTGATCCAGCACTTGCTTTTTCACCAAATCCTGCAAATTTTACTAAAGAATTTGGATTTAATTTTAATTTAAATAATTTATTAAACGCAACTGCACTTGCAGCAGCAGATCCAGCACTACTACCCATTCCAAATCCGGCAGGTATTCCTTTTTTTATTTTAATTTCAATACCATCTTTGATTTTTAATTCCCTTTTCATGTTTTTTATTACTAATCCGGCAGTGTTACTTTCTGGATTTGTAGGAATGTCATCATCTGTAATTATTGTAATTCCACTTTTTATTTTTGTTAATGTAATTTCATCATAAAATGCATCTATAGCTAGTCCAAACGTATCAAATCCTGGGCCTAAATTAGCTGTAGATGAGGGTGCTCTAACTGTAATTTTTGTTGCCAACTAGTCCTCTGCCTCCTCTCCCAAATTGAGAATTCTACTAAGTGCACTCTCAAGATTAACAATACCTTCACCCGTTGAATTTGAAATTGGAATCAATGCTTCTTCAAATCCATTAAGATTCAATCCACGTAAAATACTTGTAGTCAATGCATATGTTTCTCCATCTGTATCTTTAGAAACTGCATTTTCTAATGTATTCAAGCTTGTTGACCATTGCAGTATCTCTGCTAGTTTGGTATCTATTACATCTGTTTTTGTTATTACATTTATTGTTGGTAAATTAAGTCGTAATCTAATTGATGTTGCAAGTAATGTAATTGAAACAAAATTTGTAGGTGTAGTAACTATTGCTCCATCAAAAAGAAAAATACTTGCTTTTTCATCAGATCTAATATTATCTACAATAAAACGACCACTGGAACGATATGCAAATAATTCAATTTGACCTGGCGTATCGACAATTAGATAATCTGGATTTATTTGATCTACTTCATTTTGTATTTCATCAATTTTTGATGCAATCAAATCATTTGCCATCACTAGTGCTCCATTTGGTCCCAAACTGTATTGTTGCATTATTGAAACATAGTCCACATAATCTCTAACATCTACATCACAATTGTATGGCATACTCTCAACACCTGGATCTAAATTTAAGACAGCAGCACTCGCTCCATTTCTTGTATAGTATTCAAGTAATTTTGATGTAAGTGATGATTTTCCTGAACCAGCTGTTCCAGTAACAAAAATTGTTTTCAATCTTGTCTTGATTTCTTCTCTTTGCTTATATTTCAAACTAGATGACTTTCAAAGAAATTTTAGTCAAAAATTTCTTTTATAATTATTTTAAATTTGAAATTAGTCAAAAATTCATAAAATATCGATATAATCATGTTTTTTATGCTTATTTTTAGGCACAATAATTTGATGACTAAAATTTCATCAACTTTCATATTTGATTATTTAAAAAAAATATCAAATGAACTGGAGACTAGTTGCCATACCTATTACTTTAATCCCTATTTTCATTATTGCAATCCAATTTGATATTCAAATTGATGATATTCTAGCAATTGGTCTTTTTCCATTTATTGGAGCTATAGTTGCAATGATGATTAAACTAGTTTTACAAGGAATAAAATTTGCATATATTACAAAAAAATATCTTGGTAACACTGATTCATTTTTAAAATTAATTGGTGTTAGAGTTGGTAGTGAATTTATTAAATTTACAACTCCAATGTTCATTGGAGCAGAATTTATTGTAATTTATTATTTGAAGAAAAAGGGAGTAGAACTTTCAAAAGCAACATGGATTGCACTTGTTGATATTGTTACTGAAGTACTAGCAGCAGGTTTGTTATCTATGTTAGCAGGAATAATTGCATTATTGAATGGAGCATATATTGTTGGAATTGTTATTTTAGCTACTAGTGTTTCTATTACATCTTTATGGATGGTGATGTTCTTTTTATCTTCTAAACATACATTCCAAGTTCCAAATATTTTAGAAACACTTGCTAAAAAATTAGGAAAAGAAAAGGGAAGCAAAATTATTAATCAAACAAATGACTGGATGGAAGAAACATGTACCATGATTAGAGATAATATACAAACTCCAGAATCTAAAAAAATATTTACAATTTCATTCTTTTTTTCACTTGCATCATGGTCATTCTATGGAATATCTTTCATGATTATAGCAATGGGAACAGGGTATCTAATCAATGCATTTGATTCAATAATGGCCGTTATGGGTGCAAATGCAATTGGAAATCTACCAATTACTATTGGTGGTTCAGGTTTAGCTGAATTTGGTATTGTATCTTATCTAAACAATTTAAATCCATTTGATTTTACTATAACTGAAGGAATTGTAGGTTGGGATGCCGTAATTGGTTGGAGAATTGCAACATATTATGTTCCAATAGCAATTACGTGGATATTATTAGTAAAATTAGCCTTGAGTAAAATTCCAAAAACACCGAATGAATAGAAACCACTTTATCATTAAATGATTTTTTTTATTTGTGGATTTTAAAAATAAAGTAGTTTTAATCACAGGAGCATCATCTGGAATTGGTAAACAAACTGCAATAGAATTTGCAAAATCAGGTTCAAGTATTATTTTAGTTGCAAGAAGAAAAAATAAGCTTGAGCAGGTAGAAAATGAGTTAAAAAAATTTAATGTAAACACGTTAGTTTGTGTCTGTGATGTTTCAAAAAAAGATCAAGTAGTGGAAATGTCTAAAATTGTTATTGCAAAATTTACTTCCGTTGATATTTTAGTTAATAATGCTGGTTTTGCAATTTATGGCTCTATATTTGATCTTTCAATAGATGAGATTGAATCTCAAATGGAGACCAATTATTTTGGTATGGTTTATTGTACAAAAAATTTTCTTCCATTAATGCTAAAGAAAAAATCTGGACATATAGTGAATGTGGCATCTGTTGCTGCAAGCTTTGGATTACCTGGAATTGCTTCATACTGTGCATCAAAATTTGCAATGTTAGGATTTTCTGAAGGTCTTAAACATGAACTTGCTGGAACTGGAGTTGGAGTTACAGTTGTTAGTCCAATAATGGTAGAAACTGATTTTTTTAATCATCCATCTTTTGAAAAAATTCCAAAATACTCGCCAACATCACTAAATTCTAAAACCGTTGCTAAAGCAATTCTAAAAGCTGCAAATTCATCTAGACTTGAAATCATCACTCCCTCAATAGTACGTGTTGCAGTGTGGCTAAAACATACGTTTCCTTATTTAATTAATCCTGTTTTAGGAAAGTCTTTCAAAAAACAGTTGGATTCAACAGAATCTGATTAGTTCTATTATTCGATATTGTCATCTGATGATTGACTAGAATCACTCTCATCTATCAATTTAATTGATTTTAATTTAAAATCATAAATTGCACTCATTTCAATTTCTTTTTCTTTTTCCAAAAACTCTGAAACTTTTTTACTTAACGGCGCTTTGTGTTGTTCAAAAGTAAATTCATAAACAATACCTTTTTCTAATTCTGAAATTTTAATTTTTTCTGGCACATCCATTGTAACGATTTGTCTTCCGTCTTCTACAGGGTCATACAATTGAGTATCTATTTTATTGTCTTCTTGATACATTTCTAGAACATACCCTGAAATTTTCATTTTTTTAGGTTTTTCAAATTTAGCATTCTGAATTTCATCAGTAACCCACTCTGGAATATCGTCTTTCTTTTTTACCATATTAAATTACCACTAACTGTCTAAATTTTTATCTTTTTTACTTTTATTCCACCATTCAAGATAATCATCACTCTTATCATCACGTGTTTTCTCTTTTTGATTTAATTTGAATCTAATATCTGATATTTGTTCTCTTGAGGCATATAATCCGCATTTTTTACAAATGAAATTTTTTGTATTTTTATCCATTTCCATTGGAATTTCAACTTCATCATATAGTTTGTAAAGATCTTGTTTATCCCTGTTTTCTTCTTCTACATCTTCTTCATATTTAGCTAGAATTTTCTTCTTTGCTCTTGCTGTACATTCAGGACAAACAACCAATGAAATTTAAATTAATTTTTTCCATAAAAGCGTTCGCACGTTCTTTCTTGATCGATATTTTATCCGGCACGCGGATTTTTTCATCATCCCTTGCGGTCCGTTCGCCCATCGAAATCCCGCGTGCCAGATGATGAAATTATCTGAAATAATCTATTATCTCTTTTCTTCCAAGATTTGCCTTGCAATTTTTGCTGAATTTTCAGCACCATTAGGCACAAAATTCTTTGAAAACTCATTCAAATTTTCCTCAAATATTTCATAATTTTCTTTAATTTTAGAAATAGCACCTACCACTTGATCTGTTTTTGAAACTAAAATTCCTAGTTTTTTTTCATCTGCCCATCGAATATTGTTTGTATTTTCATCATGAATTGGGATTCCAATTATTGGTTTTGCTTTTTCACCCATTATTTCACCCATTACTGTATGGGAGCCGTTTACAACTGCATATTTACATAAATCCAAAACTGTATTTTTTTCTTGTTCTGAAAGAAAACCAATATCAATTTGTATCCAATCAATTTTCTTTTCTAAAGCATCTGAAACTGAATATTTTTTACCATCTTTTCCAATTACTGAATCAATACTTGATTCATTTTTAGCATGTGAAATAATTCTTTTTTCTTTTATCATTTCATTCGTGCTAAAAACTTCATTATACCTTTCACCAGTTGCATCATTAGCTGATTTATTTCCAGTTCTCATCCAATAGCCAAATTCATTATTTTTTAATAGTTTTTCCAAATCTGTTTCTTTTTCACTTTTAATTTTTTTATTATTTGTAAAATGTCCCACATAGACTACTTTTTCTTCTGCTTCTTTTATAAAATTTAGATTATATTCACACATAGTATATGGTGGTGGTGAATCTGCAACAAGAATTTTTGATGCTTTATTGATTTGTTTCGCTATAAAAATTAGTGATGGATAAAGATATGATCTTGAATTATACAATTTTGGTCTAAATTGATTTGTTACAAATAAACTTGGGATGTTTCTATTATTTGCTAAAATATTTGAACCCATGTCTCCATCATTTATGACCAAATCAAATTTTTCTTTATTGTATAGTTTTCTCTCTTCTCTCAAATAATTCATAATCTGTTTTATTAGTGATGGATTATTTTCTATTGGTAATAGTATATTCATCAATGATTTTGAAATACTGGGACCAAACTTTCCATCGATTGGAGTTGGCATTAAAATTTCATGAATTTTATCTTTTTTATTTGGAAATTTTTTTAATAATTTTTCATAAACATGATCTTTACTTGAAAAATGAACTTCTAATTCATCTTTAATTTCATTTGACAATGCATCATTTAGCCTCATCATTCGAGAGTAATGACCGCTTCCCCACGGATAGATGAATTCTCCTATTTTAAACATAATTTTTAATTAAATATACTGTTTAAAATTTCAATGATTTTGTTCTAATGAGTCTAAAATATCATGAACATTGTTTGGTCCTAGCTTAACAGAAACTATTTGCTTTGTTTTGAGCGCAGATGTTACTTCTGTTTTTGAGTAAATGGGAATCTCATTTGAAGTAATAGTAACTATTTTTTCTAATTTTTTGATATTTCGTTCCAATCCAATTTCTTTTGCTTCTTCAAATAGTTGATTATCTACACCTGTCAGTGGAATTATTGGAATTTTCTTTTTACTAAATACCTGATTTAATGAATTATCGATAAAATTTGCAGAAAATATTAGTGGTGATAAAGCTAGGGATATACGATTATTTGAATAACTTAACATTATTTGTAATATTGAATTTACATAAAGTAAATAATTTTTAATTCCATTTGGTTTTATTTTTAAATGATAAAATTCCAATTCAATTTTCTTTTGTACTAATCTTGGAATAATTTGATTAATCATTTTTGCTAAATTCATTAATTCAGATTTTTGTCTATAACAAATTATAATTTTTGTATTATGTCCTTGCTTAATTGTTTCATAACAAGAGACTGCAGATATTTCATCATAAATTGAACAAATTGTTTGTTGATTTTGTGATTGATATGGAATTCCACCTCTTCCAGAATCCAAATAAATGCAAATGTATGCATTATTTTTTGTTAAATATGTGTATAGTAATTTATCAAAATTTTCATTTGTTCCAGGATGAGCCTCTAAATTTGATTTTTTTTCTATGATATTTGATGTAGCAGCAATCTCGATGTCTTTAACAAGAAATCCTTTTGATATTCCTTCTACTTTAACGAGAAACTTTTCTCCTTTTAATAATAAATTACCTCCAATTGATGTAATTTCTAAAATAATATTTTGAAAATTATTTTTTGTTTGTCTTGCAATGGCAATTTTTTCAATACCAAAAAGTAAATTGATAGCTGATGATGCAAAAACAGGGTCATTTGCATTAACTAAAATAATATCTCCGTCACGTTTTACAGAGTTATAGTTTTGATTTTTTATTTTAAGTATGTTTTTAATATTTTTAATTAATTGTGGAATTTTATTTTTAGAAAATATATTTGGAAAAACTACTACATATGATATTTCATCCATCTTTTTTATTTTGTCTTCTACTTGTTTATAATTTAGCATAAATTTTTTGGGCAATCAATATAAAAGAAATATTTTAAATGAATATGTGACAAAATTTACACAAGAACAGGTTGATGATCTTAATTCTAGAATTAAAACCACCCAAGATGCTTTACAATGGGTATCTGATAATTTGCATCCTAAAGTTGCTAAAGCATCAAGTTTTGGAGCTGAAGATGCAGTCGTAATGGATATTATGTTAAAAATTAATCCTAATTTTCGATTTTTTACTCTTGATACTGGAAGACTTCCACAAGAGACTTATGATATTATGGACATTGTTAGAAAAAAATACAATATTTCAATTGAAGTACTATTTCCTGATACCAAAGAAGTAGAAGAAATGGTAAAAGAAAAAGGAATGAATCTTTTCTATGAGAGCGTTGATAATAGAAAACTTTGTTGTGAAATTCGTAAAGTTCATCCAATGAATAAAATATTGAGTACTTTGGATGGTTGGATTACAGGATTAAGACGTGACCAGACAAAAAATCGTGAAGATGTTACAATATTTCAATTAGATCATACTCATGGTGGAATTTTAAAAATTAATCCAATAGTTGATTGGACTTGGGATCAAATTCAAGAATATATAAAAAATAATAATTTGCCCTACAACAGTCTTCTTGACAAAGGTTTTCCAAGTATTGGATGTGAACCTTGTACTAGAGCAATAAAACCTGACGAGGATATTCGTGCAGGTAGATGGTGGTGGGAACAAGATGGCAACAAAGAGTGCGGCCTTCATATAGACCATAAATAGATGCTTATCCATGTCTGAGAATAATTCAATCAAAGCTCATGGTGGAATTTTAGTTAACAGAATTACTAAAGTTAATTCTACTGGATTATTTTCAATTACAATTACTGAAGATCTAGCAAATGATGTTGAAAATATTGCAGATGGAATTTTTAGCCCTTTAGAGGGATTTTTAGGGCAACGAGACTTTGAAAGTGTTGTATCTCGTGGAAGACTTGCTAATGACTTGGCATGGACTATTCCGATTGTACTTGATGTAGATAAAGAAACTGCTTCTAAAATGAAAGAAGCAGGAGATGTCCTGTTACAAAACCCGGATGGTGTTGGAGTTGCAGTATTACACGTTGATGAAACATTTACTTTTGATAAAGAGAAAACTGCTCAAGGAATTTACGGCACTACTGATTCATCACATCCTGGTGTAGGATATACAATGTCGATGAAAGATTTCTTGGTTAGTGGAAAAATTGATTTCATACAAAGACCAAACGATACTGAAATTAGGAAAAATAGATTAACGCCAACTCAAACTCGAGAATCTTTTGCAAAAGCAGGTTGGAAAACAATTTGTGCATTCCAAACAAGAAATCCGCCACATGTGGCACATGAAATGTTACAAAAGACATCCATAACAACACGTGACGGTGTATTTGTAAATCCTGTAATTGGCAAGAAAAAATCTGGTGATTTTGTAGATGAAGTGATTGTAAACTGTTATGAAACTATGATAAAATCATATTATCCTGAAAATAGATGTAAACTTGGAACTTTACATACACAGATGAAGTATGCTGGTCCAAAGGAAGCGATACATCATGCAATTATGAGACAAAATTATGGTTGTACTCATATCATCATTGGACGTGATCACGCAGGTGTCGGTAAGTTCTATGATCCAATGGCAGCACAAAAAATCTTTGAAGATTATCCAGAATTAGAAATTTCTCCAGTATTTTTCCCACCGTTCTTTTATTGTAGAAAATGTCTTACATACACAACTCCAAAGGCATGTCCACACGATAATGATGTAAAAGAGCAAATTAGTGGAACTGCATTAAGAGAGATGATCCAAAATGGTCAAGCACCATCTGAATTTATTTTAAGACCTGAAGTAGCAAAGGTAATTTTGGATACCCCAAAACCTTTCGTTGATTAGATATTTATTCAAACAAATTTGGATTAGCTCATGAAGTATCTAATTCTAGTGATTGTATTTCTTGGATTCGTAATTACTCCTGCATTTGCTCAAGAAGTAAACCCTTCTTTAATTATTGAAACTGTGCAAATTCCTGCAGAAAAATTTAACACAGTATTGCGCAATGCACCAATAATTCCACTAGATAACATTCACAGTGTAAGCTGGCAAATTACTATTGACAACAATTTACTTTATGCAAATCCAGATGGTAATGCAGTTTTCAGAGTATATGATAAACTGGATAATGCTGAATTTATTGAAGTTGGTATGGGTCCAAAACCTGACAATAAATTTTGGGTTGCAGTACAAACTCCTGATGAAGGATACGTTGTTGTTCATAGTGATTTAGATAGGGGGTGGTATCCTCAAGCAAAATCTATTGTATCATTTACTGATAGAGCAGGATTAACTGTAAACAATGGAGCAAGAATAGTTGTAACAAATTTGGATATTGGACAATTTGAACTTGAATCTTATTCAGTTCATGGAATGCAAGGAAGTACTGATCCACCTGCAATAAATTCTGGAGTTATGATTGTAGACATATTGTCTGGTGATCCTGGAAAGAATATGTTTGCATTTTTTCCATTTTATGTTGCAGCAGGAATTGGAATTTTAGGCGGAACGTTATATTTTACTAAGAAGCGTTCTTAGTTTTATAATATTTACAACTTTTTGTAATTTTACAAACATCACACATTGGAGAAATAGGCTTACAAATATTTTGACCATACATTACAAATGTATCGTTTATGTCAATCCAATATTTTTTATCTATTTTTTTCATTAACTCTTGTTCTGTATCTTCAGGATTTTTTGTATCAACTAAACCTAATCTATTTGAAATTCTATGGACATGAATATCTACTGGGATAGCTGGTTTTTCAAATGCATACACTAAAACACAATTAGCTGTTTTTCTCCCAACACCTGGTAACTGTACTAGTGTATCAAGATCTTCTGGAACTTTATCTTTGTATTTTTGATGAATTATTTTTGAAACTTCTATGATTCTCTTAGATTTAACATGAAAAAATCCAATTGATCTAATTATTTTTTCTACATCTTTTACTTTTGCATTTCCTAAATCTTTAGGATTTTTATATTTTAAAAATAATGCTTTCACTGCTTTTGTAGTTGTTTCATCTTTAGTTCTTGCAGAAAGTATAGTTCCAATTAAAATACTAAAAGGACCTGTTTCTGCATCATGTAGATCTCTTAATGCTGTAATTCTTGGTGGTTTTACAGCATTCATGGTATTTGTCATACCCGTAAGAATTCTTTTCATTTTCAATTCTAATTTACGCACAAGTATTATAACTGTAATAATGATAATTGACCATTGGAATTAACTAGAGAAGAAGAATCTGCACTAAAAGGTGAGCAAGGTGAAACTATGCAAATGGCATATAGAATTTTGGTTGCAACTGGTGAAGCAACTGATGCTGAAAAATTAATTCCTATTGAATGGGCTCATCTTTCTGGTGTAAATTATAATACAATTGGTGATGCTGGAGAAGAACTTCTATCTAGCGTTAGTAAAGATGCCCGTGTTACAGTAAAAACAACTTTGAATCCAATGGGATTTGATATTGATAATGTATCTAATTACAAATTAGATGAAAATTTTATTTCAAAGCAATTATCCATTAAAAATTCATATGAAACGATGGGAGTAATTCCATCCTTTTCTTGCATTCCTTATGAAATTTTTGATATTCCTAAAAATGGAACACAAGTTGCATTTGCAGAAAGTAATGCTGCCATCCATGCAAATTCATATGATAATTTAAAAACAAACAAAGAAAGTGCATTTAGTGCACTAGCTAGTGCTATTGTTGGTAAGAGTCCTTATTCTTCATTAAGAAAAGAAGACACTCCAAATATTACGATACGAATGAAAGTTAAAAATCCAAATGAATTAACATACGGGATGTTAGGATTTTATGCTGGAAAATTAGGTGATACATCTGTAAATATTTCTGGACTTGATGAAATGGATCAAAGACAATCTAAAGCAATGTGTGGTGGAATGGGAACATCTGGAACGTGTGCTAAATTTATTTTTGGTGAAGGTGACTCAAACACTGAAAAAATAGATTTTGATGAAAAAGAAATGCAAAATGTACATGATGAGCTTAACACTGCAGAAAAAGGTGATTTAATTACACTTGGTAGTCCTCAATTAGGTTTAGATGAAATTTCTGATCTTACTGCTAAACTAAAAGGTCGTTCTTTTCAAAAGAGATGTATGGTTTTCTTACCTCGAACTGTAAAGGAACAGGCACAAAAAATTGGCTACATAACAGAACTTGAGCGTGCTGGATGTGAAATTCTTGCTGATTGTTGTACATGTCTAACTCCATTGATATCCAAAGATGACGTTGATGCAGTTACCACTAATAGTATCAAGGGTGCATTCTATCTTAAAAATTCTAATGGTGTGGATGTTAATTTGAAATCATTAACACAAATTGTCGAAGATGAAACAAGATGAATAAAATTTTAGTCTCAGGAAAAGTAGAAGGTATTGTTTTAAAATCAAATGATCCAATTAATTTCTTGGGAACAGTTGATAAGAAAACTGGTATTATTAGTGATAAAAAACACCCTCTTTTTAAAAAAGCAATTAAAGATACTATTCTTGTATTTCCATCAGGTATTGGCAGTAGTGTAGGTGCATACACTATCTATTCTATAAAATCAAACAATGTAGCGCCACTTGCAATGATTTGTAAAAAAGCAGATCTTACAGTTGCTACTGGATGTGCATTAGCTAATATTCCGTTAATTACTATTAGTGATGACGAATTTTTATCAATTAAAAATGGAATTAAAATATCACTTGATACTGATTCATCTATTCTATCTGTTCATCAATAATACTCTGTTTCTCTAAATCTCCCATACTAACTTGTTTAATTTGGCTTTTACCTGGAGGTAATGCACGAACGAATTCATCGATATTGAATTTTTTTGTAATATCTTCAAATATTTTTAAAAATTCTAGTCTTATTTTTTTTGCACACTCTGCCATTTCTCCTCCTCCTGGTTCAACTATTGCATAGCATATTGAATTTTTTTTAATTGGTTCTGGTGGACCACACGTTAAGACATAATTTTTATCCTCATCTATCATGATTCCAACAGCCAATTTTAGAGTCTCTGATTTGATAAAATTTCGTGTACCTTCTATTGTAAAAGATCCTTTAGGTAAGAATTCTCCACTTGGAGCTGATTTTTTTACTTGTTCTGGATGTACCCAGTAGGCACTAACCCCGTACAATCCTTCTCTCCATGCTCTACTAAAACAAACAGTTGCATGAGCAACTTCATTCATCGTTGTAACCGGCGCATTCTCTGCATCTTTTATAATTAAAAAAGGCGAACCAAAAATATCCCCATGGAACACTTTATCATTTTTATCCAAATGTTTTCTAATTACAGCTGAATTTGATGCTGCATCCCTACCTCCAATTACAAGATATCCATCCGTAGTCATAAACCATCTATATCTTTCATACCAGTTTTTCTTTCTAATTTCTGTAATAACGTCTATGTTTCTTTCAGTTTCTGTTTTATTTTGAAATTTTTCTAATTTCTTTTCTGTTTTTTCTTTAATTGCTTGAATTGAATTGATTGCACCTGATTGTTTTTTTGCATGATTAAATAAAACAGATGCAATTGATTGAAGTGGAGAATCTGTATTTATTTTAATTTTTTCATCTTCTACAATAATTATTGAAATTCCTTTTTCATTAATTAATTTTGAATTATTAACTGCTAAAATTTCTTGTGCAGAATTATCTTTTATTGAAATCATTCCTTTTGAAATCATTTCAAAAAGAGAATTTGCTACATTTGTAATCTTCTTTGATTTCTCTTTTACAGTTTGAATTGCCTTTTCTTGTTCCGAAATCTGAGTTTCTAAATCTTTAATTTTTTTATCAGATCCACTAGTTTGAATTGACTTGCCTTTTTCAACTATTTTTTTTGTAAAAACTGTATCTAATCCGTCAATAAAACTACTAACATTTGTAATATCTCCTTCTAATTTACCTAATTTTACTGGAAGAACTTCAATTTTTTCATTTTCAACTATTATTGGATCATGATTTCCTGACACTACATCTGAAACTATTTTTTTTGTTGTTTCATAAATTTTAGTAATTTCTTCTGATGTCAATAGATTTCCAATTTTTTTAGAATCTACATTTGCAACTTCAAATACAGATTCAACATATTTTTTTGGTAAACCCAAAGTTCTTCCAAACCATTTTCCAGAAAGTAAATCCGTAGTTCTCAATTCATCAAAATTTGATTCTGTTATGTTAAAAATATCTAAATTGTTTTCTGGAGGTTCTGCATAATCCAACCCAACACTAAGTTTTCTATGTCTGACTTCTATTGAATGTTGTAGTGCTAAAATTTTCATATCTTTGTTACAAAGTAAAATATTTCCATCTCCAAAAAATTCTCCTACTAGAATGAATTCTTTTCCAAATCCTTCAAAAACAAAATATGCTATTCTTTCTGCCCCTATCTGTTTAATTTTTCTTAATTTTAATCTTAAGAGATCACTTCTTAATCTTTTAAGTAATCTATTTGGTTCCATTTGATCAATCTTTACTTTAGTTAACCAAACACCAGATGTTGATATCATCATAAACAGATCACTTTTTTCGGTATGGTGAAGTTTGAAGAGAATACTGTCCTTGTTGATGCCATAAATATTGCTGATATAGTAATCTTGAACTTGCTCAGAAATTTGATCTACTAAATACCTTAATTCAATTCCAGCTAATGCCATAATTATCCTATTTTATCTCCAAAATTATACCCTTGTTATATAGTCTCAAATTTTGACCAAAGCTATTAAACATGGTTTGCTTGAGACAGGCTAGAAATTTACTTTGGCCAAATTTAAAAAAAAACAATCTGAACCTACGCCTGGATCTGATGACTCGCAATCTAAAATTATAGATAAAATTGATATTCCTGAAACAGAAAAATCTAAAGATATTGCAAATAATTCCAAAGAACCTTCTAAAGATCCACCAGTTAGTGATCTAGTCAAAAGTGAAAAAGATAAAAAATTATCTACTTTATTTTGGATGCGTATTGCTTTAGGAATTATTGCAGGTGCAGCAACAACGTTTCTCCTTGAAGACATTGAAGGTGAAGAAAGAAGATGGACGTCAATTGGATTTATGATAATGGTATTTTTCGCATCAATTATAGTTGCTAAAGGAATGAAAATGCAATTACCATCTTCTGATAGAAAGAAAATTGTTACTCAAGGAATTGGTAGCTATGTATTTTTGTATCTGTTTACATGGATTGTTACCTATACACTAACCCATCTTGGTGATACTTCTACAGGAATTAATTTATAATTCAATTAAAGATTGGAACGATAAATTATGTGGAACTATAAGACACCTGGAATTCCAGATGAATATTTTGAGCGAGCAGAAAAGGTTCCAATTACTAAAGAGGAAGTAAGAACAATACAACTTAGTAAAGCAAGATTAAATGTTGGTCAAACTGTTTATGATATTGGTTGTGGTAGTGGATCCATTTCTATTGAAGCAGCATTTCAAATTGAATCAAGTGGTAAAGTTTTAGCAATTGATTATGATGAAAATGCTGTTGAATTAACTAAAAAGAATTTAAAGAAATTTAATATTTCAAATGTTTCTGTAATTTTTGGCAATGCTAAAGAAAAAATATTAGATCTTGAAGAAGCTGATGTTATTTTTATTGGGGGAACAGGTGGTGATACTGCAGAAATAGTTAAGCTTTCTGAAAATAAATTAAAAACTGGAGGCAGAATTGTAATTGGAACTATACTTATTGAAACACTTTATTCTGTATTACAAATTCTTGACAAATTAAATTTTAATTCTGTTGATATTACTCAGGTAACTATCTCTAAGAGTAGGAAAACCACTACTGGTACTATGATGTTGGCAAGGAATCCAGTTACTATAATATCTGCCACTAAGGCCTAATCTAGACTTTTAATTGGGTAAAAAGACCTGATGATATGCCTGGTTTAATTGGAATTGGAGTGGGTCCTGGAGATGTAGAACTTCTTACAGTCAAAGCTGTCAAAGCAATTCAAAATGCCGATATTATCATGTGCCCCGCTTCTAAAGAAACACGACCTAGTATTGCATTATCTGTTGTTTCACCTATCATTGACAAATCAAAAAATCAAGAAATCATCAAACTAATTTTTCCAATGACTAAAGATAAGGATATTCTAGAAGCATCATGGAAAAAAAATGCCAAAATAATGGCTGAAACTGTTTTGAAAGGAAAAAATGTTGTATATCTTACAGTAGGTGATCCATATCTTTACAGTACATGGATCTACATGCATAGAGATTTGAAAGAAAAACATCCGGATATGGATATCAGTGTAGTGCCAGGTATTGTATCCATATTTTCATTTGCATCAAAAGTTGGTGTCAGTGTCGCAGAGGGTGCTGAAAAAGTTGCAATTATTCCATCATGTTATGATTTATCAAGTGTTAAAGAAATTGCAAAACATTCTGAATCCATGATATTTCTAAAAGATGGTAGATATTTTGATAAAGTAATTGAAGTTCTAAAAGAATCTGGTTTTCCTGATGATTCTCTTTTTGCAATTGGACAAGATTTGGGTACTGAAAATGAAATTATTAGAACAATGAAATTAGGCGAAGTAAATGATGATTCCTTAACTACAAAATATTTTTCAATTTTGGTGGTAAAACGTGTCTAACGTATTTTTTGTTGGCTGCGGTCCTGGTGATCCTGAATTAATTACAGTTAAAGCAAAAAAATTAATTCAAAAAGCTGACGTTGTTGTTTATTCCGGCTCATTAATTCCTGAACCTATTTTGAAATTATGTAAAAAAGGTAAACTACATGATGCTGCAAAATTAGTCAGAGAAGAAATTTTTGATTTATTATACAAAAATGCAAAAAAAGACAAACTAGTTGTTAGACTACATGATGGTGATCCGGCAATTTATGGTGCAATTAGGGAACAAATTGATAATCTAGAAAAAAAAGGAATAGAATCTACTGTTGTGCCTGGTGTTACATCCTTTCTAGCCTCAGCAGCAGCACTTGGAACTCAATTAACATTACCTGGAGTAACTCAAACAATGATAATCACAAGAGCAGAAGCAAGAACTAAAGTTCCTAAAAGAGAACAAATTTCTGAACTTGCAAAACATCAAGCTACATTAATTTTTTATCTTAGTGTTCATTTACTAAATAAAATTTCAAAAGAAGCAATCGAAGGTGGATATAAAAAATCTACACCTGTCGCAGTTGTTTATAGGGCAAGTAGAAAGGATCAAAAAATAATTATTGGAACACTAACAGATATTGCAAGTAAAGTTAAATCTGAAAAAATTACAATGACTGCTATTGTAATAATTGGTGATGTCATAAAACCAAAGTCATATGAGTATTCAAAACTTTATGATAAAACATTCACTCATGGTTTTAGGAAAGCTAAAACTAAATAGATAAAAAATTTACTTTATTACTAATTCCAATTTTATTTAATTTGTTTTTAAAACTTATTACATCACCAGAAGTAAAAATTTTTAATGAATTTCTTTTTGATTTATTATTTTTAATTTTTGAAAAAACTTTTGTTGCAACAATGTTTCCTGGATCAATAAATTCTATTTCTGGAAATTCTTTTTTTAATAGTAATTTTAAAAATAATAAGTGAGTACTAGATAGAGTAATCGTATCAATTTTTTCTGAAATTACAATGTTTTCTAAATTTTCTTTAATTATTTTTTTACAATACTTTTTATTGTTGAGAAATTTTCCTGATTCAACTAAATTTACTAGATTAGAACCATTTATTTTAAAAATTTTGTAAGATTTTGGAATGTTTTCTTCTTCGATATAATCTGTAAGTCCTTTACTGTTTATTGCAGATTTTGTTGCCAAAATTCCAATTCTTTTTGATTTTGATTTCTTTATTGCTACTTTCAAAGGAGGTTTTACATCCACAATTTTCTTTGTTGATAAATCTAGCATTAGACTTGGTGTATTTGATGCAACAACAATAATGTCCGGCATAAATTTTTCTTCTAATAGATTAATTGTTTTTTTAATTATTGTGCTTAATTGAGCCTGTGATTTGACTCCGTATGGATAATTTTTTTGATCAGCAAAATAAATAATATCATTTTTGCCAATTTTTTGAATTTCTTTAATTATCGAAAGTGAGCCTAACCCTGAATCAAAAACAACAATCTTTGCCACTATCTACAATTTATCAATCAATCATAATAGTTTGTTAGTTAAATTTACTCAAAAGTTGATCTAAATTTACACTGTTGATTAAGACTTAATTTGTGGATCCACTAACATGTCAAAATTCGACAGTACATGGGCTCGTCAAGAGACTCAAAGTGTAACTGGCAAACTACAAGATGTATTAAAACCTCAAGGTGCATTAAAACCACGAATTCAAACTGCAGTAAACCAACTACAAGTCCAAATATCAAAAATGGACTCGATGTTAGGTAAATTGCAAGAAAGAGATGCGCAACTCTTTCAACGAGTCGTAACTGCAATGCAGCAACATGATACTAGTACAAGTAAAGTTTTGTCCAACGAATTAGCTGAAATTCGTAAAGTTACAAAGATGCTTGGTAATGCAAGAATGTCATTAGAACAAGTTCAACTAAGACTGACAACTATTCATGATCTTGGTGATGCTATGGTAGCAATTGGACCTGCGATGAATACAATGAAGGGATTGAAATCATCACTCGGAAAATTCATGCCAGAAGCTGATTCAGAATTGAATGGTATGACACAGACACTTAATGGACTTATGATGGATTCACTTGCAGGAGACTCATTCAATATGGAGTCTTCTACTTCAAATGAAGAAACCGATAGAATTCTTCAAGAAGCATCTGCAGTAGCCGAGCAACAGATAGGAGAAAAATTCCCATCTGTACCATCTTCAAGTGGACTTTCGTCACAAACCTCTTCTACTTCTTCCTTTGAGTAGCTAGTTGAGATTAGACGATAGTTATTATTTTTATTTTATTTATTTAAAAAATATTGAGCTAAAATATTAAAAATAATTTTTAGTTATGGAAATGCAACAGATCCAGATAAAATAGAATCAATCTCTGAAATATTCACTCTACTTTGTTCCATGGAGTCTCTTTTTCTAATTGTTACTGTATTGTCCTCTAATGTTTGATGATCAACTGTTATTGCAAATGGAGCTCCTATCTCATCCAATCTTCTATATCTTCTACCGATTGCACCTGAATGATCCAAAAATGCATCAAACTTTCTTTTAATATTTAGAAAAATTTCATCCGTTTTCTCTTTTAATCCGTCTTTTTTAACTAATGATAAAATTCCAACGTGAACTGGTGACAAATATGGTTTTAGTGATAAAACCATTCTTTCATGTTCTTCATCTTTTTTTAATGAATGCTCTAAAATTGTATATAGACTTCTATCAATTCCCATTGAAATTTCAAATACATGTGGCAAAACTTTTTCATCATTATCCATTACTTCAAATTTTTCTTTACTCATCTTTGCATGACTGGATAAATCATAATCTGCTCTATAATTACATGCTACAAGCTCAAGCCAACCGATTGTAGTTTCAACTTCAAAATCAAATGCAACTTCTGCATAGAATGCTTTTTCCTTATCTCCTAATTTTCTAAATCTACTTTTTGAGATATCAATACCTGTTTTTTCATAAAACTCTGTTAAAATTCCTAAATAATATGCTACAAATTTGTTTGGAACAATTCCTGATTCTAGTGCTTCTTTACAAGTCATAGAAATTGGCTCAGCATCTGTCTGTACTCTAATTACTGTATTTTCAACTTCAGCAAATTTTTCAACATCATCCAATCTTGTAGGATTACAAAATACTTCGATTTCAGCTTGATAAAATTCTCTAAGACGAAGTAAACTTTGTCTTGGCGCTATCTCATTTCTAAAACTTTTTCCTACTTGAGCAATTCCTAATGGAAGTTTGCCTCTCATAGTCTTGAAAAGTCTAGGAAAATCAACAAATATTGATTGACATGTTTCTGGTCTGAGATATGCTTCTTCTTCTTGAGGGCCAATTCCAACTTTAAACATCATATTGAATTTTTTTGTTGAACTAAAATTACCTTTACACTTTGGACATTGTATTTTATTTTCTTTAATTGCATTATCAAATTCAATCAAGTCTGCATTTTCGGGAATTTCGATATTTGTAATCTCTGCAATTGTTCTATCTGCTCTAAATGTTGAATTACATTTTGTACATTTTATTATTGGATCTGCAAAATTACCTAAATGGCCTGATGCCTCAAAAACTGATTTAGACATAATTTGAGAACCATCTATCTCCATCATTCCATCTCTTCTGATTAACTCTCTTCTCCATAATTCAAGAAATTTATTTTTTAAACCAACACCTGATGGGCCATATTCCCAAAAACCTGCACTTGCATCAGAATAAACTTCACAACTAGGAAAATAAAATCCCCGTTCAAGTGCTAATTTCATTACTTCTTCGTAATTCATTATTTTATTTTCTCCTTAATTGAATACATTTCTATGCAAATCCTTTTGCTATTTTGACATTTTCAAAATCGTTTCTGTCATCATCAATTGGAGTTTCTAAGATTATGGGAATTTTTTTCTTATTTGCAAATTTTACAACTGATTTCATTCCTTCTTCTCCAATTCCGCCTAATCCTAAATGATAATGTCTATCAAGATTACATCCAAGTTCTCCTCTAGCATCATTTAGATGAAGAATTTTCAAATTTTCCAATCCAACATGTTTATCAAATTCTTTAAAAGTTTCTTTCACTTTATCTACTGTTCGTAAGTCATATCCTGCAACAAATGCATGACATGTGTCAAGACACACGCCAAATTTTTTTCCAGGTTTTAATTGCTTAAAAATTTCACCAAGTTGTTTAAAATCTGAACCAACAGAATTTTTTTGTCCAGCAGTATTCTCTAATAAAATCATTACATCATTTTTTGTCTGTCCAGCTTTTGTTAGACCTTCTACTAATTTTTTAATTCCTGCTTCTTCTCCAGTTCCTAAATGGCTACCTAGATGTGTAACTAAATATGGTATTCCTAATTGTGCACATCTTTCAACTTCACTTATCAGTGTATTAACTGATTTTTCAAATGCGTCGTTTTTTGGTGTAGCTAAATTTGGCAAATATGGCATATGTGCACAAATTGCAAATCTATCAATTTTACTATCTTTTAATTTAGATTTAAAAGCATCAATGACTTCTTTTGTTAGTTCTTTTGCGTGCCATGATCTTGGACTTCTCGTAAATATCTGAAATGCTGAACAATCTCTTTCAACTGCATTATCTACTGATTTGTCTATTGAACCTGATGCTGAGACATGACACCCAATTTGCATATTTTAATAATTCCTTAAAACATAATTTAAACCACCGTTCAAATCTTGAGAATCAGATTTTTATGTAAATTATTCAACTAACTATTATGCTAGTTCTTGGACAAGATGAAAAAGCAAAATATCCATTTTTGGCTGATGCCGGTGAATATTTGAAAGATAAAGGATTTTCTTTAGTTCAATTTGGTAGTGATCCAGTTTTAAAATTATCAGTTGAAAAAGCTCTACACAGAATCAAAGTTGCGTCAGCAGGTGGGATCTATAAATCTGATATTGATAAAGATGGCCAGGCGTCCAAAGACTATGTTCTTGAGAGAGAAGTATTTTCATTTCTTTTAGCTATTGTCCTTATCAAATTAACTGGAATGTCTACATTGATCAAAAGATTTGCTTTAGCTGAAGCTCGAAGGGCAGAAATTTATTTAGAAAAAGATTTGGGAAATGCTTCTAATAAATCAAAAATTGATTTGGCAACTAGAATTATTTATGATTTATTTAATATTGAAATAACTAAAGAAAATGATTTTTTTGTAATACCCGTATCTGATTATCTTAAACATTCAGTTACTTTCCATGAACGTGAATGGAAATTAATCAATAGGCATGTTGAAAACGGAAAAGTCTTTCTCACTCCTGATAAAACAGTTAGATTAATTCGAAAAGAATTGGGCAATTATATTAGTTCAAAAATTATCAATGCTCCTAAACCTTCTATGATTCCTGGACTTGAGAATATTGTAGATGAGTTAATTTCAATTTCTAAAAAACTTACACCAACTTATACAATAACTACTGGAGAATACCCTCCCTGCATAAAACACGCAATAGATGTACTTGAAAAAGGTGAAAATCTCCCACATTCTGGAAGATTTATGCTTGCAACTTTTCTTTTATCAAAAGGACAAACAGTTCCACAAATTGTACCATTATTCAAAAATGCACCAGATTATAATCCCCGAGTTACACTTTACCAACTTAATCATCTTGCTGGAACTTCAGGTAGCGCAACAAAATATTCGTGTCCTTCTTGTGAAAAATTAAAAACACAGGATCTCTGTTTTATCACAAAAGAATGTGATAATATCATTAATCCGTTACAATTTGGAAAGAAGAGAACATAATGAACGGAATTGATATTAAATTTTTAGAAGATTCTTTTAAAAAATACTATTTTAATCATTTTGATCTAATTACTAGTCCTCAACGTACATCTGAAAGGGAATTTGGCTATCAAAAATTTAATTCTGGAATGTTTAGACATATTTCTCTTAAGGACAATAAAGAATTGCATTTATTATTTATCCAAAATATTCCATCAGACGTTTATTGCTCAAACGCATATTATGCATTTCCAAATTCCCCCATGAGTGAAAAAGATTGGAAAGAAGCTGATTTGATTTTTGATATTGATGCAAAAGATCTTAATTTACCTTGTAGAAAAAATCATACTATATCAATTTGTAATGAATGCAATGAAGTTTCAAAAGATACTGGTCAATGTATAAAATGTAATTCAACCAAATTAGAAAAAAAATCATTACCTTGCAAAAATTGTATTGATGCATCAAAAATTGAAGTCAATAAATTATCTAATGTTTTAATTAATGATTTAGGAATCGATAAAGAAAATATTCATGTTTATTTTTCAGGTAATGAAGGATTTCATGTTTATGTTTATGATTCACAATTCCAGCAAATAGGATCTAAAGAAAGATCCGAACTCGTTGATTATATCATGTTTCGTGGTGCTATTCCTGAAACATTTGGTATGAAAAAATTTAAGCCTAATAGATCATTATTTCCTGATTTCAATCAAAAAGGCTGGAATGGAAGATTTTCAAAATATGTTTTTGGTTCAAAATCAAAACGCTCAAAAATTATTTCAGAATTACTTGATAGTGGATATCCTTCTTTTCAAAAAACACTTGATGACGTATCTGAAAACATTGGTGTTAAAATTGATCCTAATGTAACTATGGATATACATAGAATTTTTAGACTGCCTGGTTCTATCAACAGTAAAAGTGGACTTACCAAAATTCTTTGTACTGATTTAACAAAATTTGATCCATATGCAGATGCATGTTTTCTTAATGATGAACCTGTTGAAGTTTTAGCTAATTGTCCAATTGAATTTAAGCTAAAAAATAAAAAATTTGGCCCATATGACAATGAAAAAATATCACTTCCAACATACGCGGCAGTGTACATGATTTGTAAAAAACTAGCCACGATTGCTTAATTTTGCTGGTAAGGCTTTAATTTAGTGAATCGTAATAAAATGTGATTTTGTATAGTGCCTCTACTGATAAACAAGCTCCGCCTCCTGATACTGGTAAATTCATCAGATTAGCCATTGTTGCTATTATAGGGATTCTAATTTTTACCCTGATCGGAAATCAAGCAGTTATTTTATCAATGAATTTCACTGAATTTGGAGATCAATTCACTAAACCTCTTTACTATACGCTTCTTTCAACCCTAATTCTTTCATCAATCGCTCTTATCCGTGTAAATATTGTTAGTAGATCTTCTATTTTCTGGTATGGAATTAATTCAGCCATTGGATTTATTGCAAGAGGTCCCCAACAATCTATTTCGACAGATATTCAAAGTTTTAAAAATTATAAATTAACTTCTCCACAATTCATTCTTTGGCAAATAACTAAGATTTTGCTATTTGGTGCATTCTTTGCAAATATTATGTTTGGATTTGCAGCAATGTCATTTATTGATGGAAATACATTAGGTGTTGAACATTTACCAAACTTATTCTCTTTACCATTCGTAACTCCTGATAGTAATCCAAATTATGCATTTGAACAAGTCGTTCCAATGATTCCTGCATTAGTAATACTAATTCCACCTATGCTTGGAGCAATTGGATTACGTTTAGTTCTGTACGTTGGCATTCATAGAATTATTGATGTCGTTACATCATATTTGCAAGACTCTCAAGAAGGAAAACCTCGTTATCTAAATTATGTTTCAACTATTGAGGGAATTTTAGGAATTGGTATACTTTGGATTGGTGTTAATCTATTCTTTACTGATCAAATTGATTATAATACAAAATATGTTATCGGGGGAACACTTGTAATTGGTTCTGCTTTAATTGCATTTTCATTAGTTGATCGAATTAGAGCACGTGTTCTAACTCATATGTTTAAACGTGATGTAATAATACGATTTGCAACAATTCTTGTAATTTTACTTATAGTTGGTGGTGTAGTGGCAGTAAACAACAGTATTGCTGATGCAAAGAAAATTGAATATTTGGGACCTTATACAGAACAACAAATTCAAGTGAATAGATACCTTGGAGAATTAAATAATGTTCAAGAAAATACACACGATGTACAATTAACATCTGTATCTGCAAATAATATTAAAAATTATGTTGAACAAAATAGTGACGTTCTTGATGTTATTAGAATTTGGGATTGGGAAGCTGCATTTGCTAAATTAAAGCCTGAAATAGGACTAATTCCATATGTTGACTTTGAAGATAACGATATTCTAAGATTTAACAACACTTTGTATTGGACTGCATCAATGAAACCAATTCTGCCATCATCTGTTAGCCTTGATAATAGATGGTACAATGAGCATCTTGTTTATACTCATGTTCCAGATGGATTTTTGACTTTGGGCGCAACCGATGGTCAGATAGTTGACAGTGGAGAATTTTTCCAACAACGAGAAATTTACTATGGTGAAGGCGGATTATTTGAACAAACTTGGTCTGGTTATCCAACTGGCAGAGGTGAAACTAGTGCAGAACTTGGAGGCGTATCTTATTCTGGTATGGGCGGTTTGGATGTTCCACCACCACTTAGTTGGATATTTGAACCAAATTTCGTACTTTCATTTCCAGGTGAATCTGTACACATTATGAGATACAAGGATGTACATGACAGAATGGAAGTATTGTATCCATATTTCTTATATGATTTATTTGGAAAAGAGTTAGACTCACTACCTGTTACTGATGGAGAAAATTCCTATTGGTTAATTCCATTAATTATTGGTTTTGACACAGGTGATGTTCCTTGGTCCGTTGGAAATCCATACTTACGTTTGGTAGGATATGCACTTGTTGATTCGTATAATGGTGATATTCAATTATTAAAAACAGGTGATGATTTCTTTACCGAAATGTTTGCTAGTCAATATGATGAACAATTTTCAGATATGCCATCTTGGTTAGAAGAACAAATTCGATATCCAGTTGAATTGTTTAATTGGAAAACAGAAATGTACAATATTTACCATGTAACTAATCCTGAAACATTCATTCAAGCAAACGAATTTTATGAAATTCCACGCGGTCTTGACACTTACTATGTTGAAGCAAAGCCACCTGGATTTGAACAAACTTCTTTCTTAGGATTGCTTTCATTGGAATTAAAAGGATCACAAGGAAGAAATCTTGCTGGATATATGGTAGTTGAAAATGATCTTGCCAACTTAGGTAATTTACAATTTTATGAAGTTCCATTAGATTCTGAAACTAAATTAATTGGACCTACTGCGGTAAGAGAAGCACTAGATAGAGATCCTGAGTTTGCTCAACTAAAAACATTATTGAGAAATCCAAGAATTGGAGATAATATTTTGTATCGTGTAGGTGATCATGACGTATACTTTATTCCAGTTTATACCGCAGGTGCTGGTGGAGTAGTTGCTCAATTAGGCACTATTGCAGCAGTTGGTGCAGCATTTAATGGTGAATACTTTGTTGGACTGGGCGCTACCCAAGAGGAAGCATTTGAACAGTATCTGAAAAAGGTTTCTGGCGTTGCATCAACTACAACTACTGCTGATGATGATTATGTTGAATTAATTAAAGATGATAGAATTAATATCATAAAATCAATATTTGAAAAAGAACAGATTATAATTTCTGAACCAACATCAATTCAGATACCACTGTCATTTAATGAAGGTGAAATATTCTTCTTTACTGAAGAGGATCTGCCTGATACGGAATTATTCCTATCTGAATTCATTGATGACTTTGTAAAGCCACGTAGCGATAGAGTATTCATGTGGGAAGTAGATGCAATTCTCAATATTGGAACTGTATATGTGAAAGATGGATTACCTGAGATACACTATGTATCAATTGAGGTAGGCAACTAGTTGCTTCTTGTTGTTGATAACGGCTCTATCTATACAAAACAATTAACTAATTTTTTAACCAAAAAAAATATTTTATTTAGAAAATCCACTCCTTATATTTTAGAATTGAATTCGTTAGAAAAATATGAATCAATTATTTTGTCTGGAAGAACAAAAAATGATAAAAAAATAAACGAAGTAAATTCTAAAATTATTAATTTTTCAATTAAAAACGATAAAAAATTACTTGGAATATGTTATGGTGCAGAAATATTGGCCCTTACATTAGGAGGTACAATTAGAAAAACAAAATTTATTCAAAAAGGAAATGAAACAATTGAAATTTTACAAAATAATTTACTTACAAATAATTCAATAGATGTATTTGAAAGTCATGGATTTGAAATTTCTAAATTACCAGACACATTGATACCAATTGGAAAATCCGATAATTGTAACTATGAAATTATTCAATATGAAAAAAAACTAATTTTTGGAACTCAATTTCATCCAGAAATGAGTATTGATGGTAATGATTTAATTGAAAAATTCTGTTCACTCTGATTGATATTAATAACTCTCAAAATTTCTTTATTTTATGGAACAAGGAGACCATCAATTACTTTTACCCCTTGTCGAAGAAGAAAATATTTGTCTTCCATTACCAATTAACGTTGTATCTAGATATTGGAATATTGAATTACCTATGGCCGAAGCTGTAGAATCTGCTAAGAAATATTCTGACTTTAATGGAAGTATAATGATTGAGGGAATAGAACTTGCAGAAAGACATGGGTTGTCATCAAAGATAGTTCACTCTTCTTTAACTGAATTAAAGAAGATTATTGATGCAGGCATTCCTCCAATTGTAATTCTTCCAGGCATTCCTGAAATTACACAACATGCTTCAGTAATTACCGGTTATAATGAAGAAGAGAAAACCATTCTTCATTATATTCAAAAAGGTAATCAAGAGGGAGAACAACAAGAAGGAGCAATTCCACAAGATGTTTTTGATAGAGAATGGTCTGAAGAAGGAAGATTATTGATAATTATGGCGCCATCTGATACTTTATCTGGCATTGTTCCTGAAAATAATTCTCAAGATAAATCTAATCGCTTATGTTTTAATTCCGAAAAATTAAATATTTTAAAAAATACCAACGAAGCAATTATAGCATTAAAACAAGCTATTGAACTTGATTCAAATAATTCTACTGCTTTACATCTGTATGCTTCCATGCTAAATCAACAAAATTCCTTAGATTGTGTTTCTTTTTATGAAAGAAGTTTGAAAATTAATAATAAATCATATTTGACATTTAACGGATTAGGTAATTTTTATCTGAAAACAAATCAATTTGAAAAAGCAGAAAATTCTTACAGTAAAGCAATTGAAATTAATCCAAAAAGATCTGCTAAAATATACAAAAACCGTGCTTATCTTCTAGAAAAACAAAATAAAAATTCAGATGCTAAAGAAGATCTTAAGTCATATTTGAAATATTTTCCTAAAGCACCTGACAGAGGAATTATAGAACAAGCAATTAGAGAAATTTAATGCGGAATACGGGATTTGAACCCGTGACCTTCAACTTGGGAAGCTGACGTCATACCAGACTAAACTAATTCCGCTAATGTAATATTTCAATAATTATGATTAAATATCTTGATTGAGTGGGTATAGCATGGATGCAAAATGTCCAGAATGTGAAAGGGTTGCAGTTTTAGATGACGATATTACTATTGTAAAATGCCCTCACTGTAATTTTGAAGCTGACTATGATACTTATCTTGAAATTATGAAAGATCATGCAATGAATATGGCATCTGATTATATTCCTGATCGTTCTGGATTATAATTACCAGAAATTCCCTTTATCTGAACAATCTAAATGGGCTCCACAATTAGGACAAAACATATGACATGCTTGCATATCTACCATTTTGTTTGCACACCTTGGACATTTGATTTCTTCTCCCATGACTATCTATGGTAATTTTGATTTAAAAATAATGTCCAAACGTTAATTAGTACTTTAACCTTTTTTTGAAATAATTGGCAAACTTCAAACTTACAATATCTGATATTAAAGGAAAATCTCTATCTAAAGAACTCAAAGATAGCGATGCAAATCCATTGTTGGGATTACAATTAGGAAATGAAACCGATGCTACAGTTGTTGGTTTGAGTGGAAAATTAAAACTAACTGGCGGCAGTGATAAATCTGGAGTTCCTATGAGAAACGATATTCACGGTGCAGCAAGAAAACGAGTTTTACTTTCTAAGGGTGTTGGTTTACCTCATGCAAAAGATGGTGATAGATCTAGAAAATTAACTCGTGGAAATACTATCTCTGAAGAAATTTACCAAATAAATTGTAAATTTGATGGAGAGTTACCAGTTGAAGCACCTGCAGAAGATGCAGCTGAAAAAACTGACGATAAGAAAGAATAACTTAACATATACCGATTCTATATTTTGACTCATGCACTGGCGCGAAACACTTCCTGATTGGTATATTAAAAAATATGGTTATCAACCATGTGTTAACATTGGAACTGCTGGTCATGTAGATCATGGAAAAACTAGTCTTATTCAAGCATTAACCGGTTCATGGACAAGTGTGCATAGCCAAGAATTAAAACGTGGAATTACCATTCGTGTTGGTTATTCTGACGCAGCGTTTTACAAATGTAAAAAGTGTGAAGAACCTTTAGGGTATTCTACAACTCCAAAATGTAATAATTGTGGAGATGAAAGTGAATTATCTCGAGTTGTAAGTTTTGTAGATAGTCCCGGACACGAGAGTTTGATGGCAAATATGCTTTCTGGTTCTGCATTAATGGATGGTGGATTATTACTAGTTGCAGCAAATGAAAAAGTTCCTAAACCTCAAACACAAGAACATCTTTTAGCTCTTCAAACTCTTCAAATTCAACAAATAGTTGTAGTTCAAAATAAAGTAGATTTACTTTCTTATGATGAAGTATTGGCAAATTATAAAGATATTACAAAATTTGTTAAGGGAACTAATGCAGAAAAGTCTCCTATTATTCCAATTTCTGCTCAATCTGGATTAAATATAGATGCATTAATTGGATCTATAGAATCCACCATTAAAACACCTGAACGCGATGAAAAAGCTGATACTGTAATGCACGTTTTACGTTCTTTCGATGTAAACAAACCTGGTATAAAATTAAAAGATATCAAGGGCGGTGTAATTGGAGGCAGTTTAACTCAAGGAATTTTTAACATTGGCGATGAAATTGAAATTAAACCTGGTATAATGAATGAAAAAAATAAATCCTATGAACCTATTCACACTGAAATTACTTCCCTGGGAACTGCTGCAGGAATAGTTGAATCTGTAAAACCTGGAGGATTAGTTGCAATTGGCACAAAGTTGGATCCATCCATGACTAGAAGTGATTCATTCATTGGTTCAGTAATTGGAAAGCCTGGAACACTTCCTGATAATTCAACTTTACTAAAACTTGATGTTAATTTGTTTGACTCTGCCGTAGGTTCTACTGTAGACTCGTCTGAAGATCTCCAAGTTAAACCAATTCAAATGGGCGAATTACTTCGACTAAATATCGGAACTGCCCCAGTATTAGGCAAGGTCACTAAGGTAAAATCATCTAATGTTGAAATTGAGCTTAGAAGACCTGCATGTATCTTTGAAAATGGACGTGTAGCAATAAGTAGAAGAATTGCTGAAAGATGGCGATTAATTGGTGCAGGTATAGTTGGTTGAAGTAATCTGTGATACTAATTTTTTAATTCATTTAGCAACTACACGAATCAAAAATATTGATAATTTAGATATGGAAATAGGTTCAATTTCTTTTATTGTTCCTGAAGTTGTTAAAAATGAATTAGTAAAATTACAACAAGTTCCAGAAAAAACCCAAGAAATAACTACAACATTAAATTTTATAAAAAATTTTAAAATTATTCCTATTACTGGAAATTATGCAGATCAAGAACTAATCCATTATGTTGAAAATACTCAAAGTATTGTTGCAACAATGGATAGAAAACTTAAAAATAAAATTAAACAGTTAGGAAGTTCTATTTTGTCTATACATAATGATAAGATAGTTCTTGAGAGTTAGTAAACTTTATTTTAAAAATAATTAATTCTAATGATATGTCTAATTTTTCTATAACTAGTTCAGATTTTAACGAAGGAGAAGAAATTCCAAAGAAATTTGGCTATAAATTTGAAAATGCTCATCCTACTATTGAATTTGATAATATTCCTCAAAACACAAAATCCCTATCTATTATAATGGATGATCCAGATGCAGTGGCTGCTGTAGGAAGAGTTTGGGTTCACTGGTTATTGTCCAATCTTTCACCACAAACTGTCGCAATTTTGACTGGAGAAACACCCATGAAAACATTACAAGAAGGAGAAGAGGATGACCAAATAGATTATCTAAAAGGAAAAACTGATTTTGATGAGATTGGTTATGGTGGACCTGCACCACCTAATGGACGTCATACATACATCTTCAAAGGATATGCTCTTGACACTATACTTGATCTCAAAGAAGGTTATTCTAAGGAAGAATTAGAGGATGCAATGAAAGGTCATATTATTGCAGAATCAAAATTAACAGGAACTTTCATCTGAGATTAATCATAAAAGTCTACTAGATTTATAATATTTTTAGAAACTGAATTATTTGATTCAATTTCTTTAGAATCTATATTGACATTCCAATCAAAAATTATTTCTCCCTTATGCCCTTTAAAATTTAATATCACTTGATACTCTTCTAAATTGATCTCTGCCACATCCAATTTTACTCTAGTATTTCTATCGTCAAAAATTTTCTCATCAGGGTATTCATCTTCTATTTTATTTTCAATTCCGTTTTTTACATTAAATCCTGATTCATTGGGGCCATTATACTGCATTAAAATGTCTACAACAATTTCTTCTTCTTCTGAAATATTCACTAAAAAATCATCAAGACCTTTTTCTGTTAATATCCCGTGTGCACTTATGATAATTAATGTAATTCCTGCAAGATATAGCGGTGCTCTTTTTTTAAGAAAAGCTTTAAGATTGTTCTTTTTTGGTTTTTCTTCTTTCTTGCTATTTTCTTTACCCATTTTTATCCCTGTAAACAATTAGTATTTTTCAGTTATTATTAACTAATATCTGAATTTTAGATTTTTTTTATGTATGTATTTTAGATTTTTTTAAAATATTTTTCTCATTTATTCTAAATTTTTCAATAAAATGTCCTTTTTATATAAAATCAGAAATATAGTATAAACATGAATGAGATGGAAATTGTCCTGCCTGCCATAATTATCGTAGCTGTGGGTCTTGGAGTAGGAACAAGAATCTGGATAATGTTTAGAAAATAAATCATTTAGAAATGAAATAATACATACGCTTAAGTCCATATAATTTATCAAATTTTTACTTGGCTAGTTTTAAGACAATTACTGCAGATCAGATGAATCAAACACAAAAAAAGATTCGTAATAATGTTTCAAACATGCTAAATTTTCTTGACAAATGTTTAGGTCAACCTGATAAACCAAATCGAGATATGCCAAATATTTACGTCTATGAAATGTATTCTATATTCACTCATGCAGTCGAAGAATATGGAAAACTAATCTATATGAAATCATTAGTTCAAAATACAGATAATAATTTTGAAGTTAATTATAGATACAAGTTTCGTGATCATACAACAAAGTTTGATCTTGCATTAGAACAATTGCCTGAATCAATTAATGCTGTATATGAATCTGGATTTACTAAAATGGCAATGAATGTTCTAAATGTAGATTTAGATAATGATAATAATCCAACAGACGTTACATTTACTTTAGATATTGATACATTAAGAAAATGTGTTTTTGATTTTAGAAATATTTAGATTTAAGTTCTTAATTTATTTTTGCAGTTAGAATTAAAACTTGCCATGGAAATAAAATTTCACCGTTCTTTTTTGTATATTGTTTAGTTTTTTCTTTTACTGATTCTTTGAATTCCTTTCGTTTTGAATATTCCAATCCGTTTAATTTTTCTTTTAGAGGCTTTGCAATGTATTTGATATAATTATTCCAATAATCTTCAAATTTTCCTGGACTATAATTAAAAATAAATTCTTTAACAACAATATTTGAAAATCCTGCTTTTCTAACTTCTGCTTTTAATGCAGATTTAGTGCCAAATCTATCTAAATTTGGTGTTCCTACAGGTACATAATCTGGTATGTATTTTATAGCAGAATCTAAAATGCTGTTAAAAAATGGAACATTATCTTTACTTCCGTGAACGGATATTCCTATTTTTCCAGATTTTTTGAGACTGTTTTTCATATTTTTTAATGCTTTTTGTGCATTAGGAAAAAAAAATAATGCATACTGACAAGTTATTATGTCAAATTTTTTTGAAAAGCTAAAGTTTTCTGCATCAATATTTACAAAATCTAAATTTTTAATTTTTTCATTACATTTTTTTGCAATCTTAATTGCGGTAGTTGATGTATCCACTCCTATTGCATGTCCTGCATTTCCCACTTTTTTTTGGATTTGTTTTGTAACCACTCCTGTTCCACACGCAACATCTAGCACCATATCATTTTTGTTAATTTTTACTAACTCAATTAATTTTTTTGTACTTTGAAACGGTCCTTTATTTACACTGGCCCATCTTTTATGATATCTTGGAGCAATTTCATTCCATATTTTCATATTTCTTTGCTTATACTCTGAATTAATGATCTTCATTTTAATTTTAATTCAATTTGTTTTCTTATAATTTTTGCAATTTTTTCTTTTTTCATCCAACCTGAAACAACATTCTTTTTTGAATCTACAATTATAATTTGATTATTTTGAGAATTTTTCTTATATCTGGATGTTCCAATATCATTTGCTATGATGATATCTGATGATGATTCTTTTAATTTCTTTTTAGCTGATTTAATTAATTGAGAATTTGTAACGTTTGTTTCTGCTTTAAATCCAACTAATAGAACATTTTTTTGTATTTTTTTAATTTGATCTATAATTTTAGGAGCTTTTTTGAGGCTAATTGAAATATCTGTATTTGAACTTTTTATTTTTTTCTTACTTGGATTTTTAGGAATATAGTCTGATATTGCTGCAGCCATGATTACAATATCGAATTTATTTTTTAATTCTTTTTTTACTGAATCGTACATTTCCTTACTTGATACAACGTTGATAACTTTTGCACCATTTGGCGCTTTTTCATTACCTGGTCCATAAACAAAAGTAACTTTTGCACCTGCAGAAACTAATTCTTTTGCTAAACTTACTCCTGTTTTACCCGTACTTTGATTTGTAATTGCTCTAACAGGATCTATCTGTTCAACTGTTGGTCCAGCAGTCATTAAAATTTTTTTACCCTGTAGTTTTGATGATAATCCAAATTTATTTAAAACAAAATCAAGAACTTCTTCCGGCTCTGATGCTTTTGCTTTACCTTCTATCATGTTTGGCGATACAAAATCTATTTTATTTTTTAGAAATGAAATATTTTTCTTAACTGCTACATTTTCATACATCGATGCATGCATTGCTAAAGCCATTAGAATTGGTGTTTTTGAACCAAATCCTACAGTAAGTACTGTTGAAATTGGAGTATCATCTATTCCATTTGCAAGTTTTCCTAATGTGTTTGCCGTAGCTGGATAGACAATAATTAGATCTGATCTTTTATAATCTGCAATATCGATGTGTTCTAATTTACCCGTTAATTTTGTAATTACATCGTTTCCAGTTGCCCATTTCATATAATCAGGCTGAATCATTTTTGTTGAAGCGCTACTCATAACAGACGTAACTTTTGCTCCGTGCCTCATTAGTAATCTTGCAAGTTCAATTGATTTGTATGCTGCAACGCTTCCAGCAACACACAATACAATTTTTTTACCCGAAAGTTCTGTTCCCTTTGATTCTACTATGTCTAATGATGGATGTTCTGATTCTCTTTTAGACAATTTCTTTCCTCAGTTTATTAAATTCAGATTCTTCCATTTGAAATTCATTTCCTGCTGCTGGGAAACTTTCTTCTTTAACTTCTGTTACGTATGATTTCACTGCGTTTCTTATTTCCTCAGATAAATTCAAATATCTTTTTGCAAATTTTGGTTTTATTTTTTCAAATAATCCTAGCATATCATGAACAACTAAAACTTGCCCATCACAATCTTTCCCTGAACCAATTCCTATTGTCGGTACAGCAATTTTTTCTGTTATTATTTTTGCAACTTGATTAGTAACCATCTCTAAAACTATGCTAAATACGCCTGATTCTGTTATTATTTTTGAATCTTCAATTAGTTGAATTGCATTTTCTCTTGTTTTTCCTTGTACTGTATATTTCTCAGCAGTTTGTGGTAATAATCCTAAATGACCCATAACTGCTATTCCTGATTCTGTTATGGCTCGTATTATTTTAGCAACTTCTTTCCCACCTTCTAATTTTACTGCATCAGCACCTGCTTGGATGAGTTTTAATGAATTTGTAACTGCATCTTGTTCTGTTTGGTAGGAATTAATTGGTAGGTCTGATACAATTAGTGAATTCTTCCTTGCATTTTTTGTAGCAGTTGTAAATCTAATCATATCTTCCATTGTTACTGAAGTAGTGTCTTCGTATCCTAACATTACCATACCTGCACTATCCCCTACAAGAATTACATCTACTTGATCACATAGTGTTACCATTGTAGAATCATATCCTGTTAAAACAGTAATCTTCTCTTTTCCTTTCATTTCTGTAATATCTTTGATAGTCTTATGCATTTTTTGCCCTTCTCTCTAAATTTTTTCTAATTTCTAAAATTGATAATTTGAGATTTTTTTTATTATCATATGTAGAAGATTTTTTTATTTTCTTTTTTGATTCAATAATAAGTAATTTCATAGCACGTGTTACATTGTCCACTATTGTAATATCTGCAGCTTCCGAAGTTCTGGAAAGTGGATTTAAATCAAACGTAATAATTTTTTTCTTTGCTTTTTTTAATGCAATTGTTCTGTCACCATCTTCTAAAGGAACTAAAACAACATCTGCTGAAAATATTCCATTTTTATCAACTATTCTTCTTGCACTATCAATTCCTAATAATTTTGTGGATGATTTTTTATTTAATCCTAAAATCTCTTTTGCACCTGATTTTTTTAGAATTTCAGTAATTGCTTTTTTACGTTTTTCACTAGAATAAAATAAATTAACTTCAATTTTTGAATTTGTATTTCTTGCTAATTCAATTATTTCTTTAGGACACAGGGCTGCAAAATTACCATTAACGGAAATTACGGAGTTTTCTGCATTTTTCAGCATAAATGCCGCCGCTTTTATTGCCTCCTTAGCTGATTTTGAGGTTTTTTCACCTATAAGATAATCAAAAGCTTCCCCTCTGCCATGAGCTAAAAGTCCTTCTTTAGCAACTAAATTATTGTCAAATCCATTAACTAATTTTTCACGAATTAAAAGAGAATTTAATCTTGGATGTGATTTAGGAATTACAGTCATATTTTTTAATTAATTATAAAGAACTCTTGCTCCTGCATCATCTAGTTCTGATTTTATAATTATTCCATCAGAATATTTTTCTAAAATTTCTAAAACTTTATTTTCTTTTTCTTTTGGAATCATTGAAAAAATTGTTTCACCAAATAATGCAATTCCACATTTAATATTATTTTTAGATAATTCATTGACTACTTTTTGCATCCTTGGTGTCATAACATCTACATATTTTGCAAACTCTAAAGACATTTCTTGAAAATGTTCATAATTTTTTGATTCTAATAATCTATTTACCATCTTACCTCCAAGACCGTTAATTTGCGGTAATCTTTCTTTGATGAATTTAGTTGTTGAAATTGGAGAAAAACATATCATAATTATGGAAATTTTATTTAAAGTAATTTTTTGAACATGTCCGATACCTGGTGCCCCTGGTTTATCTCTAATTTCAAATCCGCCGTGATATGATGCTAAAACATCTCCTAATCCTGTTTTACATTCTATTTCAACATCATGTGCTATTTGTGCAACTTTAATTTTAGATAATTTACATTCTAATGCATCATTTAATGCAATAGCTAACGATAATGCAACTGCTGCACTAGAACCAAATCCATATCCGACTGGGACATCAATTTCATGTATGACATCTACAAATTTTTCTTTTGTAGGAAATTTACTGAGAACTACTTCAGAGACCCTCATATCTCCTGATTCAAAGCCATTTACTTTGATTGTAAAATTTGAAATATCATGTTTTGTTTTGTTTCTAATTGTAACTGTAGTCTTGACACCTTTCTGTATGGAAAATCCTGCACCTAGCGAACCTAATTCTTTTGAATCCTCTTTATTTAATTCGGCTTTAAAAAAACCTGTAATGTGTGCTGGACAAAATGCTGTTGTCATTATGATCAAATTTCATATATTTGTAAAATATTAATACTTGGCTTAAATAATATAAACTAGTTTAAATTGACTACATTTACACGACGCCTACAAAAGATTGGAAGTAGTATTCTTGTTTCGCTTCCAAAAGAATGGATTGATGCAAATAATCTGAAGAAAAGCAATCAAGTTGAAATTGAAACAAATCAAAATAATCTATCAATTAGAACACAACTAAACAAGAGACCCTCAAAAGAAGTTGTAATTTCATATCCGTTATCAAAAGGTGAGGGTATTGTACCAACAATCACTGGTGCATATCTTTTAGGATTTGATATAATTAGGATTGTTGGAAAATCTTCTATTTCAATTACTGATAGAGAAAGTGTTCGTGGTTCTATGAGGAAATTAGTTGGATTAGAAATTATTGATGAGGATGCAGTAAATATTTCTGTTCAGTTTTTACTTGATGAGACATCAATAAATCCACAAAATATTTTAAAACGAATGAGTTCAATTGCACTTGGAATGTTTAATGATGTTGTATTAGCTTTAAAAAATGGAGATAAAACAAATCTTGAAGCAGTAGCAAATCGTGATGCTGAAATTAATAGACAATATTTTCTTCTTGTTAGATTAATCCGAAGTACTATAATGGATACTAGATTAGCTGGTATTTTTAATTTAGAAAATATTGATATTCTTGATTATAGAATTGCTGCAAATACGCTTGAAATTGCAGGTGATACTGTTGTAGAATTATCTAAATCCTTAATCAAATCAAATCTATCTAACGTGGAATTAAAAAAATTATATGATTTTGCAAAAGATATGGAAGAAATACAAATCAAATCAATTGATTCTTTTATTTCTAATAATAGAATGCTTGCAATTAATGCAATTACATTACAAAAAATTAATTCTATAAAAATTTCTAAAATTCGTTCTTCTTTAGAGAGTGAGAAGCAAATTTCTCTTCCATTATTTGATCTTATCTATATGTTTGAGAAAATTCTACAATCTTGGTCTGATATTAGTGATTTAGTTAAACCAAGTTACCACTAAAGTATTATGATATTTTTTAGACGCTAAAAATAATCAGAATAATTTTTTCTTTGCAGCATAAATCATTACTGCACAAATTGTTTTTGAGTCAATAATTTTTCCAGTTTTAATCATTTGAATCAATTTTTTAATGTCCATCTTTACAACCGTGATAAACTCATCATTGTCTAATTTTAAATCAAATTTCTTTTTTGTTCCTGATGCTACAAAAATGTTAATTTCTTCTTTATTGTAGCCTACTGAGGGGAAATATGATACTAATTTAGTCATTTTTTTAGCCTCATAACCCGTTTCTTCAATAATTTCTCTATATGCACAATCAATTGGTTTTTCCCCTTTTTCCAAAGTACCAGCTGGAATCTCTAAAATATATCCATGTGGAAATCGATGTTGTTTCACTAACAATACTTTACCCTTTTCATCAAATGCCAGCATTGCAGCTGCACCTGGATGTTCAATAATTTCTCTTCTAACTTTTCTATGCTCAACTTGCATATGATATGCATTTATTTCAAATAATTTACCTTTGAACAGTTTCTCTTTTTTCATATTAACTTTGAAAAGTATTATTATTTAATTTGTTTGGTATGTCAAATGTAGTTTAGATGATTTTTTAAAATCAATTATTGTTTTTTCTAACCATTTATTATAAAATAAAATTTTTTTAGGAATAAATAAATCTGCAGATTTCACATTTTTTATATTTCTAACTTTTTGTGTTAGTTCATCCATTTTGTAAATATTATTACTATACATAAATAAAACAATTTGATTTTTTGCAATAAATGGAATTTGTAAGTACGTATTGGATAATTCCTTGTTCATTTTTTCTAATGTTTCCTTCAAATTACTTTCTATCCATGTCATTATTGCATATGGAATAAATTTTTTTATTTTTTTGGGATCATAACTTACAGTAAATTTAATTCCTTCATTTTTGTGTAATTTTTCAATACACCTTGTTATTGTTTTTGTTGACATTTTTGTATTCTTTGCAATTATTTCAATTTTTTGTCTTGGATCTTTTAGTAATTCTTCCAAAATTTCCAAATCTGTTTTTGTTAAATTTGTATTGAATCCTGGATTTTCTGCTTCAAAAATCGATAAAAGTTTAAAATCTTTCATTAGTTTTTTTGCAAGTTCAATTTTCTGTTCTAAATTTTCTTTTACAATAATGCTGCAAACTGTTATTCCGCCAACACATGGTGCTACAAAATGTGGTTCTCCTACTAGACTTACTTGTTCTAAAATTTCTTTCATGTTTTCTCCAGATATTACAAAATACAACACACCGTATCCTAATACTGGTGGTTCAACTTGAACGATAAATTCTTCAAGAATCTCAAGTTTTTGCATTTTACGTATTCTTGCGTTTACTGCCCCCCCAGACATTCCCAAATCAATTCCAATTTGTCTGTCTGATTCTCTACAATTGTTTAATAATTTACTTAAAATTTTAATATCAAAATTGTCCATTATATCACTTATAGTGCCTCCATAAAATACACAAATAACTAATATCATATAAAATTGTCTATAATTTAGCACTAGGAATAATATATCTTATATGTTAGACTTTTTTTATTATTTTATGGATTACCGTATGAAATTAGCAAAAAGGATGCTATTCAATAAAAGAGGTAGTTTGTATGGTGCAATTTTGGCTGTAACAATTGGAATTTTAGTAATTCATGTAAATTTTGTAATATTTCAGGGTCTTTTTGATGCAATAGTTAGAGACATTAGTGAATATCGAAATGGTGATGTTCTTGTAACTAATGAGGATGACTATATCGATAAATCTGATTCATCAATTATAAGATTCTTTGAAAGGATTTCATATGTTGAAGCAGCGGCACCGCGGCTTTCATCGACGGCAGAAATGGAAATTGCAAAAAATGGTAATTTAATTGAAAAAACTAGAATACCTGTAGTTGGCGTTGATCCATTTATGGACATTAGAGCATCTACTGTTCATGAAACTGTTACAGAAGGAACTTATGTTTTCTCAAGAAATTCTATTGTTTTAGGAAATACTGTAGCAAATGATCTTGGAGGAGCTGTAGTTGGTGATAATATCAAAGTTATGATAATTGATAGATGGGGTGAAGAACAAACTAAAAGATTCACTGTTTCTGGAATTGCAAAATCACCTGGCGGTCAAGGATTTGATTATAGCGCAGTTATTCATATTGATACATTACGTGATATGACAGATAGAATAGATCAAACAGGATCAATTATGGTAAAATTAAACGATCCAAGTAAAGCATTTGAAGTAAAAGAATTTTTCTTAGCATCATTTCCAAATGATGATTTCTTAGCAGAAACAATAGAGGAATCAGCTGAACAACAGCTTGCCGGTTTTAGATCAGGTATAGCAATGATTAACATGATTGGATATTTTGGAATGATGTCTTCTGCATTTGCAGTTGTTACAATTCAAATGATGCTAGTAAATGGGAAAACTAGAGAAATTGGTGTAATGAGAGCAATTGGTGCTAAAAGAAAGGATATTTTGATAATCTTTATTTTTCAAGGTATGTTAATTGGGGCAATTGGTGCTGGAGTTGGAACTGCAACTGGATTAGGCTATACATTTTATGCAAAAGAAACAAAGATGTCATTCAATAACAGTTTACCACTTGAAGTAACTTACAATGTAGAAAAAATTGTTCAAACTGCTCTGGCTTCATTTGCTCTGGCTATTATTGCGTCATTATACCCATCGTATAGAGCTACAAAATTACTACCTGTGGAGGCAATGAGAACTGGCTAGAGTACTTGAGGTTAATCATTTAACCAAAATTTATGGTGATGGGGATAGCAAAGTAAAAGCTCTTGATGACGTATCTTTTTCAATTGAGCAAGGTCAAGTTGTTTTAATTGTTGGAAGTTCAGGTTCAGGAAAATCCACATTATTAAACATGATTGGACTTTTAGATAGTCCAACAAATGGGGATATTTTTATTGATGAAATTAATACTACAACTCTTAATGATGACCAAATCTCATCATTTAGAAATAAAAAATTAGGATTTATTTTTCAATTTTCTAATCTTTTAAGCGATCTTTCAGTTTTAGAAAATATACTATTGCCAATACAAATTGCCGGTACTAATTCTATTACTGAAAAAGATGCTATAGATTTGCTAAAATCAGTTGGATTAGAAGATCAAACGCATAAACGTGCAAATAAAGTTTCAGGTGGGCAGGCTCAAAGAGTAGCTATCGCAAGAGGTTTAATCAATAAACCTTCAATTGTTTTAGCTGATGAACCAACTGGTAATCTTGATTCAGTAACTTCACAAACAATAGTTGATTTAATGAAATCTATGGCAAAAAACCTTAATCAAACTTTTGTTATTGTTACTCACGATAGACAACACTTTGGAAATGTTGACAAAGTTATTACAATTAAAGATGGTAAAGCATTTCAAGGAGAAGAACCTTCAACAATGGAGATTACTGCATAATGAATTCTAAATTTTTATTAATATTATTTTTGATTGGCTTTGTACCTTTTATTTTTACAAATTCATATGCTGATTGGAAAGATGGACCAATAGAATCTGGAAACTTTGGAGATTCAGCATTTGAAAGAGATTTTGGCGATGTAAAATTATTGGATGCATATTTTGGTACACTAAATAATAAAATTGAAGTTGAAAATGGTGACAGTAATGTTCCATTCACAATAGAATTTGCAAATGTGGGAACTCAGGATATTACAGGAATTGAAGGAAAATTAGCATTACCTTTAGGATTTTCAGGTTCAGATGGTCCAGGCGTTGCAATTGATGCTAATACAAACACAAATTCTCTAGCTGGTACAAATTTTTCTTTAACTTTCTATGTAAATTTGGATAAAAATATACAAATTCAGCAATATTCAGGAACTGTAAAAGTTGATTATTCAAGATTAAGAGAATCTGGTGTTAGATCATCCTTTTCTACTTTTGATTTTAAAGTAACTGGAGACAGTACAATCAATGTAAGGGCGTCGGAATCATTCCTTACGTCATTAAAATCAAATAAAATTATTGTGGATGTTGTTAATGATGGAACTGCTCCAATTTCTGCAGTTGATGTTACAATAAATAATGCCCAAACATCGCTTTCATCAAATACTGCATCAATTACAAATATTGAAAATGTTTTGATTTTAGAATCAAGTTGGGATATAGGAAATATTGCAGCAGAGTCATCTAATTCTTTTATTGTAGATGTTTATGTTCCTGAGTCTTTAAAGGGCGATACATTACGAATTCCTTTATCCATTTCATATTATAATACCCATGGAGATAAAGAAACTATTTCAAAAATTCTTGATTTCTATATTAGAGGTTTAATTGATCTTACAGTTTTCAATGTAAAAGTTATTGAATTATCTGGTACACAAATGGTAATTGGTGAAATAATTAATGAAGGTAATGAAGATGGATTATTTGGTTTTGTAACTCTTGATGCTAATGGTGATTCTAATATTAAATCAAACACTCAATTCATTGATGAAATTGAAACTGATGCACCTGTTCCATTTAACATTCCAATTGAATTTGATGGGGAACCAAAATATGGTGAACATGATATTACAGTTACTGTAAGATACAAAGACAGTGTAAGAGATGAAATTTTCTTACCTTACGAAACCACAATTTTGGTAAATGAAATATCTGAACTTGAGGAAGATGCTTTTGATCCTACAGTGATTGCTATTCCAATAATTTTGGTTATAGGTATCACAATTTTCATAATTCGTAGGCGTAAAAAACATAATAGTTAGGTATTAGTTTTAAATCTAAAAAGTACTAATGAAATAAAATGAAATTAAAATTAACTATTCTCATTTTAATTATTGTAATAAGTATAGGTAGTATCATTATTGCAACAGATTTTTTTTCAAATTTAAAATATGTAGAAATTTCTAATCAGTATGAGAATTTATTAAAATATAAAAATGAATTAGAAAAAATTAACGAATACAATCAAGAAATTTTAAAAGATTTAGAATATCAAATTACAAATTCTGATGATGCTAATATCTCTCAGATAAATAATGAGATTGATGTAATTAATCGAGTCATTATTGAAAATAAATTAGAACTTGAAGAAATAATCATTAAATTATCTCAAATTGAATCTAATCCTTAAACTATGAAAAATATTTTATTTTTTTCTAAATTCATATAGTAATTTGTAAAGGGATTATTGTTGTTAAATCACCGGAAATTAACTTTCATTGGAGTTATTTTGTTAGTCATAACTTTTTTGATTAACTATTATCATGAAGAATATCATCCTGATATTGGATTTAATTATGCATATATTTCAGGAATTTTAATGTTAATTTCATTTGCTGCTAGTTTTTTTATATTTACCAAGGATAATTTAAAAAATTAACACAATAAATAATTGGTCTCAAATACAATTTAGATCTAGGATTATAAGCAATTATCCGATATTCATACTATGCCTGGTGACGAAATTGAAGTTCCAAAGGAACTACGTGAATTTATGCCTGATGGCGCAGAAGAAACTATTCTTGGACAAAAAAATGGGGCGCAAAAACAATATCGTTATGGTAATTTGCATATTAGAGAATACCCTGATAAATTTTTAGTTCATACAGACAAAGTTGATCCTAGAATTAATCCAATTGGTCATTTGGTACATGATGCTCCTGAAGTTTTAATTGGTATTGCAGGTGGAATATTTGCAGGTGTAATTACTGCAAAAAAGTTTTCTCATAAGAATTCTAAGAAAATGTCTTTAGCTAATCTTTTAGCATCTTCATTAATTTCTGGATATTTAGGATATGTTGCAACTAAAAATATTAAAAAATATTTGGAGTGATTTTGTGTATACTATTAGAACTGTAAAAATATTAGTCAAACTTCTGCCATCCATTTTGGCATTACGCAAAGATAGAAAAAAATGGATCAATCAAAATAAAGATGAAATTGATTTAAATCAACTTAAAAAAAATGCCCGTAAAATACTTGTAACTTTTATTTCACTAGGACCCGTTTACATCAAGTTGGGACAATGGCTTTCTTCTAGAGCTGATATTCTACCACAACCCTATTTGCAAGAATTATCAAAACTTCAAGACAATGTTCCTGCTGCTCCATTTGATCAAGTTAAGCCAATAATTGAAAAAGATATTGGATTGATTGATGAAAAATTTGATCATATAGATCCTGTTTCTATTGCTGGTGCATCATTGGGACAAGTCTATCGAGGATCTATTTCTGGCCAACAAATTGTAATTAAAGTAAAAAGACCTGGAATTGAAAAAGTCGTAGAAACAGATCTAAAAATTCTAAATAAAATTCTGCCTCTTGCATTGAGATTTGTAGATTCAAACTTAAGATACTCTGCAAAGATTATGCTTTCACAATTTATTGAAACCATTAATGAAGAAATGGATTACACAAATGAATCCAAAAATCTTAAAGAAATCAAAAAGGATATGGCGGAAAATAATAAAGTAATCATACCTTCTGTTTTTGATGATTTTTCTTCAAAAAATGTTCTAACAATGGAATATCTTCCTGGAATTAAGGTTACCAATGTAGATGCTTTAGAGGAGAAAAATATTGATCGTGAACAATTAGTCGTTGACGTTCATCAGGTTTTCTTCACAATGCTTCTCAAACATTCAATTTTTCATGCAGATCCACACCCAGGTAATATTTCCGTGACTGATGATGGCAAATTAATTCTATATGATTTTGGAATGGTTGGACGAATTAATAATAAAACAAGAATTAATTTAATTCGACTATACCTTGCACTTGTAGAAAAAAATCCTTCCCGAGTTGTTTCTGCTATGGATGATCTCAGAATGTTAACTCCTGGATATAACAGATTAGTGATTGAAAAAGGAATAGAATTGTCAATTCGTTCTATGCATGGAGATAAACCTGATGAAATGGAGGTTCAAAGTTTAATGGAATTAGCAAATAAAACCATGAGTAAATTTCCATTTATTTTACCGAAAAATTTGGCATTATATCTCAGAATGGCTTCAATAATTGAGGGGATTTACAAAACACATGACGTTGATTTTAAATTTTTAAAAGTTCTAAAGAATATTCTTCAAGAAGAAAATTTAATCACAGGTGCATACATTGAAGAATTAAAAATTTCTTTTGATACTTTTCTTAAATCAATTAATTCTACATTGAGAGTTGGATCCGATATGGAAAAATTAATGGGAGAAGTTAAAATTTTCATGAACAAACGTAAACCTACAGTTTTGATTAGTGGAAGCATATTTTCTTCTTCTATTTTTATCGGTTCAGTATTTTTATTTCAATCAAATGAATTTTTTGGTTTACTTGGAATGATTAGTTCTGGTGTTATTATGGGACTTTCAGTATTGTTAAGAAAGTATTAGATTATTCAATTGAAATATTTTTTGATTTTTTTGTTACAGGAATAACTAATACAAGAATACCTTCTTCATATTTTGCAGATTCAATTTTTTCTTCACCCTCTTTAATTTCAATTGGCAGTCTAATCTTTTTATTAATTTTATTGGGTCTTTGATTTAAAATTAACGTCTTTGAATCTTTTTCATCCATAATCTTTTCAGCTTTAATCGAAAGTATGTCTCCGGATAGGCTCAGCTCAATATCTTTTTTTAAAAATCCTGGAATATCGATAATGACTTTAAGATTTTCATCCGTTAGATGCATGTCTACTGGCGGTAAAACAAATTCATAGAATTCTTTTGATTTGTTTCCAATTTCTTTTATTACCTCCTTCATTAGTCCCATTTTGTGTTATCTTCTTGATTTTTTTATATAAATCTTGACTGATTATAAAATAAAACTAATTTTTAGGAAAATATGAAAAAGTCAATGCTGCTCCTACTATCATTACAGATATGATTAATCCAATTACAAGCATTTTTGGTTTAATTGATGTTTTGTTAAATTTTCGTACATGTCCACATTTTGAACACTTCATGTGGTCTCCTTCAGTTTTGAATGTATGAGTACAAGTCACAGATATAATTTTTGTATGCAAGTATTAAATCTTAAATTGTAATTTTTAATTATAACAAATAACATGAATGAGATGGAAATTGTCCTGCCTGCCATAATTATCGTAGCTGTGGGTCTTGGAGTAGGAACAAGAATCTGGATAATGTTTAGAAAATAAATTACACTGGTAATTTTTATAAGTTTATGATTAATTGAAATTATAATGGAAACTGATAATGACGAAAATAAAAAAATTGATGAAGAAAATAAACTAATTGATGAATATAATAATAAAGTTGATAAATATAATCAAGCATTGGAAAATGGAGAAAACCCTGATGATGATTTTTAAGATGTATTTACTATGAGTGATAATTCCGAAATTCCATCTAAGGACGAAATTATTAGGAATATGGCAAAACACTTGCAAACTCACATGGAAGATGGTGAAGAAGTATTACTTAGAACATATGATCTTGCTTTCATAAAGGGAAAGATGGAAGCTACTGCTGAATTTAATGAACAAAATAAAAAATCTTTGTGATTATTTTAATTTAACAACCTAGAGTTGCTAATATTTTTTAATACATTCAACCTCTCAATCAAAATTTAATGGATTATTATTAACTACAAAATATTATGTCATACTATTACAATAAATGCAATTTCAAATTTATCCATAATATCGAAAAAGAATTGATACTGACCAATTTTTTAATATTCTCCTATTTATCGTCAATTTTTACTACTATTTGTGCCTGTTTTGATAATTTACAACTTAAGATATTTTTGGGCATGTTCAAGGTTTGATAGATTTTTTAATCAATAATTTCTCTGTTTTGATAACTTATGATTATTACAATTGAAGGGGGAGATCAAGCTGGAAAACTAACACAATCAACGATGCTAGAAAAATCTTTAAAAAAACAAAAGATCAAAACAAAACTATTTCATTTTCCTGACTATGATACGCCGATAGGTAAAGAAATCAGAAAATATTTGGATGGAAAACGTAAATTTGCCCCTCAAGTTATCCATTGTCTTTTGGCAGCAAATCGATGGGAAAAACTTGATGAAATTTTAGCAGCTGAGGAAAAAAATTCTGTTTTAATTATGAATAGATATTATCATTCTAACTTGATTTATGGGCTAGCAAATGGTTTAAAAGAAAATTGGCTTGAGAATCTAGATACTGGTTTACCAAAATCTGATCTTGTAATTTTACTTGACGTTACTCAAAAAGAATCTTTTTCAAGATCTCCCCGAAATGAAAAAGGTAAAATTATGAAAAGAGACAAGTTTGAGAAAAATGAAGAATTTTCAAGGAAAATATCTAAACTCTATCGTACTACTGCAAAGAAAAAACATTGGAAAATAATTGATGCGTCTAAATCTAAGATGGAAGTTCATGAAGAAATTCTAAAGGCATTTTCAAAGAAACTTGGGATATGAAAAAAAATTATCTAGACATTATAGATCCAATACATGATTTTATTCGTGTTTATGACTATGAACTTCCAATTATAGATAACCCTCTTTTTCAAAGATTAAGGAGAATAAAACAACTTTCTGGTGCACATCTAACTTATCCTTCAGCACAACATAGCAGGTTTGAACATTCTCTTGGAGTCATGCACATTGCTACTGAGGCAGGTTTTGCATTAAATGAAAAAGGATTTTTAAATTCTGATGACGTTCAAATTTTACGTCTTGCAGGTTTGTTACATGATATTGGCCATGGACCTTTTTCTCATTTATTTGAAGAAGTAATTCAAGATAAAAAAACTTCACATGAAGATTATGGTAAAAAAATAATTTTAAACTCTGAAATTGGTGATGTGTTATCCAAAACTGGATTTGATAAAAAAATAATTGCACAAATTGCATTTGGAGAATCAAAATTTCAATATCTAAATGAAATTATTTCTGGCTCTTTGAGTGCAGATATGATGGATTATTTGCTCAGAGATGGTTATTTTACTGGAGCTGAACATGCAAAGGTAGATCATAAAAGAATAACTCAATCCCTGAACATTCATAAGAAAAAAATTGCATTAGAGCGCTCAGCATTGTATTCTTTTGAATCCATGATGCATTCTAGATATCAAATGTTTAAGGCAGTATATTTTCATAAAACTGTACGTGCTGCAGAAGTTATGTTAATTCAAGCATTGAGATCATCTGATGATGAATTCGGTTTTTCATCTTTTAATCTAGATGAATATGTAAAACTTACAGATGAATTTGTAATATCTTCAATCATTTTCTCAAAATCTTCTAAATTGAAACGAGCTAGACAACTGGTTGAAAATTATCAAAACAGGAGATTACTAAAATGTGTATTTGAGAGAATACTTACTAGTCAAACAAATTTGAAAAAAACTCGAACTGATGAATTAAGACTCGAACTTTCTAAAAAATCTAAAGTTGATGAAAATGAGATTTTTGTAGATAGTTCAGTTACTCCGTCTATTCCACTTGCACCATCAAAAAATGAGTCAAAATCAATAGTTTTGATTACCAATGAGGGTGGAAAATCATCTGCAAAAGAGATGCCAATTTCAGAAATCCCTGTGGTTTCAGCAATTTCTGGCTTTATGAACATACTTAGAATTTATACTCATCAAAAATACAGAAAAAAAGTTGAAATTGCAGCAAAATCGATACTTGGTGATTTAAAATGAAGAAAAAAATCGTAATAAAATTATCTGGAAAAGTTTTTGGAATGGATAATGCCAAAATTATACAGAATTATGCTGATTTTTTAATAAAAATTAGTAAAATTTGTCAGCCAGTTGTTGTAGCTGGCGGTGGAGTTATTGCAAGACATTACATTTCACATGCTAGGCATTTTGATGCTGATGAATCTACTTTAGATGAATTAGGAATTGAAATTTCAAGACTTAATGCAAAATTATTGATTTATGCTTTAAAAAATAAAGCGTACTCCCATCCGCCAACTACTTTACAGCAAGTTAAACATGCAGTGGACGATGGGTTAATTGTTGTAGCAGGAGGATTACATCCAGGTCAAAGTACCAATGGAACAGCTGCATTAATTGCTGAAAAAATTCAAGCTGAACAGTTTCTTAATGCTACTGACGTTGATGGCGTCTATGATATGGATCCTAATAAATTCAAAAATGCAAAAAAATTCAAAAGTATCGAGCTTAAAAATTTAAAAAATATTTTAGTTCATGAAGATTCTGTAGCAGGTGGGTATGATTTAATGGATATTGTTGCTCTAAAAATTATAGAACGTTCTAAAATTAAAACTAGAATTTTAAAAGCTGATCCAAAAATTATTGAAAAAGCAATTAAAGGTGTTAAGGTTGGGACTGAAATAGTTCTATCTTCTAAAAAATAGTTAAACTTCGTTTTGAATTGTTGGTCTTGTTTGAGACCAAATTTGTATTTCATTTTTTGGATATTCTAAAATTCCTGAATCTTTAAGTTTCTTAAATATTGTAATTGCTTCTTCCTTTTCAACTGATTTTGATTGGGCTTTAGTATATCCATCTTTATCAACAATTACGGCTACATGTCCCTCTTCAGAATTAATTACAGCCGTAAATTCTTCTTCACCGACTGGAAAGAATTTGCCATCAATTTTCTTAGTTGTTAGGGTTAGCATTGCAAATCCAGCTACATCAAACATTTTCATTTGTGATTTACTTGCTCTTTGTTTTCCCTGTTGAACTGCTTGAAAATATTGCATATTTTCCACCCTCTGGAATGGTATAATAACTATCTAATATTTGATATATTGAGGTAAGTAAGTTTGAATCCTAAAATTTTTGTCTTTATCGCAGTTTTAGTATTTGTTGGAGTATTGGGTGGAATTATCGTTGTTGGTCCCACACTAGTTGTAGGAGGGATTGGAACTGATACTACTAATCAAAATGTAGAAACTTTACCTCCAATTACAATTGAGTTGGTAGATATTTCTGTTTTAAAAATTTCAGAGCGTTCAGCAACAATTCAAGTTGAATTTGAGATATTTAATCCAAATCCACGAGCTGTAATTGTTCAAACTATGGATTACCAATTATTTGAAACCACTTTTTCCAATTATGAACAACTTGATGGCGGTACAATTGGAAGCAGACCTGAAGGAATGGTAGAATTTGGTTCAAACTACTATACTCTCTTGGGCAATAATTCAATTGTACTAAAAGATAAGATTACTATACCAAATACCCAAAATGGTGGTGAGCTATGGGATGCTCTTGAAACTAATACGGCATCATATAGAATTTCTGGAACTGTGTATTACAATTTAAGTTCCATGACAAGTGGTCAAGAAAATACTCTTGACTATGAATTCTTTAAATAGAGTCCTAATAGTATCATAAAAAATTAATTTTGTGATACTTTGTTTTTAAGAGAAAATTATAGACATATCCTATAAAAGCTCGTAAGATTATTTTTTATTAAATGGCAGAAGCAGGAATGGCCGCATTTGGCGCAACAGCAGGAGTAGCAATCGCATTAGCAATAGTGTGTTTCGCTCTTCGTGGTAAAGGACACCCTGAACCACTAGAATAACCCATCAAAGGAACTTTCCTTTGTAATATTTTTCATTTATTTGTTAACCCTTGTTGCCGAATTTACCCATTCCTAACATTTCACCAATGTCTACATGTTTGGAATTTTTCTTTTTCATAAAACATTTTTCATAATACTGACATTCAGAACATTCTGTTGATGGTTCTAGAATCGGTGCTTTTTGTTCTTTTAGAAGATTGTTCAGTACTCTGACTCTTCTAATTACCTCTTCAAACATTTTTTTATTTCGTGTTAACGAAAATGTTGTTTCTTTTCTGTCTCCCGTAATGTAAACTACGATTCCTTCTGTTTTGTCATATATCCACAAACATGCATTAAGATACAGGACATCATTGGCAAGTGGATTTTCTAATTCACTTTGTGCTGCTGGTCTAAATAACATAATGGCATCATCTACTATCATGTCTGTTTGCCCTTGTAGTTTGATATCGTCAATTTCAAATACCTTTGGCTCACTTCCGTATTCTAATTTTCTTAACAATCCTGAAAGAAGCTCATTAAATCCTCTTCTTTCGATCTCCACAGGATCAATTCTATCAAAATATGAGCGTCTTAGGCACTGAACTACCTCTTGTAAATGAATAGTTTGAATATTTTTTGGGTCTATATCTAATTGTAATTCTTTTCCTATTGAAGATAATGCCGTTTGAATTGTTGTTCTAAAATCCCTATCTCCCATCATAGTAAATTACCTTTGATTTTAGCTTCTTAAAGTTTAGCTCATTATTTTAGTTAAAAATTTAGAGATTCTACTTGCAAATGCTAAAGTGATGAAATGAACTGCAAATCCTAGAATTGCTCCGACTGCAATATTTCCTGTACCGTAGTAAATTCCCAAAAATATGCCTAATGCCGGTAATGAAAAAATCATAGCCATGAATGCACTAATCCAAACATAATTGATCAGAGTTTCTATTGGAATATCGTTTTTCTTTTTAGGAAATTTAATCATTTTTACAAAATTATTCTTCGTGTACAATTAATTTTGACATTGTAGTTTCAGTTGGTATTTTTTGTTCTATTGCATATGCGATAGCTGCTAAGTTTCTTACCTCAAATGCTGTCAACTTTGTAATTCCTACAATGGTTGCAAAACTAAACATTTTTGAAAATGATCTTGCAGATGCATTGTAAAGTTCCATTTCAAACGATCTTTCAAATTCTGCAACTGCATCTAATTCATTTTCATTTTGAGAAATCAGATTTTTGTATTTTGTATTTGTTAACTCATTAAACGCATCTCTAACTGATGCTGCAGACATCATTCTTCCAAGTAGTTCTTTTGTAATTGTTGCAGTTTGTGTCACAATCAAATCTTGAATTTGTGCTTCATCTAATCCCCATAATTTACCTCTAATTACACTGAGAAGATTATAGAAATCAACATCCATTCCAACTAATTTTATTACATCTCTATCTCTATTATTTTTTAAGGCACGACCTAATTGGAGATATAGAATTTTATCAAAATAAGTATCAAATATTTGGAGATTTTTTTGTTCATTGTAAAGTGATGCTGCTTTTGATATTTCTTCACCAAACTGAACTGAATTCAAACTAGTAACTGCTTCTTCTAGATCTTTGGACACTAGAGCCTTTATGATGATGTCTCTTTGTTTAATTAATTCTTCAGCATGTAAATTGATATGGGTTTCAATTTCTTCTTGCGATTTTCCTAATACTTTTCCTTTCAAAATTAATTTTAAATTTGATATGATGAATTTCATATAATATGCATCTAAAATTGGAGAATCTCCAGCAGTTTTAGCAATTGAATAATGAACGTCAGCTAAATGTCCTCTTAAACCTGATTCTATTCCTTGTGAGGTGTATGGTTTTTGAACATCTGCAACCGCATCTGCATAAATTGTATTCTTGATTCTAGTCATTAACTCTTCTATGTCTCTTGATTCAGCTAAAGTTTGATAATCTGATCTCTTCAGTAATTTCCCTCTTTGACTGTATGATTTTACTGACGCATAGACGTTTTTACCCATGATTAAAATCTATGAATAGTGGATTTTAATGTTTGGCGTTCCAAATTAGACTCAATTTTTACGCAATTTTCTCTAAAAATGCGGTTGCTTCCTTTTTTTCTTGAACTGAGAGTTTTCCAAAGGCCAAAATAACTTCCTTTTGAATAATCAAATTCTTATCTGATATATCTTGTAATTTTGAGAGATCAAAAGGAAGCAATTCTTTAATTTTATCTTCACAAAATGCTTTTACATATTTTTGAAAAATTGAATATGTAAAAGTTGGACTGGTAGTCATAAATTTAGTTAAAATTTTCTCAAATTCTTTTTCTTTTGGATTAGATTCTGCAAAAAATATCTTTAATTGTGCTGGCATATTTTCAATTCCATTAATTGCTGATCCTATCAAGACTCCTTTTTTTGTTAATTGATAATACGGAATTCCTTTTTCTTGTAGCGCTTTTGGTCCTCTTTTTAATGGTAATCTACCAGCTTCTTCTGCTATTTCCATGGGGAGTAATATTTCATCTAGATCCCTGAAAATTCCTGAATAGATATTTTTCCAGCTAATTTCTTGTTTTTCTGCAATTTTTTGGGAAATTCCTGTTCTTGTTCGTTCAGCTGGATTTACATTATTTCCAAGAATGGTAATGATCGATCTTTGTCTTTTTGCTTCTCCTGTTAAATCTTGATTTTTAGTCTTAAATGTATCAAAAACTGCTAGTTTAGCTTTAGGTTTTGACTTCATTTGTTCATCTCTATCATAATTTTCATATTCTATGTTACTATCACAATATATCATAATATAATAACTTACTTTTTGAAAAATTTTAGTGTCTTCAATGCTTTAATAATATTCTATTTCGATAAAATTTAATGAATTCTAGAAACTACAAGTATGCTCTATTACTTGTAGCCGCAGTATCTATCACAGCAACTGGTGCAATGTCAACAGCATTTGCACAAAGTGTTGATGACGGTATGGACGGATACGTCGCAGGAACCAGTGGAATTTACACTGGAAATCCTAACGAATGTTGGTACGATAGTGATGGTGCAGGAGCCATGATGCCTTGTCTTATAGACACAGGAGATACAGCATGGATGCTCACCGCAACTTCAATGGTACTACTCATGTCACCCGGAGTCGGTTTCTTTTATGGCGGATTAGCCAGATCAAAGAACATCGTCAACGTACTTGGTATGACCCTAATTGTAATGGGTTTAATGTCAGTACAATGGGTTCTATGGGGATACTCACTAGCATTTGGCGGAATTGATTCTGAAGCAAATATGTTCATGGGTAATCTAGACTATGTTGGTTTCAACATGGTATCAGCGTGGGCACCTCTCGGTGAAGTAGGTCCATGTGCAGATACTTGGTCTAATGCTTATCAAATGAATGAAATGAAGGACGGAGACTATTGTAGTCAAGGTTGGCCAGGTACAGTACCTCACCAACTATTTGCAATGTTCCAGGGAACCTTCGCAATTATTACACCAGTTCTAATTATTGGTGGATTAATTGACAGAATTAAATTCAGCGCATTGATGATATTCGTACTCTTATGGGGTACCTTCGTTTATGATCCAGTAGCACACTGGGTATGGGGAGGAGGCTACATCGGAGGAGGTTCACTCGACCTCGATCCAGAACTATCGCCATCATACGCATTAGACTTTGCAGGTGGTACTGTAGTACACATTACTTCAGGATTTGCGGCATTGGCCGGAGCCTTAGTCCTTGGCAGACGTCTTGGATATGGTAAAGTGCCAATGGAGCCACACAATATCCCAATGGTAGTCCTGGGTGCAGGAATACTCTGGTTTGGATGGTTTGGTTTCAACGCAGGTAGTGAAGTAATGGTAGACGGCATTACCGTCAGCGCATGGACTGTTACAAATACAGCAACTGGTATGGCTGCAGTCACTTGGGTGCTCATGTCTTGGGCACATACAGGAAAACCAAGTGTCGTAGGAGCTGCATCAGGAGCAGTAGCAGGATTGGTAGCAATCACACCAGCCTCAGGTTGGGTAGGTCCAATGGCTGCGATTATAATCGGTATTGCAGCTGGTACAATTTGTTATGCAGCAATAGCATTCAAGAGTGCACGCAAATGGGACGACGCATTAGATGTATGGGGAGTACACGGAATGGGTGGTCTTACAGGTGCAATTTTGACTGGTACATTAGCTAGCCCACACGTTTGGGATACTGGAGACGGTATCGGAGCATGGACTGGTACGCCAGAAGGAATGGAACAGCAAGCAATTAGCATCCTTGGTGCTTTGATATCAATAGGCTATGCCTTTGGTGTTACACTGGTTATTCTGAAAGTAATGGATGCCGTTTGGCCGGGCGGAATCAGAGTCACTCCAAAAGAAGAGGAGATTGGTCTCGATTTGGCACAGCATGGCGAAAGAGCATACGTAAACGAATAGAAAAAAAACCTTTTTTTCTCTTTTTATTTTTTTATCCTTACACTGTGTGTAATGGATTTTGATTAAATTATTTTGTGTAAATTTAATATTAATTCAGTATATCAAAACCAAATGAATTTACCTTTGAACTTTTTATCAAACTTATGTTAATTTCCACATCTGAATTAAAATCAATTCTTAATGATCCTGACATCATTATAGCTGACACTCGCTCTTTCAAGGAGTACTCTGAGGATCATATTCCAGGATCTGTTCATTTAGATCTATTTGCATTTCATTGGATAGATACAACAAAAGAAGGGATTGAAAATTTTAACAGCCAAGCAAGAAAACTACTTTCGTTTCTTGGTGTAAAATCTGAAAAAAGAATTATCTTTTATGACTCTGTATCTGGAATGCTTGCAGCAAGAGGTGTTTGGATGTTGATGTATTTTTCTCATCAAAATGTCTCTATGCTAGATGGTGGAATTGCAAAATGGAAAAAAGAAAATCTCACACTTGAAACCAAACCAAATAATTTCAAACCGTCAGAATTTTTAGGAAAAGTTAACCCTGATATTATTTCAGGATTTGAGCATATTCAAGACAATTTAGAGAATTTGAAAATCATTGATGCTCGTTCTATTGGTGAATATGATGGAAGTATAGTTAGAGCTGCTCAAACTGGCCATATTCCTAATTCTATCAACATTGATTGGAATCAAAATCTTTCTGATGATGGGACTTTCAAAAATGATGATGAATTATCTAAAATGTATGATATTTCAAAAGACTCTGAAATTGTCACTTATTGTCAGGGAGCATATAGGGCTGCTAATTCCTTTTTGGTTTTGAAAAAACTTGGATTCAAAAATGTAAGGGTCTATTTGGGATCTTGGGGTGAATGGGGAAATAACTTGGATCTTCCTATAGAAAAATAGACGTTGATTATTTGTTCTTCCAAACAAATTGATTGTAAATTAGCTCTGGTCTAATTTGTCTAAATGGCTGTGAACCACCATCATACCATTTTGTAAAGAACTCATACAAGTGCAATCTGAGTGATTGGATGTATACAATTAATCCTTCAATCATCATAATGCCCAAGTTTCCTCCAATTATCATTGCCATTGCTGCACCTGATTCAAATCCGCCTAGAGAACCAAATGCATTGTTAACTGTCATTAGTAATGCAGCGTGTACAAGTAACATGATTCCAAGTCTGGCATAACTGATTGTGTGAGCTAATGCTTCTACTGTTTTGCCTAGGAAAACTTCCATTACAACATTTGCCGCAGAACCCCCGTCTTCAGGATGTCTCTTTGCATGTAGGATTCCTCCAATCATCATCATTGTCATTGATACAATTACTATGATTACTGAAATTCTTGTGATTATCCAAACTTGAGCCCAATCTCCTAAGAAAATTGTAACCCATGGAACTGCTTCTGTATGTATTTTGGAATACATGTTCATAACATCATAGTTTGCACCAATTGCACACATCATAATTACTACAATTCCGCCATATAGTGTGATATTTGGAATTGCTTCCATGTACATTACAAACTTGTGACCTTCTTTTGCTAATCTCTTTACACGTAGAACCATTGCCCATACAAGATGCACAATTCCAATGAATAATGACACCTTGAGAATGTTGATTACTTGTTCAAATGTTAATTCGGCAACACTGAGAATTCCTACTAACCAGCTTATCGAGTGTAAGGCTCCTCCTTCTTCTAACAAACCTTCTAAAGGTCCCATATGATCCAAGTGGAATCCAAATGCTTCACCCGCTCCAACACCCGCAATAGCTGCAGAAGCTCCTGAGATTGCAATTAACATTCCCCATCTTGAAAGTGTACCTTGTCCTTTGAATTTGAATAATAATCCCATTCCCATTAATAGCAAACCGTGACCTAAATCTGCAAACATGAGTCCGTAGAAAATTGGCCACATCAGAGCAATCATAGGTGTTGGGTCTGCCTCCCCTTTTCCTGGAATTCCTTGACTCTCTGTAATTACTTCAAATGTTCTAACAAATCTTGGGTTATCAAATAGAATTGGAATTTGTTCTTTTAATTTAGGATCTTCAATATCTTCAGAAACTGACATCCATTGTTTGGTTACATTTTTAAATTTCTCTTCCATTTTACTTGGAATAAATCCTTGAATAACTGCAAAATTCTTTGTTCCGCCTGGCTTTCTTAATGTTTCAAGTACGTCTTTGGCAACTTGAGCTTCTTCATGAATTGTTAAAATATCACGTCTAATTTTTTTTGTAAGTTTTGCAATCTGTTTTGTATTTGCTGATTGCTTTGCTGTTAGTTCTTTGATTTTATTTTCAGCAAGTGAATATGCTTGTGCTGGAATCTGTGGAATCCCTTCAGGAATAGAAAATGGATTGGCATTGAAACCTCTTAGTATTTTCAGTGTTTTATCAGAATCTTCAACACTTGCGATTACTAAAATTGCTATTTTTTCTTTATTTGCAAGATCATATTTGTAAAATGTAATATTTTCTAATGTTTTGCTAATTTCTTCATAATCTTTAGAATCAACAACAAATAGATTTGTGTAAAAATATTTCATTAATCCAAATCCTGAAAGATCAATGTTTAGCTTTTTTGCAACTTCCAGTGTTTCTTTAAGTGATGTATATTCTTCTAGTGAACGCTTTGTAGTTGCTTGTTCTTCTAAAAGTCTGATAGGTTCATCAATTATTGATGGTGCTCTTTTTTTGAGTTCATTTACCATGTCCTCAATTTCATCAATTTCATAATCTTTCTTATTGATTTTTTTCCCTGTGAACATAATTTCAAGAATTCCCACTAATGGTGGAACTCCTAGACCTTTTACTACATCATCAATGGATTGGTATGTTTTTTGAGCCTCTAATAACAAATCATCAATTTCTGGAGTGACTATGTCATTTTCAGTATCAATTTTATGAAACCATTCAAATTCTGTTAATCTGGAAATTGCCTTTGGAGAATCACTTCTTGGTAAAATTACACTACCAAGTTTTAGATCCGCTACTGCCAAGATAATCCATTAACGTTTTCTTAGTTTTTAATATCTTTCTGAATGTGTCCTTCTTTTCCAAACATTAAAATCCATTATAATCACACGCGTGATATTGACAAATTCTACCATTGTTGCTACAATCGATAAAATCCTCGATCAAACTGAAAAGTCTATTTTGTCTGATATTAGCAGCGAATTGAGCAATTCTTATCAAAAACTTGATGATTCTGTCTCTAAATTAGAAGCAGAATACGATAAAATTATTGCAGATGGCAAAAAAGAGGCTGATAAAATTGAAAAACAAATTGTTGGTGGTTCTGATATTGAAGCCAGAAACAAACAACTTTTAGCATTAGAATCCTCAGTTAATCGAGTATTTACAACAGCATTAGAACAAATTTCAAATTCTGATCGTACAGGTGATTATGCAAATCTCATTAAAACATTATTAGATGAATCTACACGAGTTTTAGGAACTTCTGAAGTAATTGTATTTACAAATTCTAAAGACAAAGATGTAGTTCAATCAACACTATCTAGTTTTCCTGGTTCTGAGTTATCTTCTGAAACTATTGAATGTCTTGGCGGTGTTAAAATTCAATCAAAAGATGGATCTATGAAATTTGATAATACTATTGATGCTAGAATTGAGCGGTTGAAGCCTTTAATTAGGAAAGAGATTGCATCAAAATTCGGAGTGAATGAGTAAGATGACAGCACAAGGTAGAATTGTATGGGTAAGCGGTCCTGCAGTTAGGGCAGACGGTATGGCCGATGCAAAAATGTATGAAACTGTAACTGTTGGTAATTCAAAATTAGTAGGTGAAGTAATTAGATTAACTGGAGATGTAGCATTTATTCAAGTTTATGAGTCAACAAGTGGACTAAAACCCGGTGAACCTGTAGTTGGAACTGGAAACCCACTTAGTGTATTATTAGGTCCAGGAATTATTGGACAACTTTATGACGGAATTCAAAGACCACTAAAAGAATTATCAAAAGCATCTGGTTCATTTATTGGCAGAGGTATTACAACCACTCCAGTTGATATGGTAAAGACATACCACTTTGTTCCAGTTGCAAGTAATGGAGATGAAGTTTTACCAGGTAATGTAATTGGAACTGTTCAGGAAACAGATCTTATTGAACACTCTATCATGGTTCCGCCAAACCATCCTGGTGGAAAAATTTCAAATATTGTTTCAGAAGGGGATTATAATTTAGAAACTGAATTAGCATCTGCTGAAAAAGATGGTCAAAATGTACCACTTAAAATGTATCATAAATGGCCAGTACGAAAACCACGTCCATATCTTAAGAGATATGATGCTACTGTTCCTCTATTAACTGGACAGCGTGTAATTGACACATTCTTCCCAATTGCTAAAGGTGGAACTGGTTCAATTCCTGGAGCATTTGGAACAGGAAAAACTGTTACATTGCACCAAATTGCAAAATGGGCTAATTCACAAGTTGTTGTTTACATTGGTTGTGGTGAAAGAGGAAACGAGATGACAGAAGTATTAGTCGAATTCCCACATCTTAAAGATCCACGTAGTGGAAAACCACTTATGGATAGAACTGTACTTGTTGCAAATACAAGTAACATGCCAGTAGCAGCAAGAGAGGCAAGTATCTATACTGGAGTAACAATTGCAGAATATTATAGAGATATGGGTAAAGACGTCGTTCTTGTAGCAGATTCTACAAGTAGATGGGCTGAAGCATTAAGAGAAATGAGTGGTAGATTAGAAGAAATGCCTGCAGAAGAAGGTTATCCATCATATCTTGCATCAAGATTAGCAGAATTTTATGAAAGAGCAGGTCGTGTTAGAGCAGCTGGAAGTCCAGACCGTGATGGTTCAGTTACTTTGATTGGTGCTGTATCTCCATCAGGTGGTGACTTTACAGAACCAGTCACAACACACACAATGAGATTTATCAAAACTTTCTGGGCATTGGATGCAAAACTTGCATACTCTAGACACTACCCATCAATCAATTGGATGAACAGTTATTCTGGTTATCTTGGTGATATTGCAAAATGGTGGCGTGAAAATATTAGTGAAGATTGGTTTGACATTAGAAATGAAGCTTATGGAGTTTTACAAAGAGAAGATACTCTAAAAGAAATTGTAAAACTTTTAGGTCCTGATGCATTACCTGATGAAGAAAAACTCATCTTGGAAGTTGCAAGAATGGTAAAGATTGGTCTACTTCAACAAAACTCATTTGATGATGTTGATACATACTGTAGTCCAGAAAAACAATTCAAACTATTGAAGTTAGTTGTAGATTTCTACAAACTTGGTCAACAATCACTCAAAGAAGGTTCACCATTATCTTCAATCCGTGAACTACCTGTTGTAACATCATTACTTAAAGCAAGAATGGATATCAAGGATGATGAGATGCCTAAACTTGATAAATTAGAAAGCGATATGCAAGAACAATTTAAAAATATTTCAGGAGTGAAGGTAACAAATTGACCACTGAAGGCGGAGTTCAATACAGCAAAATTGCTGAAATTAAAGGTCCTCTAGTTGTTGTTGATGATGTTGATAATGCAGCATTTGATGAACTTGTAGAAATTGAAACTAATGAAGGTGAGAGAAGATTAGGTAAAGTTCTCGAAGTAGGTAACGGTAAAGCAATCGTACAAGTCTTTGAAGGAACTACTGGATTATCTATCTCTGGAACTAATGCTAAGTTTGTTGGTAAAGTTATGGAAATGCCAGTATCTAAAGAAGTACTTGGTAGAGTATTTGATGGATTAGGAAGACCAAAAGATGGATTACCTGATCCAATTGCTGATAAATTTATTGATATTAACGGTGAACCAATGAATCCAGAACAACGTGAATATCCAAAAGATTTCATTCAAACTGGTGTATCTGTAATTGATGGATTGATTA
>Ga0257114_1000070_pt1 | contig 77941 bp, 87 predicted proteins | sample SI112_10mmetaG_FD_190149 | JGI IMG/M metagenome (GOLD analysis project Ga0257114, IMG submission 190149) | Marine microbial communities from Saanich Inlet, British Columbia, Canada - SI112_10m | ecosystem: Environmental > Aquatic > Marine > Inlet | place: Canada: British Columbia | collected...
ATATATAATTTTAAATATGATTATATCTATACAGCGCGAAAAACTAATAGAGCCTTTAAGACAAATGGTGAGTGTTTCTGAAAAAAAGCAGACTATGCCTATACTGGGAAACATCCTGGTTAGGGGTGGCGGCGGCTCTCTTTTATTGGTTTCTAGCGATCTGGAGGTGGAGGTCTCAACAGTTGTTGAGCATGGTTCGGCAGAAGATTTTGATACCAGCCTTCCTGCGCGCAAGTTCTTGGATATCCTTAAATCCCTACCTGGTTCTGATTTAGTGGAGATAGACATCGGTGAAACAAAGGCAATAATTAAATCTGGGAAGAGTAAGTTCACTCTTGCGTCCCTGCCCGGCGCCGAGTTTCCTTATAAAGAAGAGAATAATGAATTTAAGTTTAGCGTGTCAGGTGTAGATCTAGACAACCTGATTAGTCAAACAGGCTTCTCTATGGCTACACAGGATGCAAGACACTTTTTAAACGGAATGTTTTTAGAGGTTTCAGAAAATAAATTAACCGTTGTTGCCACAGACGGCCACAGACTATCAATGTCTTCAACTCAAACTAAAAACCCTATTGATGGCCCTGTAAGTTGCATAATACCAAGAAAATGCATTATTGAGATTAAACGTATTTTAGCTACATTTAAGGACAATAAAGAGAACATAGTAGGATTTATGGTTACAGACCGCGAAATAATTATTAAAATAGGTGGCTTTATTGTTAAAAGTAAACTTATTGAGGGAAACTACCCGGACTATAAAAAAGTGTTCCCCGAATCACTCCCACACAAACTCACGTCAAATAAACAAGATTTAAAATCAGCTCTTCAAAGAATGGCCATACTTTCTAATGAGCAATTTAAAGGTGTTAAACTATCGCTCAACAAAACACACATAAAGCTATCAACAAATAACCCGTCCTTGGAAGAGGGTGAAGACAGCATACCTTGTGAGTATTCAGGCGAAAGCTTTGAGGTTGGCTTTAACTTAAGTTATTTGTTGGAGGTTATTGATGTGATTTCTTCCGACAATATTGAAATCCAACTCAACAACGCTGACTCAGGGTGTTTGATCTCATCTAAAGATGAAACCTCTATAAACAAATATATTATTATGCCAATGCGGGTCTAGCTTGTACATTAAACAATATTCTGCCTTTAAGTTAAGGAGTATTAACCTTGCAACTCTTTTGCCTTCTAAACACGTTAATATCATTGTTGGCAACAATAATGCCGGCAAAACCTCTTTAATTGAGGGCATATACTATTGCTCCGCCCTTAAAAGCTTTAAGGGCGTGCCCTCAGAAACACTTATACAAAACACCGAAAATGCTTTTAAACTTCTTTTAAAAGTAGTTAAGTGCGGCGATAATATCAATATATACACAGAAAAGTCTCTAAGTTCTTCTAAAATTGTTAAAGTTAATGAGAAAAAAGTAACAGCCAAAACTCTGCTTTTAACCTTACCTTGTATTGCCCTTTCTTTTGGTATTGAGAATATTATTATACAGTCATCGGAGCAGAGACGGGGCTTCCTTGACTGGGGATCGTTTCACGTGGAACCTACCCATTTAGCTAATTTTAAAAACTACACAAAATCTTTAAAACAACGGAACAGCTTGCTTAAAAAGGCCGACACAACCAATATTGATTATTGGACTAGTGAGGTGATAAAACATGGGGCTCTTGTTCACAAGCAAAGAAGCGAATATTTTGTTGATCTTAACAAGGAGTTTGTTAGCTATGCCAACAAATTAACAAACTTTGATAAGAGTGTTTATAACGATATTAAAAACACCAAAATTACCTATGACCAAGGATGGAATAAAGCTCTTGAGCTGAATGAGGCACTAGCACAATCCTTGGTTAAAGACATGGCTGTAAAACATACAAGCGTTGGCCCACACAGGGCAGATCTTTTGTTTAATGTTGGCGGGATAGATTTAAAAAATATATCTTCAATGTCCACGCAAATCATCATCAGCCTGTTGTTGGTTTTGAGTCAGGCAGAGGTGTTTCACGTGAAACATGGGTTTAGACCAATAATATTAATAGATGATTTATTTTTTGGAATAGACGATAAGAACCTAAGGCTTGTGATAAACTTATTGGTAGGCTCAAAAGCACAGTGTTTTATTACAGCGCCAGATCTATATAAAGAGAAGATAAAAAGCCTTGGCAGAAAAGCTAATGAGGTTAAAATGTATGAATTTATTGATGGTGAAATACAAGAGGAAATTTAATGACAGATAAGATATATGACTCATCCAACATAAAAGTCCTGAAAGGGCTTGAGGCGGTACAGAAAAGACCTGGCATGTATATCGGTGACACAGACGATGGAAGTGGTTTGCACCAGATGATATTTGAGGTCATGGATAACTCAATAGATGAGGCTTTGGCCGGCTATTGTGACACCATTGACGTCATAATACATGAGGACCAATCTGTTACAGTTACAGATAATGGGAGAGGTGTACCGGTTGATATGCACCCGGGTGAAAAAAAATCTGCAGCAGAAGTTATCCTTACAGTATTGCATGCTGGTGGTAAATTTGATGATGATTCATACAAGGTGTCTGGGGGACTGCATGGGGTTGGGGTTTCAGTTGTGAATGCATTATCAGAAACCTTAGAATTGACAGTTTATAAAGGTGGAAAAGTTTATAGCCAAGAGTACAAAGACAGTAAGCCAGTAGAAGCACTGAAAATCACGGGGGACACTGAGCTTAAGGGTACAAAAATTTCATTCAAGCCAAGCAAAAAATATTTTACTCTCACAAAATATAATACTGAAACGTTAAGAAGAAGGTTTAAGGAATTAGCTTTTTTAAATAGCGGCATAACAATAAAGTTTACTGATGAAGCGAAGTCAGTAAAAGATGAATTTAAATATGATGGCGGCATCATGGAATACATAAAAGAACTAACTAGAAAAAAAACATTAATACAAAATGAAATTGTTTACTTTAAAAGTGAAGTGAAAAATATTTCAGTTGAAATGGCAATGCTATGGAGCACAGCGTATAACGAAGAGATTTTATGTTTTACAAATAATATTCCGCAAAAGGACGGAGGAACGCACCTATCTGGTTTTAAAGCATCTCTCACTAAAACTATTAATAATACATTTGACAAACAACCGGGTGTTAAAAAAGACAAGATTGATCTTACCGGTGAAGATGCTCGAGAAGGTATTACGGCAATTATTTCTGTTAAAATGTCTGATCCTAAGTTTTCATCACAAACAAAAGATAAGCTAGTTTCCTCCGAAGTTAAAGGGATAGTTGAGTCAAGTTTAAACAAGAAATTGCATGAATTTTTTGAGGAGAACCCCAAAGAACTTAAGGCGATTATTGCAAAAGTCTTCCAGGCAGCTAAGGCAAGAGAAGAGGCAAGAAAAGCAAAAGATCTTATTAGGCGTAAAGACCCATTGAGCATAGGCAACCTTCCTGGTAAGCTTGCTGACTGTCAAGAAAAAGACCCTACAAAAACTGAGCTATTTATTGTGGAGGGGGATTCAGCCGGTGGATCTGCAAAGCAGGCAAGGGACAGAAAAACACAGGCAATTTTACCCCTTAAAGGAAAAATATTAAATACTCAGCGAGCACAAGATCACAAAGTTCTTTCTTCCTCTGAAATTGCTACTTTAATCACAGCGCTAGGCTGTGGGTTTGGAGATGATGTAGATTTAGATAATTTGCGCTATGGGAAAATTATTATTATGACTGATGCAGATGTTGATGGCGCACACATAAGAACTTTGCTACTTACATTATTTGAAACTAAAATGAAGTTGCTTATAGATAATGGCCATGTTTTTATTGCTCAACCGCCACTGTACAAAATGAAAAAAGGTAAATCAGAAAGATATCTTAAAGATGACTCTGAACTGTCAGGCTTTATTAACAATGATATTTCCAATACATACAAGCTATTCATTGACAACAAAGAAGTGTCTCAGGAAAATACCCTTGGTCTTTTAAATACTTATTCGACTATGAGCTCTATTTTAGAGCAGTTTTCTTCTAAAAGAGATAAGCATATATTACATAATCTTGCTTTTTTTGAAACCCTATCTTTGGATACTTTAAAATCTCTTAAATTATTGACTTCTTGGTGTAAATTATTTACGCAATACGTTAATGAAAACACGCCTATTAATTTATCATTTATACTTACTCCTTCGGATGATATTTCTGAAGATAAAGTTTATTCAATTAATATTACTAAAACAACGAATGGTGTTGTTACGGATCAGGAGCCATTAAGTAAACATTTTTTTAGTTCTGATTCTTATGCTGACCTAGTTTCTTTAAAATTTGGAGCCTATACAAGCTCTATTTTTACTTATGCTGACAAAAATGATGGCCCTGTATCTAGTCCTTTTAACTTAACAGATTGTTTTAATTCACTGATTGCTGCCTCAAAAGGCTCTATTACGCTTCAGCGGTATAAAGGTCTTGGGGAAATGAATCCAAATCAACTTGAAGAGACAACTATGAACGTTAAAAGTAGAACTCTGTTAAAGGTTTTGCCTTTGGAAGATGGCAACCAGGTTGTAGTCGAACTTATGGGCGACGATGTTGAGATGAGAAAACAATTCATTAAACAAAAATACTCTTCTGTTAAAAATTTAGACATATGATTGTTGCAACATGGAATGTAAATTCTATTAAAGTCCGTCTGCATGCAGTCTTGCAGTATTTACTAGAAGAAACCCCTGACGTACTTGTTCTTCAAGAAACAAAAAGCATCGATGAAAATTTTCCAGTATCAGCTTTTTCTGATGCCGGTTATCATGTAATTTTTTGTGGCCAAAAAACATATAATGGTGTTGCAATTATCTCTAAAGACGAACCCAAAGATGTTCACGTTAACCCTGTGTCTACAGATGAAAATGAAATGAGATCAATTTCAGCAATTTATAATGGTATAAGAATTGTTAATCTCTATGTTGTAAATGGTCAAAATGTCGGTACTCCAAAATATGCATATAAGCTTAAATGGCTAAAAAAATTAATTTCTTACACAAAGAAGGAGTTAGAAAAGACAAATGATTTAATACTCTTGGGTGACTTTAATATTGCTCCTACAGACGATGATGTTTTTGATTCTGAAATAACCCGTGGAGAAATACTTTGCTCGCCTAAAGAAAGAGAATTATTGGCTAAACTTTGTGCCTTGGGCTTGCATGACCTCTTTAATGATTATGATTACCCCTCTCAGACTTTTACATGGTGGGATTATCGCGGCGGTGCATTTCAAAGGAATATCGGTTATAGAATTGATCTTATACTGGGGTCAAAATCTATTAAAAAACGTTGTTCAGAATATTTAATTGATAAAAAAACTCGACATAAGTCATGGTGCTTTGTTGAACCTAGAACATCTGACCATGTCCCTGTTAGAATTTTATTAGATTAACTTTTTAATAGCGGTTTGAAATTCTCTTTGTTATGATAAGGGAAAATTAGGAGATATACCATGAAATCAATTATGGTCATTAATTCAAAAGGCGGTTCTGGCAAGACTACGGTATCTGTGAACTTGGCCGCATATTGTGCCCAATTTGGCTTTAAAACAACCCTGGTTGACCTTGATCCTCAAGAATCAAGTACACAGTGGTTAGAGGCTAGACCTTTGTCCAAAGCAAAAATCCATGGAACAAAAAATTTTAATAAACCTCTTAAAAAAGAGAAAAACTCTGTTGTAATTTATGATGTGCCTGCAGCAATATATGGATCTAGACTTGATACGTATGTTAAAAAAGCTGACATGATTATCGTGCCCGTGCTTCCTTCGCCTATAGACATGAAGGCCGCAAAAGTTTTTATTCAATATCTTAGATCTATGGGCCCTGTTATTAGAAATCAAATAAAAGTAGGATTAGTAGCTAACCGCTGTAGGGCGAATACAAATATATTTTTGGAATTGGACACATATCTTTTAAAAGAAAAGGGAATAAAATATATTACTGCTTTTAGAGATAATACGAATTACATAAGATCTGCAAGCACAGGTTTGGGTATTTTTGAGATGGGCGCAAGCGCAACCGCACAAGACCGTGAAGAATGGAAACCATTAATTAAATGGTTAGAGCTAAACTCCTAAGGATTTTTTTATTCCTATAGAGGCATCTTTGTATACAATGCAGCCATCAAATATTTTTTTCATTTTTTCGACATTAAGAACTCGTGACTCTTTTAAAAAGCTCAGTCTTTTTTCTGAATATATTTTTAGCGCCTGATTAAAAGTAATATATTTTGGTAACTCAATATTAATAGCTGCATAGACATGTTCATAATATGCTGTAGTCTTGATTGGACTCCCATCACTCACATTAATTATTTCAATCTGATTTTCCAAAACTATTGATGCTATGCATATTCTTGCAAGGTCTTCTACATGTATTATATTTGTTATTCTGCTTTCATTGAGATTTACCAATGGCTCTCTTAATTTAACCCTATCCACAGGAAGCCTCCCTTTCCCATATATGCCCGGCACTCTTAAAATTATTAATTTTACATTATTCTTTTTTGAGAAATTTATTAATTGATTTTCTGCATCAACTCTTCTTCTTGCTCTTTCAGTTATTGGAGAAACTTTTGTATTTTCATCTACTTTCTTGCCCCCACAATCACCATAAACTCCGCTTGTGCTCGTATATATTATCTTTTTTATTTTTAAGGTAGAAATATTTTTTATAAAGTTACTAATTCTGCCATCTTTGCTAGACAAAGTACTTGGTGGAGCCATATAAATTACAGTACTATTTTCTGCAAATTGTAAATCTATCTTTTCTTGATCAAAATCTCTAACAATATTCTCTATGTTGGCTGGCCTATTTTTTTTAGTTCTACAAACTTCTTTCACGGAAAAATTATATTGATTTTGGAGTATAAGGTTTATTATATTCCCCCCCAAATAACCACTGCCAGCTAAAATTAGTTTATCCATTATTATGCTCCTTGATAATTCTGATGTACTCAGGAGCTTCTTCATTATTATTAATGACCAGCGTGTCATTTATATTCTCCATACCTATGCCTTCCACCAGCCTCATATTTGGGATTACAAGTATATTTTTATTCTTGCTCTTAATTAGTTTTAGTTCTGAGACTAAATTTTCTAAAGCTGTTTTACTTGAAATAATAAAGTAATTATTTACATCTTCTTTTATCAAATCTTTTAAAGAGCTTAGGTCTTCTGGTTTTCTTTTATAGACATCTATAACTAGCACTTCATGGCCCTTTGCTTTAATTTTTTCTTCAAGATAAGCCCTTCCATCTTCACCTTTTATAATTAGAAACTTAGATTTTGCAAGAGATTTTTCTGCAATCAGGTCCAGAAGTTTTTCGCTAGAATAATTTTTTGAGGGGTGAATGGCCTCAAAAGAAAATATTTTTTTAATTTTTTCTGCACTATATTTTCCTAAGCAATATAGTTTTATTTTATTATTGCTTTTGATCTTTTGGTGAATATCAGACGAGTGGTTAATAGCATTCTTACTTTGAAATATTATATTAACCTTGTCATTTAAAACACCTATAATCTTTGTAATATCATATTTAACTGGTAATATTTTTACTGCCATAATCTGATGAATACTAGCTTTATTTAGCATGCAGTATTTTTGCATGTCTTTGTATATGGATATTTGTGATAGAACTATCAGATTCATCATTTTTTAAGACCCAGTAAACTCTTGGCGCCTTGTTTTATGAATAGCTTTGCCATATAAGAGCCTACGCTTTCTGAATTCTTTTTTAAATCTATAATATAGGAGCTTTTAATATGCTTATTTCCATCGAGGCTTGAAACAAATGCATCAATTTTCATACGATCATTTTTTATTGTTGCATGTGCGCCTATGGGAGACATACAGTCACCACCTATTTCTCTAACAAAATTTCTTTCTTCAGTTGCACATTTCTCAACAATCTCGGTTTTATATTCATTTAAAATATTTTCGATATGTTTATTTTTTTTTAAGTATTCAATGCATAAAATTCCTTGTCCTGCAGATGGAATAAATCCTTCAACAGGAATATATTCAGAAATATGTTTTTTTAAAGACATTCTATGCAGGCCAGCTGCAGCTAGTATTATTCCATCAATATTTTGTTCTTCCATTTTTTTTAATCTTGTTTGAATATTTCCTCTTATTTCAACTATTTTAAAGTCTTTTGATATATTTCTTAGCATGGCAATTCGCCTTGGGCTTGAGGTTCCAATTGTTGCATCAGTTGGTAAGTCGTTCATTGTTTTATATTTTTTAGATATAAATGCATCACAGGGGTTTTCTCTATTCGATATAGTTGTTATAGAAAATTTATTTTCTAGTATCATAGGTACGTCTTTAAGCGAATGGACTGCAATGTCTGTGTCCCCACGCAATAATGATTCTTCTAACTCTTTGAGAAACAAACCTTTTCCGCCATGTATTTTAAATTCTTTTGACGGAACTTTATCGCCACTAGAAACCATTGAGACAATTTCTATTTTATTATGTTTAGAAAGCATGGAGCTTACCATTTTTGCCTGCTCTAAAGCCAGAGGACTATTTCTTGTAGCAATTCTAATTATATTTTTCATATTTATAATTTTTTGTTTGTATTTATACTATACTTACTGATAAATAATGTAATTAAAAATTAACAAATATTATGAAAAATGTAACTTGGTCTAGCAGATTTACAAAGCAAATTGATGCAGAGGTTTTAGATTTTAGCCAAAGCCTAAGCATTGATATTGTTCTATACGATGTTGACATTAGAGTGACATCTGCTCATGTGCAAATGTTGTCTAGTTGTGGACACATCAAGGTGTCTGAAGCAAAAGCGATTATTAAAGGCCTAAATATTGTTAAAAAGATGGCAGAAAATGATAAATTACCCTGGTCTATTGAATATGAAGATGTACATATGAATATAGAGAATGCACTGGTTGGGATTATTGGAGATTTAGGTAAAAAGATTCATCTTGGAAGATCAAGAAATGACTTAGTGACTACAGACTTAAGATTATATCTCAGAGATTTTATCGACCTTTATCTTCTCAAGCTTAGAGAGACTCAGTATGTTCTTGCTAACATGGCGAAAGAACATTCAGATTCATTATTCCCTGGGTTTACGCATATGCAAGTTGCGCAGCCCGTCACGTTTGGACACCATTTACTTGCTTGGAATGAGATGCTATTTAGAGATGAAACTAGACTTCTAGGTACTAGAGAAATTATGAATACGATGCCACTTGGATCAGCAGCACTATCAGGAAGTTCCTTAAAGATTGATCGGAAAATGGTTGCTAAAAGCTTAGGCTTTAAAAGTATTACATTAAACTCTATGGATGCAGTTAGCGACAGAGACTATGTTTGTGATTTTGCCTATGCAAATAGCATGATTATGATGCATTTATCAAGGATTTCGGAAGAGCTTGTGCTATGGATGAATCCACAATTTGGTCTAGTAGACTTAGACGAGGGGTTTTGCACAGGTTCGTCTATTATGCCTCAAAAGAAGAACCCTGATGTTCCAGAGCTAATTAGAGGAAAAACAGGATCAGTTTATGGTTCTTTAATGGGGCTCTTAACTTTAATGAAGGGATTGCCTTTAACATATAACAGAGACATGCAAGAAGATAAGACTTTAATATTAGAATCTATTGATACGACTATGAGTTGCTTAAGCTTACTGCCAAGATTAATATCTACAATGAAGTTAAATAAAAACAAAGGGATAGAAATCGCATCAGGTTTTTTTTCAACAGCTACTGACTTGGCTGAATACTTGTCAAAAAAAGGTATGCCCTTTAGAACATCTCATCATGTAGTAGGTGATATTGTAAAATTTTGCGAGAAGAAGTCTCTGCAACTATCAGATTTAACGATTGATGAGTTAAAAGGGTTTTCAACATTAATTTCCAATGATGTATATAAAGTTCTTGATCCAATGACATGTATAAAATCAAGGACAGGGGTTGGTGAAACTTCACCGGCATCGGTAACTAAGCAAGCAAATGCTGTATTAGCGAGGCTAAAAAAATCTGGCTTTAAAAAGTGAATATAAAAAACGTAGCCATAATATTATTATTTTTTAGCAATTATGCTTACTCAGGTCCGCCGACAATAGAAGAATATCAGGATAATGGTGATATAGAGGCCCATAACACGTATATATATGGACTTGAGCGTGGACTAGACTGGGCAAATGAATATATGTTTCAAAAGCATTCCATAGAAATTTATTGTAAGCCTTCGGGCCTTTCTTTGTCATCAAAGCAACTTAGAAAAATTATAGATAAGGCAATTCAGAAAAACATCACATTTTATGCTAAATATAAGAGTGCGCCTTTGGTAGGATTAGCATTGAGAAATGGATATATAGATACTTTCCCATGTAATTAGTAAGGAGATTATAAAATATATTGCTCTAGACCCTAGTAGATTAAATATTTTTCTCTATAATATTATATAAGATAAATCTATAAGATTACACAAAGACAAAAAGGAGAATTAACCATGGCAGAACACCCAAAACCACAAGGCGATGATATTATATTGCCAGACGGAACGGTCGTTGGTACTTGGAATGGAGATGATGTAAAAGATCTTCAGGTAGAAGTATTGCGTATAATTAAAGAACAAAAGGATGGCGGAGCTGATCGTAATAATTTACTTATCAGGTTTGGTATTCCGCATTTTGACCAAACCCCTGATCATTTGAAGCCATTTATTGCATATGCACTTTGGGGCGTAGACAAAAAAGGTAATTGCCTAACTCATAGAAGAGCAGATCATTTTGAGACTGTTGAAAAAATCAATGAGAAATATGGTAGTGAAACAGCAATAGCAGCTGCCCAGAGACATAGAGATTAAAATTCTAGCTTAATGAGCTCTATCTAAGAGCTCATTAAATTTTTTGAAGCCATTGGATGAAACCTTCGCTTACCTCATGCGTAATTGTGTGCCCGAAATCACCAACATGCTTAGTAAGCGCATCAGTTTTAGTTTCAAGAAAAGCTAATGTTTTTTTAAAATCACCATAACTAATTGCTTTGTCTTGATAGCCATGCGCAATAAAGATATTGTTACTTTTTAGCGGAAACTCTTTAAATTCATTAGCAGATGGCATATAACCCGATAGTGCAGCACAACCATCAATTCCATGTCTTGACTTAAACAGTAAACTTAAAGAAAGGGCTGCTCCCTGAGAAAATCCACCAACTATAAATTTTTTGTTTTGATCTAATGATAAAGACTCAATTAAATTATCAATAGCTTCAATTGATTTGCTGAGACCATCATAATCTTCTACCAAATCACCATTATTATTTCTAGCTGGCAAAGGATACCATGAACTTTTCCCATCTATAATTGGAGCATTAGGTATTATAATATATGCGACTTCATTCAATCTCATATTTATTAATTTCATGGTTGGTTCAAATGACCAATTATTTGAGCCGTACCCATGAAACCAAAGAATACTTACTTTAGAACTCTTCTTATTTCCAATAGTTATAAAATCATCATTATTTAAATTCATTATCAGCCTAGTAGGAATCCAATATTATGACTATAATGTATCATATGTCAGAAAAAATTAATTATCTTCATAACGCGGCTCTTAAATATGTCTTGGCCATACCATTCTTGATAATTATAACATCTTGTGGAAATAAGGGCCCCTTAACCGTGCCTCAGGAAAAAATAGAAAATCCTATAGAACAGCAAGAGTCTGAAAATAATAGTTATTGAGACCAATAAATGACCACAGTATATAACGATGACATATTATTTTTTGACGGCATAAATGTACTAGACTTGGCCTTATCAAACCAAACACCCTTCTATTTATATTCTGAAAAGATTATCACTAATAATTTTTTAGCATATCAAAAAAGTTTTAAAGATAATCCTCATTTAATATGTTATTCGGTTAAAGCAAATTCTAATCTATCTATATTATCTTTATTAGCGGAACTTGGGTCAGGGTTTGATATTGTATCGGGTGGGGAGTTATCAAGAGTAATTCAGGCAGGAGGAGATCCTAGAAAAACTGTATTTTCTGGTGTTGGTAAAACTGAAGAAGAAATTAGATTTGCATTATCTAAGAATATTATGTGTTTTAATATTGAGTCTAGAGATGAGCTCCGCACAATAAATGCCATAGCCCTAGAAAAAAAATTATGCGCAAATGTTTCTATACGCATAAACCCTGCTATTGATGTAGACACGCATCCTTACATTACTACTGGAATGCAAGATAATAAGTTTGGCATAGAACAGACAGAAATTTTAGATATATATAAGGAAGCTCATGAGTTAAAAGGAATTAATATAGTGGGTATAGATTTTCATATAGGATCACAAATCATGGATATAGGTCCTTTTAAAGAATCTGTTTTAAAAGTTATTGCCATAATCAAGGAGTTACAAAGAAATAATATAAAGTTAAGCCATATAGATATTGGTGGAGGCCTAGGCATACCTTATGATAATGAGAAAACCCCAGATAAGGGTATTTTTATTTCTGAAATAGTTGATTTGTTAAAACCTCTTGCAACTACAATATTAATTGAGCCAGGCCGCTCCATAGTTGGAGAAGCGGGCTTATTAATCTCAAAAGTAATTAATACAAAAAAATCTACATCTAAAAATTTTATTATAGTTGATGCAGGGATGACTGATCTTTTAAGACCACCCTTGTATAGTGCATATCATTCAATTAAAGAAGTTTTTCATAATGATGCTAATAAGACAGTATCTGATGTTGTGGGCCCTGTATGTGAAACTGCAGATTTTATTGGTAAAGACAGAAACCTCTCGGTATCAAAAGGTGACTACATAGTAGTTGAATCTGTTGGTGCATATGGCTTTTCTCTTTCTTCTAATTATAACACTAGAATGAAATCAGCGGAATATCTTATTACTAAAGATAGCCAGCATATAAGAAAAATTAGGGATAGAGACACCATTGAGCAGATACTTGAAAATGAGACAAAATATTTATTATAAACATATGTTGAGAAAATAAAATGCAAGTCCCTTTTACAAAAATGAATAGCCAGGGGAACGATTTTGTTGTGATTGACAATACTGGCTCGCTTTATCAGTTTGATAATAAAAAGATCCGTTCAATTTGTTCACGAGATATTATTGGTTGTGATCAGCTTTTATTGTTAAATATAAAAGACTCAAACAATGTTGCTTGTGAAATTTTCAATCAAGATGGCTCGTCAGCACAACAATGCGGAAATGGGATGAGAGCAATCATGCTTTTCTTGAATAGAAAGTATAATTTTTTTGATTCTAAGATATTTGTGAATTTAGTGCCATATAATGTCAGCTTTATTAGTGAAAAAGAAATAAAGGTTAGTATGGGCAATGCCGTGTTTTTTGAAAATATTCCTAATCGTATATCTGAAAATATTTCAATTAGCGCAAAGGAATATTATTATGAAGTTTCAGTAAATAGTGAAATGCCATCTTGGTCCTTCTCATACTCTCACTTATCTATAGGAAATGCTCACTGCATCGTCTTCTCTAAAAACTCTTTTGATAATAAAGAAAAAATTTCTGATATTCTTAATTCTCTATATAATAGCAATGTTAATATATCATTTATTTTAAATACAGAAGGATTTGTGAAAGAACATGATAGCTCGATTATTTTGCGTGTAAATGAGCGCGGCGCAGGATGGACAAAATCTTGTGGTAGTGGAGCCACTGCGACAGGTGCATTTATTTCACGGTTTATGTTATTGCCAGAAAATGGGTCTAAAAAAGTTAGTGAGTTAGATATAAGTCAAGAAGGAGGAGAGCTAAAGATACAAAATATTTTTATGACAGATGTAGATGGCAAGTATTCTCCTAGCCTCTATCTTTATGGCCCAAGTACATTTGAATATGATGGCGTATGGAATGACTGATATTGCTGATAAAATTCAAGATTTTCTTGTTTATTTAAAATACGAAAAACAATATAGTAGCGCAACCTTAAAGAACTATAATCTTGATTTAATAAAATTCAAAACATACCTTTTGGGTTTGGATATTTTTATGATATCTGAAATAACAAATGATCATATTCAAAATTATATAAATAAATTAAATCGTGCTGGATTGATAGCCACATCTCTTTCCAGAAAAACTTCTTCTATTCGTTCATTTTTTAATTTCATGATTAAGAAAAGAATAATTAAAAGCAACCCATCAAAAAAACTAACTGTTCCTAAGAAGCTACAAAAACTCCCATACATCTTATCTGTTAAACAAGTTGATTTATTATGTGATATTCCTTTAACATCATTTGCCTCTATAAGAGACAAGGCAATGATTGAATTAATGTATGGTTCAGGCTTGAGACTTAGTGAAATAACATCTTTGGATACTCAATCAGTTAGCCTAAATGACAAAATGCTCTCAGTTATAGGGAAAGGTAACAAGCAGAGATATTTGCCTATAGGATCCAAGGCAATTATAGCATTATTAGCTTGGGTGAAAATACGTTCAAAGCATGCAAAGGCCCAAGAAAAAGCATTTTTCTTAAATAAGTTTGGTGGCAGGTTATCTAACAGGTCAGTTCAGATTAGACTTGATTACTGGTGTAAGTCCCTTGGCTTAAACTGTAAAATTAGCCCACATACATTAAGGCATTCCTGCGCAACTCATTTACTTGAGTCTTCAGGTGACCTGCGTGCAGTCCAAGAGTTTTTAGGCCACGAAGATATTAGTACAACCCAAATCTACACTAATGTTAATTTTGAATATTTAAAGAATATATATATTAAGGCACACCCAAGAGCTAAAGAGATTAAAGATTAGTTTCTAATATAATAGTCAGTGAAATAGTAACAATAAAAATATATACTTAGTTCATGATTAAGCCTTTAGAAATTAGATATATCAAAAAAACAAATACAGTAGCACTAAGTTTTGAAGACGGGATAAGTGCTGACCTAACCACAGAATACCTTAGATGCTTTTCGCCTTCAGCTGAAGTAAAAGGGCATGGTCCAGGACAAGAGGTGCTACAAAAAGGCAAAGAAAACGTTTATATAGACGCAATTGAACCAGTAGGAAATTATGCTATTAAAATTATATTTGATGATGGGCATAGTACAGGCCTTTTTTCATGGGAATATTTATATGATCTCTCAATAAACTACAAACCTTACTGGCATGATTATTTAGAAAAATTAGCTGAATCAGGATATGTTAGGAAGAAGCCATGAGTAAAATAAAATCTATAAGTACCATTAATGCTCCAGCAGCTTTAGGCCCATATAGTCAAGCTATAAGAGCTGGTGGATTTATTTATATTTCAGGTCAGATTCCACTTGTGCCAGAAACTATGGAGATAGTGTCTAGTGACTTTAATAAACAAGCAACGCAGGTTTTTAATAACTTAAAAGCAATTATTGAAGAATCTGGAGCTAGCATTTCCAGTACTGTTAAAATAAATGTATATTTGAAAGATTTATCAAATTTTCAGAAAGTAAACAGTATTATGGAAGAATTTTTTACAGAAAAACCATTTCCTGCTAGAGCAGCAGTTGAAGTTAGTAGACTGCCAAAAGATGTTGATATTGAGATAGATGCAGTTGTATTTGATGATGATTAGTTTAAATGGCTATTACAAAAAGATTAGATGATAGAGACTTAGAAGGATTGCCTGGTATTGGCCCTGCCACTAAAACACAACTGAATAAAATTGGTATTAATAGAATCAGCGACCTGATTTTATTTCTTCCAACTTTTTTAATTGATAAAACTAAATTATCTGATATATCTTCTGTTTCTAATGGGGACAGTTGTCTCTTTATAGGTAGAATTGTTAAAGTATTTCAAACAAGAAATTATAAACCAAATTTAATATTAACAATTGACATAGGTGGCGCAAATATTCAAATAAGATTTTTACATAAAGTTATTATTTATTCTGGTTTAAAAACTAATATGGAGGTACGTATTTCAGGAGTAGTACGAATTAAGGGAAAATTAGTTGAAATGATTCATCCCGAAGTTGAAATTATTAGTAATAAAAAGAAAATTGAAAATGTGGTGCCTTATTATAAAACTAAAAAAATGGTATCACAAAATAAAATTAGATCATTTATTAAACATGCATATGATTATGTATGTAGTAAAAATAACTCAGATATTTTCTCTAACGAAATTTTAGAAAATCTTGAAATACCCTACTATATAGATGCGCTAAAATATTGCCATTTCCCGTCTTCTGATGACTATGATATATCAAATACTAATTTTGAACTAGGAAGACAAAGATTTGTTATAGAAGAACTTCTCGCTTATAAGTTATTACTTTTAGATGCAAAAAAAATTTATGAATCAAATAAGTCCCATGATTTTAATATTTCTGAAGATGCCATTAATGACTTTATCGCATCTTTGCCCTTTGCTTTAACAGCATCACAAAAAAATGCAATATCTGATATCAAAAATAGTTTTTTAAAAAGTTATCCTACTAAAAGACTTATACAGGGTGATGTTGGGTCAGGAAAGACTATAATCGCAATAATAGCCTCATATTTTTCTAAACTGTCAAATCTTCAGACAGGAATTCTAGTGCCAACTGAAATTCTCGCCGATCAGCACACAAACACTTTTAAAAAAATATTTTCAGGTTTTTCAGTAAAGATAGAGTGTCTAAAAAGTAATTTAACACCACGCGAAAAGTCTAGAATTATTGAATCTGTTCAGTCAGGTGATACTGATATATTAATTGGTACACACTCTATAATTCAAGATAATGTTCGTTTTCTTAATTTAGGGCTTATAATAGTTGATGAACAGCACAAGTTCGGAATCAATCAACGAGCATTACTTACTCTAAAGAACAGTGAAAATCCATCAATCCCACATGAACTATATTTATCGGCTACACCTATTCCTAGATCATTATCATTGGTTTTATATGAAGGGCTAGATTATACAATAATTAACGAATCCCCAAAGAATAGAAAAACTATTAAAACTCAGATGATTGATCATGATAAGCGTTCAATGCTTCATGATAATATTTCTAAAATATTACATGATAAAGAACAAGTCTATTGGGTTTGTTCTTGTATTGATTATACTGAGTCATCAGAAAGTGAATATGTTCAAGGAGTCTATGAAGATTTATCTAATAGATTTGCAACCACTTCAATTGGCATGCTTCATGGTAGAGTGGACTCAAAAGAGAACATTAAAACTATGAAAAAATTTGTTAGTGGTGAAATTCAAATATTAGTTTGCACAACTATGATTGAAGTTGGTGTAGATGTCGCTAATGCAACATGTATAGTTATTGAAGACCCTAATAGATTTGGGCTTTCACAACTACATCAGCTCAGAGGAAGAGTGGGAAGGAGTGACAAACAAAGTTATTGTTATCTTGTTTGTAAAAATAATTTAAGCGATCATGCGCTAGATAGGTTAAAAGCATTAGAATTAAACTCAAGTGGGTTTAAGATTGCAGAGGAAGATCTAAAGCTTAGAGGCTCAGGAGACTACTTAGGGCATAAACAGTCAGGAGCTAACCATAATTTTAAATTAGCTACACCTGATGATGCGTTAAATAATTATGACCTCGTACGTGAATCCATGAACTGTGTCGATAAAATTGATGAGGAAAGCAAAAATAAACTAATCAAGCGATGGGGAAAAGATTCGGCAGAAACGATTCAGTTGTAGATTATGACAAATCAATATTTATCTAAATGGAAAAATGAAAAAAAGTTAATTAGCTTAAGTCTTAAAACCAAACTAAGTATTATAGATCAAAATTCATTAACAAATAGATTAATGTATAAAGATAAACATGGATTTACGGTTAACGTTCTAAATCAAGAGTGTAGATATTTTAACCAATCAATGAAATGTAATTTGCCGAATAAAGTAAGAGGAATTGGAGTTTATAGAAAAGTTATTTTATCTACAAATTGCTATCCAAAAATTGAAGCTTACACATTTATGTTAATTAAACATGTTTCTGGGAAAGAGAGGTTTTTAAAAATTTTAGGCTCGAGATCTCTTGGCACATATATACTGAACCCTAAACGTTTTAAAAAAAAATCTATAGTATATAAAAGAGTAGGCAGGAGCATACATAGAATTTCAATATATAATTATCGATACAAAAATATTTATCTTAATGAAATATTTCCAGATACTATAGAATTTGAAAACATATCATATTTAAATGCTAGAGGAAAGTTCACTAAATGATTTCACTATTAATGGAGATAATGGGCTAGTAAATTTTTTATTATCAGATATATATACAAAATTATTTAGCCCTGAATGATAAGCTGAATTAATATTGTCAAAAGTATCTTCAACTAGAACTGAATATTTATAGTCTAGCTTTAATTTTAGTCTTAAAATATGCCAAAACTGTATATCTTCTTTGACATAGCCTAATTCATGGGAACAAACCATCTCGCTAAAATATTTTGAAATATCAAACTTTTTTAATTTAATATTTAAAGTAATGCGGTGCGCATTTGTAATTAAAAATAATTCTTTCCCTTGAGATTTAAGCTTATCTAAAATATCTAGCGATCCATCTTTCAGACATATTCTATCCATATTTGTTTCTTTTTCTTTTTCTTTCGCGATATCTATATCAAGAATATTAGACCAGTAAGTTATATCATACCAATCTTTAGTCTTTTTTTTATAATGAAAAAGAGAATGGGTAAAATTAATTGCATCAGAAAGAGCGATATTGTTTTTTTCGGCATAAACTTTTGGTATATATTCTTGCCAAAAAAAATTATCATATTTGGTGTCTAAAATTACCCCATCAAGGTCTATTAGAAAATACTTGTTATCTTTCAATTCCATAATAATTACTGTATCATCGTTTGAGTAAATATAAGAACTTATCTTACAATGCCTACCATAAAAAATAAATCAACCATCATAACCACGAAACTATTTAAGCTTAATAAGCTGAATATTGAGTTTAGTAATAAAGCAACAAGAGATTATGAGGTAATATCTGGAACAGGAAATGGGGCAGTTATGATTATCCCTATTTTAGGTGATGATATATTGTTTATTAGAGAGTATGCGGCCGGGATAGATGATTATTCACTTACCTTCCCAAAGGGTAAAATTGATGATGGCGAGTCTATACTTGTTGCAGCAAATCGTGAGCTACAAGAAGAGGTAGGATATAAGTCTGAGAAAATTAAAAAAATTTATACTTTAGATTTAGCGCCAGGCTACATGAATCATAAGACGCATATTGTTCTTGCTGAAAACCTAGTACCTTCTAAACTTGAGGGAGATGAACCTGAAGATCTTGAGGTTATAAAATGTAAGAAGAATGATATAAATAAACTATTATTTGAAAATAATAATATAGACTCGCGTGTACTTGCTTCACTATATGTATATAACCAGGTTATAAATGATAATAAACCATAAAAAATTTTTAGAGTTATTACCGTCACTCCATGAGATTTGTAAGATAACTGGTGAACTTCAAGTTAAGTATCATAAGACGAATATAATTTTTTCTACTAAAAGTAATAAAACGCCAGTTACTGAAGTAGATATACAGTCCAGTTTAATTATAACTAATGGTTTAAAAAGTTTGACGCCTGGAATACCTATAGTTTCTGAAGAAGATTATGATGATACCCTGACATATGATTATTTTTGGTTAGTTGATCCACTAGATGGAACTAGAGACTATATTAATAATGGTAATAATTTTTGTATTTGCATTTCACTTATATCTGATAATTTGCCTATTTTAGGTATTATATATTCTCCAATATCTAAAGATTTTTATTATTCATTTAAGGATGGTGGCGCATTTGTTTTAAAAGAAAATTCAGAGCCTAAGAAAATTACTGCTCAAAAAATGTCTAATACTAATCCTAATAAAATTTTTACTAGTGCATCTATAAGAGAAAGAGTATTAGAAGTACTAGCTGGCTCTATTGTTAATTATGAGTTTATTAAACAATCAAGCGCTTTAAAATTTGGAAACATTGCTTCTGGAGAAGGATGTTTTTATCCCAGGCTTGGACCGACGCATGAGTGGGATACAGCAGCAGGTCAAATCTTGGTTGAAGAAGCTGGCGGTATTGTGGTTGATAAGTTTATGAAACCACTTCGATATAATAAAAATAAAATATTTATTAATAAAGAGTTTTTTGTAATTAGTGATCCAGATTATGATTGGGAATCTGTTATTAATGAGATTTTTCAGTAATTATTTTTGCAAGCTCAAAAGCTTTTTTATTAATTTTTCTGAGTAGTTGGTATTTCCCTAATTTCCCCTTATTCCATGTTGTTAGAGAGGATTCGTAGTTTTTTAGCAGTTTCTTGATAGGTTTTTCTTTCATTAGTTTCGATTACATTTTATGATATCATGGATTACAAATTATTAACTATGTTTAAATTATTATTCGAAAAAATATCGCCTAAGAAATTTTATTATTTTGCGACCTCTTTAATTCCATGGGCATTCCTATTCTCAGTAATATTTATAGGTTATGGATTATATTTAGGACTATTTAGGGCACCAACTGATTATCAACAAGGCGATGCGTTTAGAATCATCTACGTTCATGTGCCTAGTGCTTGGTTATCATTATTTGCCTATACATCTGTATTTATATGTTCACTAATATCTATTATATGGAAGATAAAAGTGTTTGAAGTTTTATCTATTGCTTCTGCTAAAAATGGTGCCATGTTTACTTTTCTCGCTCTTGTAACAGGTTCTATTTGGGGTAAGCCAATGTGGGGAACATGGTGGGTTTGGGACGCGAGATTAACTTCAGAACTAATATTGTTTTTTATATATTTATCTATTATTTTTTTATACCATGCTTATGATGATTATAGAAAGGGTGCCAAGGCAGCCAATATTCTTGCTATTGTTGGTTTTATCAACATCCCTATTATTCATTTCTCTGTAGAATGGTGGAATACTTTGCATCAAGGACCATCTGTTATGAAGTTTAGTTCCCCCTCAATTGCTTCAGAAATGTTATATCCATTAATTTATACCGCGGTAGGCTTTACATTTTATTTTATATTGGCTGTACTTTTGTCTGCAAGAAACACATTATTAGAGAGAGAAAAAAATACTAGCTGGGCCAAATCAATCTAGACTTATCTTTAGAGCCTTGCTACATGCCAATGGTGTAATCAATAAAAAAATAAAGAATAAAAATAGCATTAAAGTGAGCTCGACACTATAGTTCATTTTAAAAAAAGAATTGTTAACAGCGCTAGTACCAAATATCAGTATCGGTATATATAATGGTAAGACTATTATAGAAACTAATATTTTATTCTTTCTAAGACTGATAGTTAATGCGGCAGCAATGGATCCTATCAAACTCATCGTAGGAGTTCCTATTAATAATGTTATAAACAAAGTTAACGTCGTCGTTGTATCAAGGCCAAGAACCATGGCTATCAAAGGAGCAACTATCACAATAGGTAAATTAGATAATAACCAATGAGATAAAATTTTTATTAATATACCAAATTCAATTTCATCATCTTTTATTAAAAACATTTCCAAAGTTCCGTCATCATAATCTTCTTTAAATATTGTCTCTAAATTTAAAATACAAATTAAAAGACAAGAAATCCAAATCATTAAGGGTAATAGTTCTAACATAATTACTTTTTCTACATAGCTAGTAGATATATTAAAAAAAATAATTATGATAAGAAAATATACTATAGGCATGAATATTTCATATCCAGATCTTGAGGCTAGCAAAAACTCTTTAGTTATGATATTTAATATTTTCATTAGGAATATATTTTATAATTCTCAGTAGTAAAAAATGGTTCTTTAATTTTTTTATGACTGGTCATTATTAGCGCGCCACCATTTTCTAAATATTCTTTAGTGGTATCGTTAAAAATATTTATTGACTCCTCATCTAGTGCACTATACGGTTCATCGATAACCCATAATAGAGAATTTGTGATCAAAGTTTTCATTAAAGAAACTTTCTTTTGTTGGCCATGGGATAAATTTTTTGTTAGCATACTTTTCTGCTGAGTCATCTTATAAGTCTCCAATGCTTTCTTAATTGCTAGTTGGGAGTTTTTAGAATTAATAGTTAAAGCATAAGATAAATTTTCTTCAACAGTAAGATTGCCTTTAGTTCCATATTTGTGACCAATATAAATTGTTTTTTTAAAAAGATCTTCATCCCCACTGATATTTTTGATAAATCCTGAGGTTGGCTCTGTCATTCCAACAATTATTTTTAATAGCGATGTTTTTCCAGAACCATTTAACCCATACAAGTTTAATGCTTTCGATTTTTTTATTTGGAATGATATGTTTTCTAAAATAGATTTCTCATTCCTCAATAAGGATATATTGTCTATTTCAATTAAATTATTATCCATTCTGATAAGTCTTGGTGAAAGTTATTACCGTATAAGGTATTAACCCATTATTAACTAGTTTTTCTTCAGGCACTAATTGATCTTTTAACACAATAATTCCATCAGGGTCAGAGTAAACATATTCACCTTCCTGGAAATTTATATTTGCAAAATTTAAGGCTTTCTTATATTCACCTATATTATTTTTTTGGCTTTTTATGGGCATAGTATTTATTGCTTTTATCCCAATTGGAATATTATTGATAATTTCTGAGTCTCTAATGCACCCATTAATAATAAAGCCAGACCATCCATTTTCGAATGCTTTTATTGCCAGGTTATCGCCTAGTAGAGCACATTTGGTAGATGCTTTCCCCTCTACAACCATAACGTCACCATCAACTTTTTCTTCAACTAGCTTTTTGACATATGAATTATCTTCTATAGCAATCACTGTTCTAATCATCCCATGGAATTTTTTATTTTTTCCATATGACTTAAAGATTGGATCTCCTATTTGAACATCATCATTTTCATCACAAATATCTGCAGTATTAAATAAAATCATATACTTACTCTCTTCCTTAAGTTTCTAAGTATTATTAAAGCAGGAAATGCTATCAGTGAACAGAAAATAAAGTAATATTCCCATCCTAAAATTTCGACTAAGAATCCAGATGAGCCTGAAAACAAAGTTCTGGGAAGAGACATTATTGCGGTCATTAGAGCAAACTGTGTTGCCGTAAACTGTTTATTGGTCATATTAGCTATGAATGCTAAATATGCTGTATAACCCATTCCAGCAGCCAGGTTTTCTAATGTTATAACGCTTGCTAATAACATTAAACTTTTAGTTGAAATAGCAAGTACTACAAAACCTAATGTTGCTATTGCTTGAAATATCCCAAATGATACTAATGATTTATATAGCCCAATCTTAATTGACAAGAGACCACCAATGAATGCCCCAGCTAGTGTTGCTATAAGACCAAATACTTTAACAACTGTGCCGATCTCTGTTTTCGTATAACCCATCTCTAGATAAAAATTTGTACTTAATGAGTGCGCCATTGTGTCACCAACCTTGTATAACAAGATAAACAATAAAATTAAAATAGGTATAGAGATATTATTATTTATGCTGTCTCCATGTCTTTTAAAAAATTCTACAAATGGATTTCTAACAGCATCTAAAAATGTTGATGGCTCTGAAAAATTAACTGGCTCATCAGCAATTAAAGTAATTAAAACACCACCAATCATTACTAATGCCATAATTAAGTACACAAATTGATAAGACATCAAGTCAGCAAGTATTAAACCACCAGCACCAGCACTTAGCATCCCTATGCGGTAACCTAGAACATAAGATGATGCGCCTAGAACTTGCTCATTATCTGATAACGATTCCCTTCTATATGCATCAATGACGATATCTTGTGATGCAGAAAAAAACGTTACGAATATCGCAAGCAATGCAACATTGGCCGCATTCATTGCGGGATTTGTCATGCCTAGTCCTATTATTGAGAATATCAGTAAGACCTGAGTTATCAATATCCAGCCTCGTCGACGTCCAAGCTTTGATATAACATATCTATCGAATATTGGGGCCCAGAGGAATTTTAATGAATACGGGACTCCCACCAATGCAAATAAACCAATTGTGGACTTTGATACACCTTCATCAGTTAACCAAGCTTGCAACAAAGTTATTGTTAATAGCAGTGGAACGCCAGAAACAAAACCCATTCCTAATGTTATTAGCATTTTTTTTTCTAAATATGGAGAAATATTTTTTAGCATCTTATATATCATAATCTATTATTAATGGGCTATGGTCTGAAAATCTTTCTTTTTTATAAATATCTGCTGATAATATTGCTATATTTTTTTGCGAAGAGAGCATTTGATAATCTATTCTCCAGCCCACATTATTATCCCAAGCTCGACCTCTATTTGACCACCATGTATAATTATCTGGCTTATCATTGATAAATCGAAATGCATCTACACAATTGTAGTGATTAATTATTTTATCTATCCAGGCTCTTTCCTCCGGTAAAAATCCAGAATTTTTTTTATTCCCCTTCCAGTTTTTAATATCAATTTCTTTATGTGCAATATTCCAGTCACCACAAATTAAAATTGGCTTATTTCCTTTTTTTATCTTTTTTAAATATGATTCAAACTTTGACATAAACTGATATTTTAATTCTTGTCTTATTTCACCTGAAGATCCTGATGGAAAATATATAGAGATTATCTTTAGTTTATTTAGCTCTAATTCTATAAACCTGCCTTCACTTGTAAATAGTTTTGACCCAAAATTTTTATTTATATTTTTTGGAGTTTCTTTTGTATAAATACATACTCCGCTATAACCCTTTTTTTCAGCAACTGACATATATCTTTTGTAACCAGTAATATTGAAATCATCAGAGCTAATTTGGTCTTCTAATGCTCTAACCTCTTGGAAGCATATTAAGTCTGGTTTTACTTTTTTTAGCCATTTAAACAAACCTTTCTTTTGACTTGCCCTGATGCCACATACATTTAATGTTAAAACTTTCATATTCTTTATTTACACTATGTTAAAATATATAATAAATACTCATAATATTAATGAACGACCTTAAAAAACAATTTATAGAATTTACATTAGACCATCAAATACTTCGTTTTGGTAATTTTTCTCTTAATTCTGGTAGACAAAGCCCATATTTCTTTAATACAGGCTTATGCAATACTGGCGAATTACTTGCTAAATTAGCAAAATTTTATTCTGATTTATTAGTAGAAAATAATATAAAATATGATTTTATTTTTGGCCCTGCTTATAAGGGAATAACATTAGCCACGTCTATTAGTAATAGTTTGTATAATTCTCATAATATTAATAAACCCTTTTGTTTCAATCGAAAAGAAGCTAAAGCGCATGGAGAAAAGGGTATATTTGTTGGCTCTCCACCAGTAGGTAATGCGCTAATTGTTGATGATGTTATTTCGTCTGGTAAATCAATAATTGAGTCAATAGATCTTTTGTCAAATAATGATGCAATACCAGCATCTGTTTTAGTTGCTTTTGATAGGATGGAGATTGGGGTAGCCAAAAGGGCTTCAATTGAGATTTCAGATAAATATAAAATACCAGTGTATTCAATTATTACTCTTGATGATATTGTTGAATTTCTTCAAAGTAACAAGGCAATGGCTTTAGAGTTAGAGTCAATGACCCAATATATAGCTCAATATAAAAGATAAGTTTACATAATTAAACTAACACCTACTATTATAGTAATGGTTTGATAAATAATTTTAATTGTGCGATTGCTTTTAGATAGTGATATTTTTGCTCCTAAATAACCACCTATCAATGACCCAAAAAATAATGCTGGTAAAAGCATCCATTCTATTTCAGTTACCAAACCCAAGGTGATTGCCCCCAAAGCATTAAAGAATATTCCAACTATTATTAATGTATATGCAATTGCTTTTTTGTAGTCCATGCCATACCAAGAAATCAATATAATCGTAAAAATTAATCCAGTCCCTGCAGATAATGAACCATTTAGAAAACCAGTTAAAAATATCAATGAATAACCAATTAAATTATTTGCAATAGTATTTGAATATTTGTATTCTTTTTCTCCATAATTTTTCATTTTAAATGAATATAGACTTATAAAAATTATTAATATACCTAATAATAATCTGGCAAGTTGATCATCAGTAAAAGATATAAGTTGGGCACCTATAAACACCCCAGGTAAACCAGCTAATAATAATTTTATGAGTAAATATTTTTTAAAAGAAATAGTTTTGGCAAATTTACTTGTTGCGCCAATGCCTAATGCGACAGTTGCTATTTTATGTACTGCTAATGCATTTATAAAAGGAATATTGAATAATAATAATATTGCAGGTAACTGGATTACACCTGCTCCACCTCCAGAAAATGCAGAAAAAATATTTGAAATAAGTGATATTGCTAGTAAACAGATTTGTTCAAACAAATTACTTCCTTCGTATCATTGTGCCTATACCTGCGTCTGTAAATAATTCTAATAAAACAGAATGGTCAACTGTCCCATCAATTATCTGAACATGCTCCACCCCCGAGGCAACAGCTTCTAATGCTGACTCAACCTTTGGCAACATTCCATCAGATATTACTCCGTTTTTAATCAACTCTTTAACTTTTAAGGCATTAATCGATTTAATTAAATTACCATCACTATCCAAAATCCCAGCTGTATTTGTAAGCATTAAATATTTACGAGCTTGGAGTATATATGCTATTTTGCCTGCAACTAAATCAGCATTAATATTGTATGTCGCCCCATCATCACCGATTCCAATAGGGGCAATAACTGGTATAAATGGAGAGCCATCTAGTAGACTTACAACTTCTGGATCAATACTTTGTACTGTACCAGTATTTTTAAAATCAATATTTTTGAATTTACCTTCACCAATAACCTTTTTTGCTCTAATTAGACCACCATCTTTTCCCGATAAGCCAACAGCCTTACCTCCATGAGATGATATACAGCTAACAATCTCTTTATTTATAAGACCGCCTAAGACCATTTCAATTGGATGTATAGATTCTGAATCAGTAATTCTCATACCATTAGCAAATTCTGACTCAATTCCAAGCTTTTTTAAGTAAGAAGTAATTTGTGGGCCACCACCATGAACTATTACTGGGTGCAGACCCACCTGTTTTAATAAGACAACATCTCTCGCAAAATTATTTTTAAGAGTTTCATCAGTCATTGCATGTCCACCAAATTTTATAACTATTACCTTCCCAGACAATTGTTGAATATATGGCAATGCTTCAATTAATATTTTTGCAGTGATGGGCGTAATTTTATTATCGCCTCTATATATGACTTCTTCTTTTTTCATATTTCCTCAGAAAGGTATTTTTATATTATTATCAACCATTAACATATTCTTTTTTACTATGCCCTGAATCCTGTTCAGAATACTTTTATTATCTGCCTCAAATCTCAATACTAAGTTAGATGAAGTGTTAGAACATCTTATCAAAGCCCAGCCATCTGGATATATTATTTTCAATCCATCAATATCAATAATACTAGCATTATCGAATTTCGTTAGTTTTGCAAATAAATCCATGAAAGTAAAATGATTATTGCCAGAGAATGGTATATTAATTTCAGGCGTCGTTACTGATACTGGTAAATCATTCAGTATTTCTTCGTAATTTTCATTATTAGATAGTATTTCTAATAATCTTATCGATGCATATATACCATCATCAAAGCCTTTCCATTTATCAGCAAAGAATATATGTCCACTCATTTCGCCCCCCAACAATGCCTTTTCTTTAATCATTGCTTTTTTTATGAAGGAATGACCAGTCCTGGAAAGCACTGGAATACCATTATTTTTTATAATTTCATCTTCAAGATGCTTTGTACATTTTACATCATAAACAATTTTTGCATCTCTATTATTTTTTAAAATACTTCGGCTAAATAGTATCATAAGCTGATCAGGCCAAATAATATCTCCATTGCCTTTTAAAGCAATTATTCTGTCACCATCTCCATCATATGCGAACCCAATACTAGATTTATTGCTTTTTATTTCATCTTTTAGCTGGACTAAATTTTTTTCATTAGAAGTGTCTGGAGGATGATTTGGAAAATTTCCATCAACACTTTCGTTTATTATATATGCATTAATTTTAAATGCAGAAAAAATACTTTTAGCAACAGCTCCTGTTACTCCATTACCGCAATCAATCGATACATTAAAAGGAAAATCTATACTAATGTCTGCTGTAATCTTTTTAATGTATTGTTCAAGTATATCTTCATTATAAATAATTTTTCCTTGTCTACCGTTAGATTCAAATTTTTTAGAGATTATTAAGTCATAGAGCTCTAGAATATATTTATCAAACAAAGTCATACCATTAATGACCATTTTTATTCCATTAAAGTTTTTTGGGTTATGACTTCCAGTTATCATTAACCCATTATCAATATCTAGGTCATATAATGAAAAATATAAAAGTGGAGTAGGTAGCATTCCAATATCTATTACATCGACACCAGTTGATATTATGCCTTCAATTAGATTTTTCTTCAGTGATTTTCCTGATAATCTTCCGTCCATGCAGACATTAACTTTTTTTATTTTTGAAACTTCTAATATTTTCGTTCCTAAAGCTTTGCCGAGAAGATTATACAGTTCCTCATTAATTTGCTCAGGATATTGGCCTCTAATATCATAAGCTCTAAATACTTCTTTTGAAATATTCAACCTTATGTTCTCCCTGACGAGCCAAAACCACCTTCGCCTCTTTCTGTTTCATCAAAATCTTGTACTAGTTCAAACTTTGGCTGATCAACGGTAATAAATAGTAATTGAGCGATTCTATCATATGGGTTAATTTTGAATTCAGTATTACCCCTGTTCCAACAGGAAACAAAAAGCTGGCCTTGATAGTCTGAATCTATAAGGCCTACTAAGTTACCCAAGACTATTCCATGTTTATGGCCTAGCCCAGATCTAGGAAGTATTAATGCTGCATGAGCATTATCATCTATAAAGATGGCAACGCCAGTTGGTATTAATTCAGTCTGGTTGGGGAGTAATATTAGCGTACCATCTAATGAAGCTCTTAAGTCAAGACCAGCAGAACCAGGCGTAGAAAACGATGGCATATCTTTTAAGTTTTTATCCAAGATTTTGATCTTAACTTTTCTTAGCATTATTTTTAACTAGCTGAAGTTTATTTGAATATTCTATAGCTATAAAATCTAAAATTTTATTAGCGATATTTGATTTTTTATCATAGCTAATTTTTTTTGAATTTGTATTAGATAGTATTGTCACTTCATTATAGTCTGATTCAAAACCTAGTTTTAATTCATGATTCGCAATATTTCCGACTATTATATCAAGATTTTTCTTTGCTAATTTTTGTTGTGCATTTTCTTTTAAACTATTTGTTTCAGCAGCAAAGCCTACAGTAAAAAGATTTTTATATTTTTTAGATATAGTTTCCAATATATCTATGCCTCTAGTAAATTCTATAGTAATATTGTTTTTATTTTTTTTATACTTTATATCTGAATAATTGGCTGGCTTATAGTCTGCGATAGCAGCTGTTGAAATAAAAATATCAAAATCAGAAACCTTTTCCTTAACAGCTTCATACATCTCTGATGAAGTTTCCACATATGTTGTTCTTATATCTGTAATAGGATTTAACATAACTGGACCTGATATTAGTTCTACACTAGCTCCTTTTGCCTTTGCAGCCATTGCAATAGCATATCCCATTTTGCCTGAACTATAATTACTCATAAATCTTACTGGGTCTATGGGTTCTCTTGTGGGACCAGCAGTAATAAGAATTCTACTTCCTGATAACTGAGATGTTTTGCTCTGTTCCTTAATTTTTTCTATTATTTCCTCAGGGTGAGTCATTCTCCCATAACCTATATCTCCACACGCATGGCTACCATAATTTGGTCCAATTATTTTTATATCTGCATTATTAAGTTTTTCAATACTTGCCTGAGTTACTTTATTGTTCCACATATCGGGATTCATCGCGGGTGCAATAAATAATGATTTAGTAAATGCTAAACATATTGTAGACAGCAAGCCATCTCCATGACCATTTGCTAGTTTATTCATGAAGTTTGCAGTACATGGGGCTATAAGAATTACATCTGCCCATTTAGCTAAGTCAAGATGTGTAAAATTAGTTAAAGTATTTGACCCTTCATCTTCAGAGATCACTTTATTTCCAGATAAAGACTCAAGAGTTGTTTCTGTTATAAATAGTTCAGAGCTTTTTGTCATTACAACTTTTACATTGCAGCCCTCTTTTTTTAATCTGCTGGTAATATCAGCTGCTTTATATGCAGCTATACTTCCAGTAATACCGAGTAAAATATTTTTTTCAGTTAGTATGTTCATATCAATTTATTATTAAATTTTCATTATTTAATAGTATTTAAAAATTCTACTAATGATTGTATTTGTTTTTTGCTATGACCGCTAGTTAAATTAATCCTAATAAGGTCATGATTCATAGGCACTGTTGGATATCTTATCCCTTGTATAAATATATTTAATTTTTTTGCTCTTTTACAGATATCCATCACTTCTTTTGGATTGCCAACTGTCATAGTTTGAATAGGTGTATTAGAATTATTTATATTTACTTTAAATATTTTTATGAGCTTCTTGAAATAAGCAATATTAGAATATAAATTTTTAACTATTTTTTTATCATCCATTATCATGTTTATGCTTTCTAAAGTAGTTTCTACCAAGGCAGGAGGCAATGCTGTAGAATAAATATATGGTTTAGATTTTTGAATAAGCAAGTCTATTAATCCCTTAGAGCCACAAACAAAAGCACCAAATGTTCCAACAGCTTTCCCAAAAGTTGCTACATATGCATCAATTTTTATTTTACCTAAATTTAAATGATTAATAGAGCTAGGAAATTTTTTTTCATTTTCTCTTAAAACACCAAAGCCATGAGCGTCATCAATAAAGAGTAATGCTTTATGTTTTTTTGCAATTGATGAAATTTTGAGTAAATCGGCTTGCTCTCCAGTCATACTGAATACAGTATCTGTAAATATAATTTTTGTTGGAGATTTTATCTTCTGTATTTTATCTTCTAGATCAGAATAGTCAAGATGTTTATACCTTACTAGTTTTGTTTTTGAAAGCCTTGAACTTTCTATAATAGAGTTATGATTTCCTTTATCTTGAAAGATAGTAATTTCATTTTCTGAAATAGCATTAATTAAACCTACATTGGTCAAATATCCAGAGTTAGATACTAATGTAGATTCAAAGCCTAGCAATTTAGTTATACATTTTTCAAGACTTTCATGAGCTTTACTGTAACCGCTTATTAGCGGGGATGCTCCCGAACCAATACCATACTCATCTACACACTTTTTTAATTTTATTTTAAGTTTTTTATTATTTGCTAAATTTAAGTAATTGTTACTAGAGAAATTATTTAATATTTCCCCAGAAACTTTTATTAATGAGTCTTGGGCAGACTCAGTAGCCACTCTATTTCTATAATTGTTATCTTTTTTTAAATTTAAGATTATATTTTTAAAATCAGGCACTTATTTTTATGATGCATGTGGTTTTTGAATATTATTAATAGCTATAGGTATATCTTTTAATTTTTTTTCAGTAGGAAGCTCATCTGACTCAATCTTCTCAGAACTATTTGAGTTACCCATTGTATTAATTTTTAACTTTTTAAGAAGTTTACGGTCATGATCTATTGTTGAATTTTTTGTAGTTAATAATTCTTCGCCATAAAAAATTGAATTTGCACCTGCAAAAAAACATAATGCTTGCATTTGGTCATTCATCGCATCTCTTCCTGCCGATAATCTAACATAAGCTTTTGGCATTGCAATTCTAGCTAGCGCTATAACTCGAATAAAATCAAATTCATCTACATCAAAATTGTCAAAATATGGAGTCCCTTCAACTTTCACTAATCTATTTATTGGGACTGACTCTGGATGTACTTCTAGGTTAGCTAAAACTTGAATTAATTTTACTCTGTCTATATTTTCCTCTCCTAGGCCCAATATCCCTCCACTACATACTTTGACTCCAGCATCTCTAACATGTTTTAAAGTATCAAGTCTGTCCTGATATGTACGAGTAGTAACAACTTTTTTATAATACTCTTCTGAAGTATCTAGATTATGATTATAGTAATCTAGTCCCACTTCTTTTAATTCTTCTGCTTGAGTTCCGGAAAGCATCCCTAGCGTGACACATGTTTCCAAACCCAGATCTTTAACTTCTTTTACCATTTCTTTGACTTTTGCTAGATTACTTTTAGTTAAATTTCTCCAAGCTGCGCCCATGCAGAATCTAGTTGCTCCACTTTCTTTGGCATCTTTGGCTTGTTTTATGATATCTGACAAGGGTAATGTTTTTTCAAGATTTATATCGGTATCATACCGTATGCTTTGAGAGCAGTATTTACAATCTTCCGGGCAGCCACCTGTTTTTATAGACATTAATGTAGATATTTGAATTTCATTTGGATTATGATATTTTCTATGTAATTCATGGGATCTCCATAGCAAATCATTAAATGGCAAATCGTATAGTTTTTGCAATTCAAGAACTGTCCAGTCATTTTTAATATCAAGATTTTTCATATTATTCAAATATAATTAAATATTAGACCAAAAGTAATTATTAATCCAAAGATATTATTATTTTCGAATGCAGATATGCATTGGTAAGGCTTCCTTGATCTAACTAGTAGGTTCTGGTAGATAACGCATAGTAACGATATCAGCACAAAAAAATAATATGCTAGATCAAAAGAGTTTATTAGTCCTAAAAACATAAATCCTATAACAATACTGTAATGTAAGTTTAGAGAATATTTTATATCTTTTTCTCCAAAAAATAATGCGGATGATTTTATGCCGATCTTTTTATCATCATCTTTATCTGCCATTGCATAATAAGTGTCGTACACGATTGCCCATATAATTGTTAATATATATAACAGTATACAATTGATATCAATAGAGCCTTTTTCCAGCATAAATACCATTGGTATGCTAGAACCGAATGCCATTCCTAAAATTAATTGAGGTATTTTAAAATACCTTTTAGTTAAAGGATATATGATTAATAAAATTAAGGAGAATATTGTTAATAATATAATTTTAAAACCCAACATCAATAATAATATAAAGCATACGGTAATTAATAATCCGAACAAAGTCAGGGCTTCCTGATTTGAAACTTTTTTTGAAGCAAGAACACGATTTTTTGTTCTTTCTACTTTAATATCAAAATCCTGATCAAAGTAGTCATTAATAATGCATCCTGCTGATCTCGTGGCAACAATCCCAACTGCAAATATTATTAAATATATTATATTAGGGCTGCCTTGGGTAGAAATCATAAATGCCCATATGACTGGCCACATTAATAGGAGAAATCCTATTGGCTTATCTACCCTCATTAATTGTAAATATAGTTTATATTTTTCCATCTAGCCCCATTTGAAAATATTTATGGATTATAGATTCTTGATTTTCAAGAAGCCAGTCTATATCGGGTTTATTAGTCATTGCTTTATGAATGGCCTGGCTAGTGGCCTTTCTATGAATATCAAAGAGAATTTTATGGTCTAGGTTATCATCATTAGACACTGATGGATTCAGCCACACCGATACAATTACTCCAAGGTCATTTGCTCTTTCTTTGGGTATATCGCCATTTCTAACAGAATCAAGAACTCCATTTGCTATAGCAGCTTGCACAGTACCCATTAATATATTTGTATATCTATTTTCTTTAACAGTAACTTTGCTAACCATCAGCGTTGCAGGTTTAACCATTATATCTGTATTCATTATTGCAAGAACTTTTGAGTGACCTTTTGATTGGTCTCCAATTAAGTTAGCAAAAGCTGTTCCAAATGGACCATCTAGTTCACCTATCACAACTTCTGGCTCTGCAGCTGTTCCAGCAGGACCACCCGCAACTAAAGCCTCTCCTATTTTCATTATAAATTTTTCGTTCATATATTTTTCCTACCTGAGTGAATTTATGCCTATAATATATGTTAAGTTTATGAAAAGGAATAGACGAATGATTAGAAATTTCAATAATAAAAAACCAAATATCCATATAAGCGCATATGTAGATGAGCAAGCGACTGTAATAGGTGATGTAACAATTGGGAAAGATAGTGCCTTATGGCCGCAGGCTGTAGCTAGAGGAGATATAAACAGTATAACAATAGGTGATAGAACTAATATACAGGATGGCTCTATCTTACATGTTACTCATGCCGGAGAATTTTGTCCTTCAGGATATCCTCTTAGTATTGGCAGCGATGTAACCATTGGACACTCTGCAGTTATACATGCTTGTACAATAAAGAATAAATGTCTTATCGGTATGGGAAGTATTATTTTAGATGGCGCAATTATTAACTCTGAATGCATGATTGCAGCAGGCGCCTTAGTAGGGCCTGGTAAAACAATTGATAGTGGTTATTTATATGTTGGCAGTCCAGCAAAGAAAGCACGTAAATTAACTGAGAAGGAATTGGAATTTTTAATTTATTCTGCAAAAGGTTATGTAGACCTAAAGAATAAATATTTAAAATTAAAAACCTAGAATTTTATTTAAACCTTTTGTTTCTGGCTTAAAGCTATTCCAGATATTATAGGATAATGCTGCCTGTTCTATGAGCATACCTAGTCCATTATGTGTTTCTTTAACACCATTATTTTTAGACCAAGTCTGAAAACTTGTAATATTTTTGGAATAAAATAAATCATAGCTAATACTTGAGCTGTCAAAGATATCAGTTGGGAAACTTATTTCATTATTATTTAGGCTAACAGGAGTTGTATTTATAACTATATTATATTTTGAGCCTTTTTTATAATGAGATATATTTGATGAAGTTTTATGTTTATCAATTATTTGGTCTATTCTTCGTTCAGTTCTGCTTAAAATATCAATTTTTTCTATATGTATTTTACTTAGAGAATTTATAATGCTTCTTGCGGAACCCCCGGCACCAAGTATCAATATTTTCTTTTGTACTAAATTTATATCTTTATTTTCTAAGTCTTTAAGGAATCCTTCTCCATCAGTATTGAAAGCTTTAATTTTACCATTATGTGCCATTAAAGTATTGGCACATTCACACTCTAAAGCAGATATATCATGTTCGTTAGCAAAATTAAATGCTAGTTCTTTGAATGGTATGGTCACATTGGCGCCATAGCCTTTTTTAGAGAAGAAGCTTTGAGTATGTGTTTCGAAATGATCTTCTGATTCTGGCTCAATCATTTTATATTGAATGCTAATACCTTGCTGTCTAGCAAATTCTTTATGAATTGTTGGAGATAGGCTATGTCCTATAGGGTTGCCTATAACTGTAAATTTTCTTACTTCATCCATTTTAATGCATCCTTTGCATAGTAAGTAATAATAGCATTAGCCCCTGCTCTTTTCATGCATATAAGAGATTCTAGAACTACCTTCTTTTCATCTAACCAGTTATTTTTTGAAGCAGCTTTTATCATTGCATATTCACCGCTAACCTGATAAATAAATATTGGTACATTAAATAAATCGTCTATTTTTGCAACTATATCTAAATATGGCATTCCAGGCTTGATCATAATAATATCTGCGCCTTCTGATATATCCATTTCTACTTCACGCATAGAATCTTTTTTATTTGCATAATCCATTTGATAAGTATCCTTATTAAGAGCTCCAAGATTTTTAACGGAGCCTACAGCGTCCCTGAAGGGCCCATAAAAATTTGATGAATATTTTGCAGCATAAGATAAAATTTTTGTATCTATAAACTTATTTTTTTCTAGAGATTTTCTAATAGCTTTTATTCTTCCATCCATCATATCTGAAGGAGCTATTATATCTACTCCACACTCAGCATGACTTAAAGATTGTTTAACTAGTACCTCTATAGTTTCATCGTTAAGAATTTCTTTATTAGCCCCTAGTATTCCATCTTGCCCATGAACTGTATATGGATCTAAAGCAACATCACTTATTATTGCAATATCTTTTACAGATTTTTTAATACTTCTTATAGCCCTTTGCATCAAACCATCTTGATTAAATGATTCTGTTCCTTGAATATCTTTATACTTTTTCTCGATACATGGAAATAAAGCTATACCTTGAATGCCAAGTTTTTTTAAAATCTTTATTTCTTTAATTGCAATATCTATACTCATTCTATAAATATCAGGCATGGACTTAATTTTTTCAGTTTTATTATTTCCTTCTATGATAAAAATTGGCTGTATTAAGTCATGAGGAGACAATATATTCTCCCTAATTAGATTTCGAATAGGGCTATTATTGCGAAGTCTTCTTAGTCTTATATTTGGAAAATTTTTTTTCATTTTATTAGTCTAACACTTTTTATTTTAAGAGAAGATGTTATATTAATCTATCTACAATTATAACAATGGAGGTTATATGTCTATTTGGCATGAAAAATTCACTTTAGAACATGTTATTTCTTTAAGAAATAATAATTTAAATAAGCATTTGGGCATTGAATTTATTGAGTTGGGTGAAGATTATATTGTGGCTAGAATGCCGGTTGAAGACTTTACAAGGCAATCTAGGGGCATACTGCATGGTGGAGCATCATGCGTTCTAGCAGAAGCTCTCGGAAGCATCGCATCCAATATCTGCATAGATATGAGAAAACAAAAAGCTGTTGGTTTAGAAATAAATGCAAATCATGTAAGACCAGTCTCTAGTGGCTATGTTACAGGGAAGACTACTGTCGCAAGTCTTGGAAGATCTGTTCATGTATGGAATATTGATATAAAAAATGATGCCGGTAAAACGAACTGTGTTTCTCGATTGACGACAGCTATAGTAAATCTTAAAGAAGATGAAATTATAAAAAACTCTAAACTCTTAGATGATTTATTAAAAACTTGAGGTTTATAAAAATTTCTTAAGATTTTTCTCGAATGCGGCTAATTTAATATCTTTTTTACCCGTCCATATTACGCTGGGAGGCATAGACATTAGTATAGAGTCTGCTCTGCCACCAGACTGTAATCCGAATATAGTTCCTCTATCATAGACTAAATTAAATTCCACATATCTTCCGCGTCTAATTAGCTGAAAGGTTTTATGTGTTTTATTATATTTTTTCTTAGTACGTTTCTTAATTATATGTACATAAGACTCTAAATATGTGTTTCCTGTATCTAGAACAAAATCTTTATAGAAACTTTTTTTCTGGTTATTAAGGTTATCAAAGAATAAACCTCCTATCCCTCTTTTTTCGTTTCTATGTTTATTAAAAAAGTATTCATCACATTGTTTGCTAAAGTCCTGATAGAAAGTGCTTTTATATTTATCGCATACTTTTTTAGCTGATTCATGCCAAGATTTTATATCATCTAAATATACAAAATATGGAGTAAGGTCAAAACCGCCACCAAACCACCAATTTTTTTTTGACTTATTATCTGTTTCAAAATATCTTATGTTAAAATGTGAGCAAGGTACAAAAGGGTTATCAGGATGAATAACAACTGAAACACCTGTAGCAAGAAAGCTTTTAACGCCCCCCTTTATTTTTTTTGCTAATGCACTGTTTGGTAGAACAAGGCCCTCTATTGAAGAAAAATTAACCATTCCCTTTTCTATTACTCTTCCATCAGAAATTTCACAGCTTATGCCGCCACCACCAGATTTATACTTCCATCTTGTTTTTGAAATTTTTACTTTTTGATCCAGGTCATGAAAGTTATTAATAATATTTTTTTGTAACTTCTTGAAAAGTAATTCTATCTCTTTAAAATCTTTAGACTTTTTCATTTCCTTATATTCTCATTAGTTCTCATATCAATTATTATACTAGGTTTGCTATAATTACCTATATCACCTTCTATCAAATAATCTACTTTATTCTGAAACTCAGATATAAAAACTTTTTGATCTTTAATATTTTTATCCCCACTTATATTGGCACTGGTTGAGATTATTGGACTTTGAAACTTATCACATATTTTATTAATTACAGGATGATCTGATATTCTTATCCCGATAAGACCAGTATCTTCATCTATTAACCAATATGGGACATCTTTTTTTGCTGGTATTAACCAGGTTGTATGACCAGGCCAAGTAGACCTTACTTTTTCAGTGATAATATTAATATCCACTAGGTTTGTTAATTGATTGATACTTGAGGCAACCAAGAGAAAAGGTTTTTTTGAGTTACGATTTTTAATATTAGAAATTCTAACTACAGCTTTTTCATTCCATGGATCACAGCCTAACCCAAATACTGCTTCAGTTGGGTAGCCTATAACACCACCGTCACTAAGCAGTTTAATAGCATTCTCAGGAGAACCAATTATCATTTTTTCTTAGCTCTAAATTTCCTTCTAAATTTCTTTTTTGGAGCATTTTTTATCATTTCAATGCATGTTTCTTCATCTAAATCTTTGGGTTCTACATCTTTTGGAATTTTAGCATTCACTTTTCCATTAGTTATATAAGGACCAAATCGGCCATTCAGTACTTTTATTCCAGATTCTTCAAAGAAATTTATGTTTGCATTTATATCAGCTTCAATTTTTTCTTCTATTAACTCAATTGCTTCTTCTTCTTCTATACTAAAAATATCTCTTCCTCTAACAGAAACATTGGTTTTGCCGCATTTTAAATATGGGCCAAATGGGCCTATGTTTATTAAAACATCGTCTTCTTTGAAAGTTCCAATCTTTTCGGGTAAACCAAACATCCTGATAGCATCATCCATAGTGATAGAGTCAATATTTTTTTTCTGCTCATATGTAAGCGCAGCCCACTTAGGTTTTTCTTCATCTTCTTTAGTGCCCATTTGAATAGTCGGGCCATATTTAGTAAGCCTCACGGTTACTGGCCTACCTGTTTCTGGGTGAATACCTAGGTCTTTTAATTCTCTTGTTTCTGATATATCTACCGTCACTAGTTTATCTTCAAGATTAACTCTAAATGGCTCATAAGTAGATTTAATGCAGGTCATAGGATCTTGATCACCATTAGCAATTTTATCAAGATTATCCTCTAGCTTTGCTGTGAAATCATAGTCTACTAAATCATTACTGAAATGTTTCGTAAGAGTATCACAAACAACTTTTGCTAGTGCTGTTGGCTGGAAGTTGCTAGCCTCAGGGTCGACATAATTACTGTCAAGTATTTTTGATATGATGGTAACATAGGTAGATGGACGTCCAATTCCTAATTCTTCTAACGCTTGAATTAAGCTAGCCTGATTATACCTAGCTGGTGGTTGTGTAAATTTTTGGTCTACATTAATTTCTTTAATAGAAAGTTTGTCTCCTTCTTTTAGATTACCTAAAATTCTCTTATTTATTTTTTCTTTTTCATCATTTTCAGATAAGTCATATATTTCTTTGAATCCATTATCTTTTAAAAAAGAACCGCTATACTTATATAAAAATTTTTCTCCCAAAAGAAACTCTATCCCTACTTGTTTATAGGTAGCATCTATCATTTGAGATGCCACTGTTCGTTTCCAAATTAGTTCATATAGTTTAAAATCAGAATCATCAAGATATTTTTTAACCTTCGCTGGGGTATTAAATATTGACGTAGGCCTTATTGCCTCATGTGCTTCTTGAGCATTTTTTACCTTTTTTGAATATTTTCTTATTTCTTTTGATTTATATTTTTTATGGTTTTCATCTAAATAATCCCCTATATCTTTCAGACAGTCATCTGATAAGTTTGTAGAATCAGTTCTCATATATGAGATTAAACCAATTGGCTCACTATCTCCAAGCGTCATGCCTTGATATAACCTTTGTGCAATTGCTGAGGTTTGTTTAACGGAAAAACTTAATGTTGAATATGCTGCCTGTTGAAGGGAAGCAGTAGTAAATGGAGCACGAGGCTTCAATTTCCTTTCCGAGGTTTTAATACTATTAATTGGAATATCTTTGAATTTATTTAATTCATTTTTTATTTTGTCTGCATCTTTTTCATTTGCAATATTTGTAATATTTCCCTTTTTTATCTTTTCTCCATCAATTGATATTAGGTCTAGATCTATGCAGTCATCTTTACTGCAAGCAACTAAGGTACTAATCCAATACTCAATAGGATTAAACGCACTTATTTCATGTTCCTTTTCCACTATAAGTCTTAATGCTGGACTTTGTACTCTGCCACCCCTCGCCATCCTACTGACTTTTTTCCATAAAAATTCTGTTATATCATAGCCCATTAGGTAGTCTAATGTTCTCCGTGCTAAATAAGCATTCCATAGGTTATCAGATATTTGTCTTGGGCTTTCTAATGCTGTCAATACAGCATTTTCTGTAATTTCATTAAATGCAACCCTATATGTTTTTTTCCCTTTTAGGAGTTTAGCTTTATCTAAAATATCATATATATGTTTAGAGATTGCTTCACCTTCCCTGTCCGGGTCAGTAGCAAAATATACAGTATCAGCATCTTTAGAATACTTTTTTATATCATTAATTATGTCTTTCTTATCTTTTGAGATAGACCAAACAGGAGAATAGTTATTTTCTACATCAATCCCTTTTCTTGAGCTAGCCATTAAATCTCTTACATGTCCTACGGAAGCGACTACCTTATAGTCATCTCCAAGAAACTTTTGTATTGACTTCACTTTAGTGGGTGACTCTACAATTAATAAATTTTTCATTTTTAACTCTAACTCTTATAAATATGCATTTTTTTACTTTATACTATTAAAATGAATATATTTACAACTATTTTTGAGAATCATTAATTATGGAATTATTAAATGTGCTGCATTTTCCAGACAATAGATTGCGGAAAAAAGGCAAAAGTGTTGATATATATGATGATAATCTTAACATAATTGCAAGGAACATGCTCCATACGATGTATGAGTGTAAAGGGATTGGTTTAGCTGCAGTTCAAGTTAATATTCAAATAAGGCTGATTGTTATAGATATAAGCGAAGATAGGAATGAGCCATTATTTCTTGTTAACCCAGTAATTAATTCTAAAGAAGATAAGATCATTTTTGAAGAAGGCTGTCTTTCAGTACCTGGATTTTATGAACCAGTAGAGAGATTTAATCAAATCACTTATAGCTTTCATGATTTAAAAGGGGATTTACATGAATCTAATGCTAATGGACTTTTAGCAGTTTGCATACAACATGAGATTGATCACCTTGATGGAAAATTATTTGTTGATTATATATCTGATATTAAGAGAGACAGAATAGCTAAGAAAATAAAAAAGCAAACATCACAGGGAATATTATCTGCCAGAAAAGGCGTTCCCTATTCAATATAACAGTTTGGATAAATTAAGTTGAACATTATATTTTTTGGAAGCCCCTCATATTCTTGTAAAGTTTTAGAATCATTACTAGCAAATAAACATGTTGTTCAAACTGTTGTTACTCAAAATTTCAAGAACAATAGAAGAACAAAAACTCCAGTAGGTTTACTTAGTGAAAGTAAAAATATAAATACATTATATCCTGCAGATCTCAGTGACAAAAAATTTATTGAAACATTGAAATCTTATAATGCTGATCTTTACATTGTATATGCTTATGGAAAAATATTACCTCCCGAACTAATTTCGTTGCCAAAATATGGAGTAATAAATATTCATTGCTCTCTTCTTCCAAAATGGAGAGGTGCTGCTCCAATACAAAGAGCTTTAGAAAAAGGTGACCTAAAGACAGGTGTGACATTTTTTAAAATAGATGAGTCATTAGACACAGGAGCCATCATAGCTTCTTATGAATATAATATTGAAGAGAATGACCATGCTTTATTATTAGAAGATAAGCTCACTCAGATAGCAGTTGATCATCTTGAGGAAGTTTTTTTGTTAAACTCTAATTTATCTGGCTTCATTCAACAAAATGAATTTTCTGCTAGTTATGCTAAAAAAATTCATAAAGCTGAAGCTATTATAAATTGGAATCATGATCCTTATTCTATATGCTGTAAAATTAAATCTCTAACAGGTGGGCCTATAGCAGAAACAGAATTATTTGGAATTAAACTTAAAGTCTGGAAAGCCAAACAAGTATTGTATGCTGGTAAAGAAGAACCAGGGACAATAATTAAGTTTAATTATGATGAATTATGTATTGTTGCCAACAATGGTGCCGTCAGTATAGAAAAATTACAATTACCAGGAAAGAATATAATCTCTGCACGAGACTTATTTAACTCGAATAGTGCTTTTGTTTGTAAAATCAAGCAGTATTTGCGCAAATAAATAGTATATATCTATTATAATTAGCTTAATATGGTGTAGAATGAACTCGTGAAAATAACCTAGTAAAAGAAATGAAAAAAATCATAGTCTTTGGTGGTGGTCAGGTTGGTTCATCAGTAGCCAAAATACTTTCAGATGATGGAAATGATATTACGCTCGTCGATTATGACAAAGAGGTTTTGTCTGATCTGCAAGAAAAAATGGATATAAAAACAGTTCATGGTCTTGCGTCTTATCCCTCGGTTCAAAAAATTGCTGATGCCGAAAATTGCGATATGGTTATTGCAGTTACAGGCAGTGATGAAGTTAATATGGCCGCATGCCATGTTGCAAAATCAATTTATAATGTTCCTAAAAGAATAGCAAGATTAAGAGCTAATGAGTATTTAAGAGATGAAGATGGTTTTGATAAAACTCATTTTTCAATTAGTGAGGTAATAACCCCAAATATATTAATAACAGATTATGTGAAAAATATTTTAGAGCACCCGGGAGCTTTTCAAACTTTTCAATTCTCATCTGGTTTGGTACAAGTTGTTGCGGTTACCGTTTTACCAGAAGGCCCTTTATCAGGAAAAAAGTTGTCTGAGTTTAGAAAACATATGCCTAATGTTGATGTTAAAGTAATAAGTATATATAGAGACAAAAAGCATAATATACCTAATGGTGATACTGTTGTTCTTCCAGGTGATGATGTATATTTTTTGGCAACAGAAGAAAATATGCGTTTCATGAGCGAGTTAAGAAAAACTACTGAAAAACCTCATAATGTCATGATTGCTGGAGGCGGGAGAGTTGGATCGGCATTAGCAAAAAAACTTGAGTCAATTTATAATTTAAAGCTTATAGAAAAAGATAAGCATGTTGCAAAGCAGGTTGCTCAGGAATTATTGTCTACAGTTGTCCTGAATAATGATATAGCTGATGAATCACTATTAAATAATGAAAATATAAGTGATGTTGATTATTTTTGTGCTGTTACAAATAATGACCAAATGAATATTTTGTCAGCAAAACTTGCAAAAGATATGGGCGCGAAAAGAACGATAGCAATCGTAAATAAATCTTCATATAGAAATCTTGTGTCAAAAGAAATAGATATTGTTGTATCTCCTGAAGATGTGACAATTGGATCATTACTGGCTTCTGTTAGAACCAGTGATATTGTAAATGTCCACCAGCTTGCAACAGGTGATGCAGAGGCAATGGAAATTATTGTTCATGGCGATGCCAAGACTTCAAAGCTGGTAGGAAAAAAAATATCTGAATTAAATTTACCTATTGATATAGTTATTGGAGCTATCGTGAGAAAAGAAGCTGTTATGCTTGCGAATGATGATTTAATCATTGAGACAGATGACCATGTTATAATATTTGTTTTAGATAAAAAAGATATATCCAAAGTAGAAAAAATGTTTCAGGTGAGCGTAGGTTTTTTCTAGAATATGAATTATTCAATCATTTTAAAAATTATAGGAATAATGCTGATTCTTTTTAGCTTAATGCTTTTTATACCAATTTCTGTTTCTTTGTTTTATAGCGATGGTAATCTTGAAACTTTTTTGAATTCTTTGGCAATAACCTTATTTTTTGGTCTTATCTTATATCTTCCCAATATCAAATCTAGAAGTGATATTAAAACTAAAGAAGGTTTTCTAATTGTAGTTTTGTTTTGGTTAATTCTTAGTATTTTTGGCTCAATTCCTTTTATGTTTGATAAGCAATTATCTCTTAGTTTTATAGATGCTTTTTTTGAATCAATTTCAGGGTGGACAACAACTGGAGCAACAGTAATTAATAATATTGATATACTCTCTCCTTCATTATTAATATATAGGCAAGAGCTGCAGTGGCTTGGTGGCATGGGAATTGTAATATTAGCTCTTGCTATACTGCCAATGCTTGGAGTTGGAGGAATGCATTTATATAAGGCTGAATCTACTGGTCCAATTAAAGATAATAAAATATCACCTAGAATTGCAGAAACAGCTAAAAGTCTTTGGTCAATTTATTTAGGCTTAACTATAATATGTGCAATTGCTTATTATCTTGCTGGTATGTCAATATTTGATGCTGTAGCACATAGTTTCTCCACTATTGCAATTGGTGGATTTTCTACCCACAATTTAAGTATTGGATATTTTAATAGTAATTTAATAGAGCTAATCTGTGTTTTCTTCATGATTATTTCTGCATTAAATTTTATTTTACATTTCATGGCGATAAAAACCAAAGATATTAAAACTTACCTTCATGATACTGAGTTTAAATCATATATTTTAATTATACTCTTTGTATTTCTGAGTATAGTTTTATATACATATATTGAGAAAAATGAAGATTTGACAGCTATGCAAATACTTTTTCAGTCAGTATCATTTATAACAACATCTGGTTTTACTAATGCAGCATATTATTCGTGGCCATCATTTGTAACATCATTATTGATTGTAATAAGCTTTATAGGTGCATGCGCAGGATCAACTGGTGGCGGGTTAAAAGTAATAAGAGTAATAATACTTTTTAAATTATTAAAAAGAGAATTACTTAAGATTATACATCCCACTGCAGAAATTCCAATACGAGTAAATCAATCAACTATAAATGAAGAAACATCAGCAACATTATATAATTTTTTTATATTTTATATTTTGTCTTACTTAGCTTTATCGTTTCTCCTTTTGATGTCTGGGCTTGATATGATCACCTCTTTTTCTGCTGTGGCTTCATGCATTAATAATCTTGGGCCAGGACTTGGTGATGTTGCATTGAATTATGGAGATATCAATATATTTGCTAAATATGTTTTATCCTTTGCTATGATTTTAGGCAGGCTTGAAATTTTCACACTATTAATTGTAATGACAACATATTTTTGGAAATATTGATAATATTATGGGAAATGAAGCAAAACCTTTTTTATCTAAAACCAATCCTTTAAATATTAGTAAAAGCGATGGAGAGCATTTTTCATTAAAATACCTCCTTCCTCATTATTGGCCAACATGGCTTTTATTGATATTATCTTTCTTAATTGCTTTTATGCCAAATATTATTAGAGTTATATTGGGAAATATTGTAGGAAAAATTATATTCCTTATGAACTCTAAAAGAAGAAATATAGTAATGGCAAATCTTTCTTTATGTTTTAAGAGTAAAACAAAGACTGAAATTAGTAATATTTGCAAAGCATACTTTTTTTATCTAGGAAGAGCTTTTGTTGATATGTCATTACTTTGGTGGAGAAGTAATCCATTCTTACAAAAAAATTGTGAAATTTCTAATCAAGAATATATTGACAAAGTATTATCTAAAAATAAGGGCATAATATTATTAGTCGCACATTCTGTTTTTCTAGATTTTGGTGGGAGGTCCTTATCAAGATATCCAATGGTGAGTATGTATAAACCATTTAGAAATAAATTATTAAACTGGGTTATGGGGAGTGCTCGTAGTAGAAAAACCGATAATATTATAGTCTATCCAAGAGATAATTTTCCATTTCGAAAAATAATAAAAGCACTTAGAAAGAAAGCTATATTCTATTATCTTGGTGATGAAGATTTGGGGAAGGATAATTCAGTATTCTCAGAGTTTTTTGATGAAAAAAAATCAACACTCATCTCTATAAGTAAAATATCGAAGCTATCTAGTTGTGTTGTTATGCCATGTGTTAATTATTATTGCCCCATCTCTAAAAAATATAAAACATATATTGGGGAGCCATTAGATGACTTTCCATCCAATGACAAACAAAAAGATGCTGACACAATAAATATTGCACTACAGAAAGTTATTTCACGAGACTTAGAGCAATACATGTGGAGCCTAAGATTATTTCAGACACGACCTGATGGTAAAAGCTACCCATACAAGTAATAGAGCTTTATATTAATCATTAGCTATTAACTTTATTTAATATTCTCTATAATCATTTGTATGAACTTATTCTCAGAAATAACAGAATATAAGCATGAATATCTATCTGTTGATATGACTCATGAATTGTATATTGAGCAATCTGGAAATCCAAATGGTATCCCTGTTATTTTTTTGCATGGTGGCCCAGGTGCGGGCGCTAATTATTTTTATAGAAGATTCTTTGACCCTGAGGTTTATAGAATAATTTTGTTTGATCAACGTGGTTCTGGAAAATCTAAGCCTTATGCGAGCATTATTAACAATACAGCTAAAGACTTAATTGATGATATTAAAAAAATTATTACTCATCTTAATATTGAGAAAGCCATAATATATGGGGGCTCATGGGGATCTACGTTGGGATTATTATTTGCAGAAAAATATCCAGAACTAGTTCACTCTCTTGTGTTGCGAGGTATATTTTTATGTAGAAAAGCTGACATTAATTGGTTTTACCAGAAGGGAGCTCATGAAATATATCCAGATTATTGGGATGCATTCATTTCTGATATCCCTATTCAAGAAAGAGATAATATTTTAGCAGCATTTCACAATAGAATTCATGGTAAAAATAAAGATATTAGTCTTAACTTATGTAAGAAATGGGCAGAATGGGAAGGCAAGTGTTCAACCCTATTACCATCTAAAGCTGTCATAGACAATTTTTCAGATTGTTCTGAATCACTATCAAAAATAGAAACTCATTATTTTATGAATGACTGTTTCATAGATGAAAATCAAATTTTAAATAATATTGATAAAATTCTTAATATAAAATGTCACATTGTTCATGGAAGATTTGATATTGTATGTCCATTTAAACAAGCATATGATTTACATCAGGTTTATAAAGGGTCTAGTATAAACATAATTAATGATGCTGGACACTCTCTTTTAGAGCCTGGAATTACAAATAAAGTTCTCGAAATATTTTCGAATCCCAATGAACTTATATCTTAAATTCTTTTGTAGTTTAATCTTAGTATTTTTTATATTAACAGATATATATGCTGATATTATTCCAAGTAAAATCCGCGAAGAAAATATAAATAATCAAATTATTGAGTATATTTTTGATGCTGACATAATAAAAATATCTTCTGACATTGAAAATAACTTTAATTTAATTGCTAATGAAAATAGTGAATCTAAGTATTCAGTTTTATTGCTGCATGGAAGAGGCCTTTATCCTACAGAACCTAATGTGATAGATCCATTAAGAATATCATTTATTGAAGAAGGGATTGATACTTACTCATTACAGCTACCTGTTTTAGATAAAGGTAAATCTTATAATGAATATAAACAAATTTTTAAATATTCAGACGCAAGAATTACATCTGCTATTAAATTGATACAGCCCAACAAGCTTATTATTATTGCTCATAGTTGCGGTGCTCATATGTTTATTTCTTGGGCTAAAAAAAATAATATTAAAAATTTATCTGGTTTTATTTTAATTGGGGCAGGGGCAGTAGATAAGAATCAGAAAATGATTGATGGATTAGATTATGATGATATTAGTATTCCAATTCTAAATATCTATGGAGAATATGATCATGGCTCAGTAAAAGATTATGCGGCTATTTTTGATGATGCGATTAAAGATAAAAATGATTATTTTTCAAAAAATATAGAAATCAAAGGTTCTGATCATAATTATTTAAATGAAAGCAATTTATTGGTAGATATTGTAAATTCGTGGCTTAAATCTTTATAATATGTTATAGATATCATATGAAAAAACGTATAGCACAAGTTGAAAGAGTAACAAAAGAAACGCAAATAAAAGCGGAGATAAATTTAGATGGCCAAGGTGACTCATCAATTAAAGCTGATTTGCCATTTTTAGAACATATGTTGGAGCAAGTTGCGCGACATGGTATGTTTGATTTAACAATTTTAGCCAAGGGTGACTTAGAAATAGATGCTCATCATACTGTTGAAGATGTGGGTATAGTTCTAGGCCAAGCTTTGGAAAAAGCGCTTGGTGATAAAATAGGTATAACTAGATTTGGTTCAGCATATGTCCCATTAGATGAATCGTTATCTAGGGTTGTTCTGGATTTTTCAGGAAGACCTGGTTTGGAGTTTAATGTTACATTCCCAAGATCCCGTGTTGGAGAGTTTGATATAGATTTGTTGCAAGAATTTTTTCAAGGTTTTGTTAACCATGCTAAAGCTACTATTCATATTGATAATATTAGAGGCGGTAATTCGCATCATATAGCGGAGACTATATTCAAAGCATTTGGCAAAGCCTTAAAAATGGCAGTCACAATCGACCCAAGGCAAGCAGACAAAATACCGTCTACAAAAGAATTAATCTAATGGCAGATATTGCTATCATTGATTATGGCATGGGTAATGTACATAGTGTGTGCAAAGCTTTAAACAAAGTTTTAGATAAAAATTCTACGGTAAAGATAACTAATTCGCTCAATGATTTGTCAGATTGTTCTCATATCGTCTTTCCTGGACAAGGCGCGGCATCAGAATGTATGATTAACATTGATAAAAATTTAGATATTATAGAATTTAAAAAAATTATATTACAAAAGCCCTTTTTAGGAATATGCATGGGTTTGCAGGTACTAATGACTCATAGCGAGGAAAATGAAGGATCCAACTGTCTAAATATTTTGGATGGAAAAGTTCTCAGTATAGAGAGAAAAATGAATTCAAATCTTAAAGTTCCTCATATGGGATGGAATAAAGTTAAACAAGAAAATAAGCATCCTCTTTGGAACAATATACCTGATGGAGCATTTTTTTATTTTGTGCATAGTTATTTTGTCAAGCCTTTAGATAAATCAAATATATTATCAACTACTAATTATGATTTAGATTTTGCATCAGCACTTTATAAAGATAATATTGCAGCAGTTCAATTTCATCCTGAAAAGAGTTCTAAGATGGGATTAAGATTGCTTGAAAATTTTATAAACTGGAATGGTGAGATTTAATGAAAATACTTCCAGCAATTGATATTAAAGAGGGTAAATGCGTAAGACTTGCTAAAGGTGATTATAGCCAAGTAACTCATTATTTTGATAATCCATTAGATGTAGCAAAGAAATGGATTGACCAAGGGTCTATGAATTTACATATAGTTGATTTAGATGGAGCGAAATCTGGAAAAACTATTAACTATAATATTATTGCCGAGATTAGGAATAGTTATCCAGATATTTATATTCAGATTGGTGGTGGAATTAGAGATATTGAAAGTATAAATAAATATATTAATATTGGTATTAATAAAGTTATAGTTGGAACTCGTGTAGTTTCAGACCCAAGTTTTTTAAAAAGAATACCATCTGATATTAAAGAAAAAGTAATAATTGACCTTGCTGTTAAGGATGGTAAGTTAGCTGTCCATGGCTGGAATAATTCATCAGATTTTACCTTACAGGAATTTATTAAAATTTTAGAATCTAATAATATTCAAGAAATTGTTTTTACAGATGTAAGCAAAGATGGGATGTTGGAGGGAATGAATTTTTCAGAGATTTCAAATATTTTGAGCTTTTCTAGTATTCCATTAATTGCTTCTGGAGGTGTAACTTCAATCGATGATATTAAATATCTTTGTGGGATGAATGAAATTAAAATATCTGGTGTAATTATCGGCAAGGCTTTATATGAAAATAAAATTAATCTCAAAGATGCAATTAAATTATCTAACAAAAACTAATGTCTTTATATAAAAGAATAATACCCTGTCTAGATGTTGCCAATGGCCGTGTAGTTAAAGGAACTAAATTTATAAATATTGTAGATGCAGGCGACCCAGTTGAGGTAGCTAAACGTTATGATCAAGAAGGTGCAGATGAAATTGCTTTCTTAGATATTACTGCAACGCATGAGGCTAGAAAAACAATCATAGAAACTGTTGAAAAAGTAGCTTGTGAAGTTTTTATTCCGCTAACTGTTGGAGGCGGAGTCTCTAATTATAGTGATGTGTTAAATCTTTTAAGCGCAGGTGCAGATAAAGTTGCCATAAATAGTGCTGCAGTAGCTAATCCAAATTTAATAAATCAGGTTACAGACAAGATTGGCAGACAATGTATTGTGGCTGCAATAGATGTTAAGCAAAATAAAAATAATAGCAACTGGACCGTCTACACTCATGGAGGACGAAATTCAACAGAAATAGATGCTTTCCAGTGGGCTAAAGAACTATCTGATAGAGGTGCAGGCGAGATACTTTTAACTAGTATGGATAGAGATGGCACTAAAAAAGGTTTTGACTTAGATTTATTAAATCTCATTTCTAGCGAAGTATCTATACCTGTTATTGCGTCTGGGGGAGCTGGAACACTAGAGCACTTAAGAGATGCTGTTGTAGTTGGTAAAGCAGATGCTGTATTAGCTGCAAGTATATTTCATTATTCAATATACTCAATTCAAGAGGCTAAGGAATATATGAAAAAACATGGAGTTTTAGTACGAATATAACAATTTGTGCTAACCTAGTAATATGATTGAAAACACTAAATCAAACATTCTTGCAAAGCTAGAAGATATTTTGAATGATAGAAAACGCAATGTATCGGAAGACTCATATGTTTCACAATTGTATAAAAAAGGGAACAAGTCTATAAATTTAAAAATTATAGAAGAAGCAAATGAATACATAGATGCGGTCAATAATTCTGATCGTGATCATATTATCCATGAGGCTGCTGATCTTTGGTTTCATACATTGGTATCATTAACTTTGAATGGAATATCATCAGATGATATCCTTAAAGAGCTTGAAAATAGATTCGGTCTATCAGGATTGGAAGAAAAAAGATTAAGAAAAAAATGAGGTATTAAAAATGTTAAGCGGTATATCACCATGGTCAATATTACTGATATTAATTATAGTAGTTGTTTTATTTGGAACTAAAAAACTTAGAAATGTTGGGTCAGACTTAGGAACAGCTATTAAAAGTTTTAAAAAGTCATCAAAAGAAGATGATGCTAGTAGTAAAACTGTTTCTGCAAAAAAATCTGTAAAAGAAGATAGTAAGTAAGCCCTATGTTTGATATAGGTTTTTGGGAATTATTCCTAATATTTTTACTGTTATTGTTTGTTGTTGGGCCAGAAAGGCTTCCAGCAATTGCTGGTTATTTAGGGAAATGGTTTGGAAAATTTCAAAGATATTTCTTTGAGCTTAAAGATTCTATACAGCGTGAAACAGAAGAGCCTAGCAATCAAATCAATAAGTTATTGGATGACCAAAAATCTTCGATGGACAGATTACAGAAAGAAATTAGCGACAAGAAAGAGGAAGATAATAAATAATGGATTCTAAGGATCAAATAAATAGTTCCTTCAAATCTTTAGTCCCCCATTTTCAGGAACTAAAATCAAGAATTTCCAAATGTCTATTATTGGTACTTATTTTTTTTATAATACTATTTCCATTTTCAGACATAATATATACACAATTAGCTGAACCTTTGATATCAAGATTACCAGAAGGAAGCAACATGATAGCAATTGATGTTGCCTCTCCATTTTTTATTCCATTTAAGCTGGTAATGATTTTATCTATTTTTATATCAATTCCCTTCCTTCTATATCACTTATGGATGTTTACAGCTCCTGGGCTTTATGAGAAGGAAAGAAAGCTTGTGTTACCGATTCTTGTGTCTAGCAGCATATTATTTTATTTAGGCGCAGCTTTTGCATACTTTGTTGTTTTCCCTTTAATATTTGCTTTTTTTATTAGCATCGCCCCTGAAGGAATTGCTGTAATGACAGATATTAGTAGGTATTTGGATTTTGTGATAACACTTTTCTTTGCATTTGGCTTTGCATTTGAAGTTCCGGTAATTACAGTTTTACTAGTTTTAACGAATGTCAGTACTCCTAAAAGTTTGTCTACAAAGAGACCTTATGTTATTGTTGGAGCATTCGTTATAGGGATGTTTTTAACGCCACCAGATGTAATTTCTCAAACCTTACTAGCGCTTCCAATTTGGTTTTTGTTTGAAGTTGGAATTATTTTTGCACGTATTCTTACTAAGAATCGTGGCAATAGTGATGTTGTTTTATATGATGATGTTGATAAAAATAATAATAAAAAGGATGATAAATAACTATGGATAGAACTATTTGGTTTGTAAGACATGCTCAATCAGAATATAACAAGAAAAAACTTTTTACAGGATGGCATGATCCTGATTTAACACAACACGGTATACATAAAGCACATGATCTAAAAGAAGAGCTTTATGGAGTCATATTTGATCATATCTATTCTTCACCTCTAAAACGAGCACTGTCCACAGCGCAAATATTATCTGATGATAAAGACATAAAGATAGATGACAGACTTAAAGAGAGAAGTTATGGCGACTGGTCAGCCAAGAACAAAGAAGAGGTGAAGTTATCTGAGGGTGTTGATAATTACTATGCAGCTAGAAGAGGATGGGAAACTAGTCCTCCCAATGGTGAAAGCTTAAAAGATGTAAGCTTGCGTGTTAAACCCTTTATTGATGAGTTGCCTGAATCTGGAAATATTCTTGTGGTTTCTCATGGGAATACAATTCGTGCAATATCTGTATTATTTGGCGTGAATACAGAAAGCAATGTTAACTCTTTCGAGATTAAAGTTGGGACTGTGTTTAAGGTAAAAAGCTAGTATCTCTACTAGCTCTTTCATACGGAGGTGTATATAAGTATATTAACATATAATAATATAAACTCAATACAAATTTTACCCACGAAATCTCACATACTCAAAATATATCAATCATATAATTAGTCCTTAATGAGAGACATTCTTAAAATAGAGAGCATGACCTATTTATCTTAATAGATAGCAAAAGTTTAACAATTGGCACGGTATATGCATTGTTATATATAAAAAGAAAATCCTTTTTATATATGTGATGGTTAAAACTAGGTCAAACTCCTCAAAGTTATCTCTCCCCGAGGATCTGGTTTTAGCTTCATCCTTAACTAGTAAGAATTAATTATAATTAAACAAAGTACTTATGTTTAGATGATTTAAAAATTTATGGATTCATAGAAGTTATTTTTTTATGAATACCTGTCCATAAATCATATCGGATCTCTATGCTCTTAATTGCCGCATCCAAAGCTTGATTGTATTTTAAATCATTATTTTCATATGACTTTTCAAATAGTATTAATGATAATGGCCCATGCCTATTTGAATCTATATCAATATGTCTTTTTAAATAAAGTTTCAGGGAATCATATTTTGAAGACAGGCCAATTTTTGCTAATAGTTGCTCAAACATTCCAGGAAGAGTTGTTTCTCTACCATATGTGAATAATGCAGATATAATATGGAGCTCATTTGTATTCAGTAATTTGTTATTTTCATTTAAAAAATTAAAACATTCAGGCTCTAGATCATATTTATCAAAGCCCTTTAGTTTATTTCTTGAAGTATCATTTATTATAGACTCAATTATATCTGTTTTTGCATTAATATTTTTCATGCTAGATAAATATAAATCAAAATGTGACATAAAAATACCATCTGAAATTTCATCTGATTCTTCAGCCATAACTATTTCATTTATTAATCTTGTTATTCCATTTTTAGAAAAACTATTTGGATACCAAGGTGTTGATGATGGACAAATCATACTCTGTAATTTTTTTACAATGCACATAAAATCCCAGACCGCAAAGACATGAAACTCCATGAATATTTTTAAATGATCTTCTGTAAATACATAACTCTTAGAGAGTAATGGATGATTATTCAACGTATCTATTTTTTTTTTGAGTATAAGTTCCTTCTTCATTATTTTCACATCATTCCTTTGAGTTAGATTATTACTAGATATTAAATATATTATATTATTTAGTGTTTTTAAATATCAGTCACTGGCAAGACAATACTTAATCTTCTTGCCAGTGACCTTATATGTCAGAAGTTATATCTCATAGATATATCAATCCCATAATTTGCTCCTTGAACGGGAACATGATCTTTGATCAGAGATGAATGGTTTCTGATAGTTTTATTTAGAATATTATTCCCATAAAGATTGAATACTAAATCTTTATTAGAATCATAAGCAATCTTTTTAGAATATCCTATATCTAAATCAAGGTGTGAATTTGTCTTGGTCTCAATAGAAGACATATCACCTTGAGATTCTGTATATATAAGATTTGCGTAATAAGTATCACTTTTATTATTTTCATACTTTAGAGATAAAGTATTTTTAGCAGGGCTTAATCGAGGTATATATGCATTATCATCAAATACACCCGAAATATCATCTCTACTCAATGTTACTAACAGGTCACCATTTCCTATTATATATGAGCTAGACATTGATATTTCATAGCCTTGCATAACTGCACTTTTTTGACTCCAAGTTGCATCAGTCTTGCCACTAGTAGTCGTAGACTCATCTTTCAAGTAAATAAAATTATTAATATTATTTCGATATAAGTTCAAGTTCATATCTATATCATTAAAATTATATTCTAAATCTAATTCAATATTTCTTGATACTTCTCTTGAAATTCTATTATTTCCACGTTCATATCTTGAAGTAGCTCCATGTACGCCGTTTGCAAACAATTCAGATATAGATGGACTTCTAGATATATGGGCATAATTCATATTATACATGAATGATTCTCCAAGATTAGCAGCGAAACTTATACCAAAACTTAAGGATGTATCTCCATATCTTTGGTTATCACTATCTCTGGAATTAGATTCATATCTACTAGCAAAATCCATTTCATATGGTCTATTTTTAGTCCTTACGAAATAAGCTACTGATCTTTCATATGCCTCTGATGATGGCAGATAAGCGCCTGTCATCGGAGATTTAGTATGACCATACTGAAGGAGAAATCTTTTTTCATATAACTCATCATCTAAATTAAAATTGAAATCAAATGATGTGCTATTGCTGTTTAAAGATGCAGATCCATCCTCTTCATGCTCTTTTAAAAAAGAGTTTGAATTTCTAAAAGAATAGTCGATAGAATTAAAAAGTGGAACTGTATTAAATTTACCTTTTAAAGTATATGTTTCAGTTTCAGTTTTTATAAATAACCTATGCTCTTCCTCTTCTTCATGATGCCCCTCTTCTTCTTCTTCAGCATGATATGGAAGACCATAAACGCCATCCGTATTCTCAAAAGAGAAGCCAAAGTATCCCCACTCTCTTGGAAAAGATAGACCAAAACTAGTGTTTTGATTTTTATGGTCTGAGTTAGCAAGTGTGCTTAGCTCTAACCCTGTATCCTCGCTCAAAAGAGAGCCATTGGGTATATTATAGTTATCCATATGTTTGTTATTAATAGAAAAGAATATATTTGCATTTAAGTAGTTTTTCTTAAATAAAAAATTATGTCCATATCCATTATTAACTGTTGTGTAATCAAGCTTTATGACTTCATTGTCATATTTATTTTCGCTTATGATGTCTGTGATGACATTAATAATGCCGCCACTAGTTCCACCACGATTAAATATTGACGAAGGTCCTCTTAATATTTCTATATGTGAAATATTATTCAAATCAATATTATTTATATGATCCCCGCTCAAATTACTGAGATCATTTATAGGTATATTATTTGAAAGCAATCTTGTTCGATTGCCAGTTAAACCTCTTATTACAGGCTGCCCAACAGCTGCACCGTAATCTGCATTTGATAATCCGGATAATCCTTTGAGGTTATCCCCTATACTTCTGTTAACATTTATCTCTTCATTTTGCATGATATGCAGCGGATATTTACTCTCACTAATTGAGTTAGTAAATTCAGATGATGTAACACTGATATCACTCAGTTCTTCAGCTGATACTACATTAATGCATACAAATAATAGAGAAACTATGAAAATGTTTTTAAACATTTGTGTCTCCTTTATAAATTAATTTAAATTAAATTGAATTCTATAAAAGAGGCGGTGCCCTAGAACTAAATGGAGATTTTTGATTGTTACTTATTAAAAAAGGTTGTAAGTATGATGCAATGAGCAAAATACCAAGAATTTGTAAAATTAAATTTGAGTCTATGCTAGGAAGAGCAGAATTGGAGCTCAAATGACATGTTATACACTGATGACTCTCTTCATTCTCATGCTCATCAAAATGTAAGTGAAACTCACTTATCATCTGTGATGAAATAAACAAAGCTAAGACAATTTTAACAACTAATTTTACAGATTTATTTTTTGTCATATATTTGTCTATTTAAAATGGGCCCGGGAGGACTCGAACCTCCGACCAATGGATTATGAGTCCACTGCTCTAACCAACTGAGCTACAGGCCCGATTATTTATTAAAAAAACTCAATTTCTTTTTTTTTAAATACTTTTGATGATATTCTTCAGCTATCCAAAAATTACCATTGAGCTCAATTGTGGTAACTATCTTATTGTTAAACTTGTTCCTATTCAATTCTTTTATTTTATTTTCGCTAGAAAGCACTTCGAAATCATTTTGACAAAATATTGCTGATCTATATTGTGTCCCAAAATCTGGTCCTTGGCTATTTAGTGTCGTAGGATCATGTATTTCAAAAAATAAGTCCAAGAGTTGATCATAAGTAATTATTTCTTTATTATAAAATACTCTAACTGCTTCAGCATGAAATGTATCTCCTTGGCATATGTCTTTATATGTTGGATTATTGGTTTTCCCACCAATATAGCCAACCTCTGTTCCAATGACACCTTCCGCAGAACTAAATTTATCTTCAATACCCCAAAAACAACCAGCTGCCAATATTGCTACATCACTCATTATCTAAGAAACTTTTTAGATTGTGGGCCCTAGACGGATGTCTAAGTTTTCTTAATGCTTTTGCTTCAATTTGTCTTATACGTTCTCTTGTCACATCAAATTGTTTACCGACTTCTTCTAAAGTGTGATCTGTATTCATATCAATTCCAAATCTCATACGAAGTACTTTAGCTTCTCTTGGAGTCAAACTAGACAATATGTCTCTTGTTGAATCAGCTAACCCAGTGCTTATAGTTTCATCGAGTGGTTTTGGTGCATGTTCATCTTCTATAAAGTCTCCAAGATGAGAGTCTTCATCGTCACCTACTGGAGATTCCATGGAAATTGGTTCTTTTGCAATTTTTAAAACTCTTCGAACTTTATCTTCTGGCATTTCCATATGTTCAGCTAATTCTTCAGGGCTCGCCTCTTTACCATTTTCTTGTAGTAACTTTCTCTGAATTCTATTTAGTTTATTTATTGTTTCAATCATATGCACGGGGATTCTTATTGTTCTTGCCTGATCTGCAATAGATCTAGTAATCGCTTGTCTGATCCACCATGTTGCATATGTAGAAAATTTATAACCTCTTCTATACTCAAATTTATCAACAGCTTTCATTAGCCCTATATTTCCTTCCTGAATAAGGTCTAAGAATTGCAATCCTCTATTCGTATATTTTTTCGCAATTGAAATTACGAGCCTTAAGTTAGCTTCAACCATTTCTTTTTTAGCATTCTTTTCTCTTATTTCACCAATCCTTTTATCTTTATTAATAATTTTGATTTCATTTATTGAAATATCTTGATCTTCTTCAATGGCATAAAGTTTTTTTTGGAATTTTTTAATCTGATTTCTAGTTAATTCTTTTTCATTATCATCTAGCTTAGAATCTTCAATATATTTGTCCATAAATTCTAAATTACTAAAGTTGCTATTTTTTAATTCAACTATTAATATCTTTTTAGGTATTTTTAGAGTTTCTATACAAATCTTCCTAATTCCTTTTTCAAACTTTGCAATCAATGCAGTAATATTTTCAATTTTTGCTGAACGCTTCTCTTTAAAAAGAGTCGTGAATTTAAAACATGAGGTTTTATCTCTTATCAGATTAAATACATCTTTATATCTATCATCTTTGTTATTTTTGTAAGTACTATATTCAAAATATAACCCACTAATTTCATTAACAGCAGCAATAACTAGTTCTTTATCTGGTGAATTGTTAATTTCTTCTTCTTCTTCTTCTTCACCATCTTCTGTTGATTGATCACTATCATTAACTTGGGCTGCCTCAACTTCTTTCCCATCTTTTTCTTCTGCTAATTTAAGAACATTTGGGCTATTAGGAGGGAGTTGTTCAGTTTTAAATTCTTCTGATGAATCTGCTTTAATATCCAAAATAAAATCTGATATTAAAGATTCTATTGCTTCTTCATCTTCTATATTAGCAAATACTTGTGTAAAAAATGATGCTGATTCAGGAAATCTCTGGACTGCTTCATTTATTAATTTTTGACCTGCTTCAATTTTTTTAGCGATCACAATTTCGCCAGCTCTATTAAGTAATTCTACAGTACCCATTTCACGCATATACATTCTGACAGGATCTGATGTTCTGCCAAATTCTTCATCAAGGCTAGATAGGACCTCAACAGCTTCTTCTTCGCTTATCTCACTATCTTCATCATCTGTGACTTCTTCATCATTAAGAGTAGTTTCTTCTTCTGCATCTTTAGCAGATTCGACTACCTTTATCTTAAGATCTGTTATTAGTTTGGTAATTTGTTCAATTTGGTCATTATCGAACAGATTATTTGGTAATAAATCATTTAAGGCGGATACAGTCAAATAGCCCTGCTTCCTCCCTATTTCGATTAATTCTTTAATCTCTTTCTGTTTGCTTTTCGATAAATTTGAATTGGCCATAAGATACTAAGTTGCCTAAAAATGATGTATTATATCATCAATATTCTTGTATTAAACAAATAAATAGACTGACTATTTATATAATAAGGGTACTTTGGGGGTTATTCAATTATTTATCATGACAGAATTAGCAACTCCAGCCTGTAATTTTGACGAGAAAGCCCATGATTTCAGCCTGAAAGGGACAGATGGGAAGACTTGGGCACTACAAGATTGCGCTGGCCCGAAAGGTTTGCTGTTAATGTTTATATGTAATCATTGCCCATATGTTAAAGTTATTTTAGATAAACTTGTTGTAGAAACAGATGTTTTAGCAATGAAAGGTATTGGGTGTGTAGCAATTAATCCAAATGATTTTATTTCGTTTCCAGATGATTCGTATGAGAACATGAAAATTGTTTCTAAAAAAAATGGCTTCGGCTTTCCTTATTTGATTGATACTGACCAAGAAGTGGCAAAAAAATATAACTCTGTATGTACGCCAGATTTTTTTGGTTATAATGCTGATTTTAAATTACAGTATCGTGGAAGATTTGATGATAGGGGTTCAAAGAATATATCGAATCCCAATCAAAGTGATTTATTTAAAGCAATGTTTGAAATTGCAAGAACAGGGAAAGGTCCGCTTAAGCAAGAATCAAGTATTGGATGTTCTATAAAATGGAGAAAGTAATAACTAATATATCTTATGAATAAAAAAGATTTATCAAATGCAATTAGATTCTTAAGCCTAGATGCTGTGGAAAAAGCTAAATCTGGACATCCTGGCGCTCCTATGGGAATGGCTGACATTGCTTATGTTTTATGGAGTAAGTTCTTAAAACATAATCCTTTAAACCCGAAATGGCTTAATCGAGATAGGTTTGTCCTTTCAAATGGGCATGGTTCAATGCTGCTTTATTCACTCCTTCATTTATCGGGTTACAAACTTACAATAGAGGATATTAAAAATTTTAGGCAATTACATTCCCTTACCCCTGGCCATCCTGAATGTGATATTACCCCAGGAGTTGAAACAACAACAGGTCCTTTAGGTCAAGGATTAGCAAATGCTGTTGGCATGGCTATCGCAGAAAAATCTTTGTCTAATGAGTTCAATAAACCTGGCTTAGAATTAATTAATCATCATACATATGTATTTGCTGGAGATGGTTGTCTAATGGAAGGAATTTCACATGAAGCATGTTCTTTAGCGGGGACACTTGGACTTAGTAAATTAATCCTTATTTATGATATGAATAATATTTCAATTGATGGGAATACTGCTTTAGCATTTACAGAAAATATTAAAAAAAGATTCGAATCATATGGATGGAATGTAATTGACAAGGTTGATGGGCATGATTTTAAGGCTATAGAGAAATCTATATCACAAGCTAAAAAAGAGAAGCTCAAGCCTACTATAATCTGTATGAAAACTACCATAGGGTATGGGTCTCCAAATAAACAAGGTACTAGTGGTATTCATGGAGCTCCACTGGGAAAAGATGAGGTAGAGTTAACCAGAAAAAATTTAAACTGGACATATCCACCTTTTGAAATACCAAAGAGTGTTTATAAGGAATGGGATTATCAGGATAAAGGAAAATTATTGGAGTTAGCATGGAATAAAAAACTTGCTACATATAAAATCAAATACCCCAAGCTTTATAGTGAGCTACAAAGGAGATTAAAAAATAAGTTACCTACTCAGGTTGATAAAAATATATATAAATTAATTGAAAGTAATTCAAAGTCCATGGCTACAAGGAAATCTTCTCAGGTAGTTCTTGAAAAAATTGGGCCCATAATACCAGAGTTAATTGGTGGATCAGCAGATTTAAAAGAATCTAATTTGGTTTTTTGGCCAGAGTCTAAAGCAATTACAAAAAAAGACTTCTCTGGAAAATATCTTCATTATGGTGTTAGAGAATTTGCGATGTGTGCAATTAATAATGGAATTTTCTTACATGGTGGTTTTCGTCCATATGCCAGTACATTTTTAATTTTTTCAGAGTATGCAAAAAATGCTATAAGAATGTCAGCACTAATGCATTTGCCGGTTATCTATGTATTCACTCATGACTCTATTGGTTTAGGTGAAGATGGTCCAACTCATCAAGCTGTTGAGCAACTTAGTACTTTAAGAGTTATTCCTGGAATGAGTGTTTGGAGGCCTGCTGATGTTACTGAAACTGCTTTGTCATGGAAATCTAGCTTAGATAAATTATCTGGACCATCGTCTTTAATTTTAACTAGACAAACTTTACCTGAATTAAAAAGATCTAAAAATCAAATAGAATCTATACAGAAAGGTGGTTATGTTATTCATGATTGTGGAAAAAAAATTGATGCTGTAATAATTTCTTCTGGATCAGAACTACATATATGTATAGAGGCCGCAGAAAATTTATACAAGAAGGGAATTTCGGTAAGAGTTATATCGATGCCATGCATGGAACAATTTATGATTCAGCCAAAATCATATAGAGATAAAATTTTACCTCCAAAAATTGAAAATGTTTTAGCAGTAGAAGCAGGCATAGGGGTTTGCTGGGATAAATTTATTGGGAAAAAAGGCTCAAAGATTATAATGGAATCATTTGGTTTATCGGCACCTGGACAAGAGGCATTAACATATTTTGGATTTACGAAAAATAATATTATTAAAAGTATTAAAAAATTAATTAAAACTAACGGATGACACTATGACTATAAATGTAGCAATAAATGGCTTTGGGAGAATTGGAAGAAATGTGCTTAGAGCAAATTATGAGAGTAATAACAATGAGGAAATCAGGATTGTCGCAATTAATGATTTAGGTGATGCGAAGATAAATGCACATCTTTTAAAATACGATACTGCTCATGGACCTTTTTCTAAAAGTGTAGAGGTTAAAGATAGCGTTATAACTATTGATGGGAAAGACGAGGTGATGGTTTTAAGTGAGCGAGATCCTTCAAAACTACCATGGAAAGATTTAAAAATAGATGTTGTTATGGAGTGTACTGGATTCTTTACTTCTAAGGAGAAGGCAATGAATCATATCAAAGCTGGAGCTAGAAAAGTTTTAATATCTGCACCTGGCACTGATGTAGACGCAACTATTGTGTATGGAGTGAATCATGAAATTCTAAATGATTCTCATCAAATAGTTTCAAATGCTTCATGTACTACTAATTGTTTAGCAACTTTAATAAAAGATATTCATGAAAAACTAACCATTGAAAGCGGGATCATGACTACAATACATTCCTATACAAATGATCAAGTATTAACTGATGTATATCATTCGGACTTAAGAAGAGCGAGATCTGCCACGCAATCAATGATACCAGCAAAAACAGGAGCAGCTTCTGCCGTAGGATTAGTTTTACCAGAATTGAATGGTAAGCTGGATGGATTTGCTATTAGAGTTCCAACCATAAATGTTTCATTGGTTGATTTATGTTTTAATTCTAGCAAAAGCGCTTCGCTTGAAGAAATCAACAATATCATTAAAAAAGCATCTGAGGATAAACTAAAAGGCATACTTGGTTATAATGCCGACCCATTGGTTTCTGTAGATTTTAATCATTCATCTTATTCATCTGTATACGATGAGAGTTTATCGAGAGTGATGGACGATAAGTTTTTTAAAATATGTGCTTGGTATGATAATGAATGGGGTTTTTCAAATAGAATGTTGGATGTTTCAAAAATTCTTGCAAATAATTAATGCAAAAATTATTATCACAAACAAGTATAAAAAATAAAATAGTTTTATTAAGATTAGACTTAAATGTACCGGTATTTGAAAATAAGATATTAAGTGATTTTAGAATTACTAAATCACTTAAGACAATTCAAGATCTTTTAGATAATAATAATCGTATAATAATCTTATCTCATTTTGGACGTCCAACAGAGGGTCAGTATGACTCTAAGTATAGTTTAAAAAGAGTATCTGATCGTCTGCAAGAACTATTATCTCAGAAAGTCATATTCATTAAAAACTGGACTGATGGGATAAATTTTGATGATACAACTAACATTATAATGTGTGAAAATGTTAGATTTGAAGTAGGAGAGAAAGAGAATTCATTACCTTTATCTAAAAAGATTGCTTCGCTTGGAGATGTTCTTGTATTTGATGCTTTTGGAGTATCGCATAGGAAAGAGGCCTCTTCGTATGGAGTTTCTGATTATTTAGATACTTATGCTGGTCACTTACTTGAAAGTGAAATTATTAATGCCAAAAAATTATTATCTGATCAGACTAGACCATTAACAACTATAATATCTGGTGCTAAAATATCAACTAAATTAACATTAATTAAAAAATTAATATTAAAATCTGACCATATTATATTAGGGGGCGGTATATTAAATACTTTTTTATCTGCTATGGGTAATAATATTGGAAACTCTTTGGTTGAGAGTAGCTTTATTAATGAGGCAAAAGAAATCCTAAATGGAGAACATTCAAAAAAAATTATTATGCCTATAGATGTAGTATCTACAGATAGTTTAAGCCTTGATAACCCTAAAAATAAAAAAATATCTATGTTACAATCTAATGATAAAATATTGGATATAGGTGAAAAAACAACTGATCGTTATATTGATATTATAAGGTCATCGAAGACAGTTTTTTGGAATGGTCCGCTGGGTTATATTGAAAAAAAACCATATGACAACGGAACTATTAAAATATCTGAAGCCATAGCTTCTTCAGAGACATACTCAATTGTTGGCGGCGGTGATACTATCCCGGTAATTGAGAAACTTGGACTTCAAAATGATTTTTCTTATCTTTCTACTGGCGGTGGATCATTGCTTAAGTTTATCGAAGGAGAAGATATGCCTATATTGACTAAACTGGGTATGATTTAATATGAGAAAAAGAACTAAAATAATATGTACGCTAGGCCCGGCATCATCATCTGCAAAAATTATTTCTAATTTAATTAAAGAAGGAACAGATGTTTTCAGAATAAATTTATCTCATTCTTCTGTAGAACAAACAGCTAAGATTATAGATATTCTTAAATCCGCATCGTTGAAGCAAAACAGACCTGTTGCAACTCTTGTTGATTTGCAGGGACAAAAAATAAGAATAGGTACGTTTGGTATAAAGAAACATATCTTATTAAAGACTAATAGTGAGTTTGTATTAGATGCAGCTTTGCCAATAAACAAGGGAACTTCTAAGTCAGTAGGGCTAACTTTAAAATCTTTACCCAAATACTTAGATATAGGAGATGAACTCTTATTGAGTGATGCTCTTATAAAGCTTGAGGTAACAGGTGTTATTAAATCAAAGATATATACAAAAGTTATTCGTGGTGGAAAATTAAAATCATCACAAGGTATTAATAAAAAAGGCGGTGGACTTTCTCTCAAAGGAATAACAGATAAAGACATCAAGGATCTTAAAGAGGCTATTAAGTTAGATATAGATTATGTTGCTGTATCTTTCGTTCGTGATGCAGAAGATATTAAAACAATTAAAAAAATAATAGGTAAAAAACGTATTGGAATTATAGCTAAAATTGAACGCAATGAGGCTTTAGAAAATATAGATGAAATTGTTAAAATCAGTGATGGTTTATTAGTTGCACGAGGAGATTTGGGAGTTGAGATTGGAATTGAGCAATTACCTGCAGTTCAGGATAGGCTTATTAGAAAAGCAATTTCTTATGATAAATTAGTAATTGTTGCAACTCAAATGATGGAGTCTATGATTGATAATTTAGTTCCTACGAGAGCAGAAGTTTTTGATGTTGCCAATGCTGTGACATCTGGAGTTGACGCTATTATGTTATCTGCAGAAACAGCCATTGGGAATTATCCGGTTGAAGTAATACAGGAAGCAAGCAGGATATGCGAAATTGCCGAGAGTACTAACAGAAAAGTTTTACCAATAGCTAGAAAACAGGATAATTTTAAAACAGTTGACCAGACTATTGCTTTGGCAGCAGTGCATAGTGCAAGCAAGTCTAATATAAAGGCTATTGCGGCCTTAACAGAAACAGGTTCTACCCCTTTATGGATGTCAAGAATACAATCCATGATACCCATTTATGCTATGACCAAAAACGATAGTACTAGTAGAAGAATTTGTCTTTATAAAGGTGTATATTCAATAAAATTAGCAAATATAGAGTATGTTCATGCTAAAGCAAATCAACAAATTATAGATTTAATGTTAGAAAAGGGTGCTGTTAAAAAAGGTGACCTAGTAATGATTACTAAAGGCGACTTAATGGGTACAAGTGGGGGCACTAATGCTCTCAAAATTGTAGAAGTTGGAAAATTAATTGAAATAGAATAAAATATTTTAAAAATATATATTTAATAATGGAGTTAGGATGAACAAAGAAACACTTAAGCTAACAGCAGAGACAATGATGGCAAAACCTAAAGGACTATTAGCCATGGATGAAAGCTCGCCTACATGCGCCAAAAGATTTGCTGCTTTAAATATACCAGAAACTGAAGAAAATAGGCGACGTTATAGAGAGCTAATAGTTACAACTCCTAACTTAGCAGATTATATTAGTGGAGCTATTCTCTTTGATGAAACTTTCCATCAAAAAATGAGTACAGGACAATTATTTAGAGACTACTTAAAATCTATAAATATTTTACCAGGAATTAAAGTTGATGCTGGAGCAAAAGATTTTTCTAATCACCCTAATGAAAAGATAACAGAAGGACTAGATGGGTTAAGAGAGAGGCTAGTTAATTATGAATCATTAGGCGCAAAGTTTTGCAAGTGGAGAGGTGTAATTACCATTGGTGATCAAATACCATCTGAATCCTGTATTATTTCTAATTGTAATGCTCTAGCCAGGTATGCATCACTATGCCAGGAAAATAATCTTGTCCCAATAGTTGAACCAGAAGTGCTCATAAATGGTAATCATTCAATTGAGATGTGCGATAAAATTACAAGAGATACTCTTAAATGTTTATTTGAGCAACTTACTGCAATAAATATATATTATCCTGGAGTTATACTTAAGCCAAGTATGGTGATATCTGGTGATAAGAATGAAAAACGTGCTGATTATCAGACTGTTGCAGATATGACTATTAAATGCCTTAGTGATAACTGTCCAGATGATCTAGGAGGAATAGCTTTTCTTTCTGGCGGCCAAAGCAATGATGAAGCAACAAATCATTTAAATATAATGAATTCCGATAATAAAATGCCATGGAGAGTAACTTTTTCTTATGCAAGAGCTATACAACAATCAGCTTTAAATAAATGGTGTGGCGAAGACAGTAATCAGTCAGCTGCTCAGGATATATTAGGAGAAAGAGCTAGGCTATGTTCTGCTTCATCCACTGGGAATCTTTAAGTAGAAATTATTTTTAAGAGCTTCAAGAATTCTTTTTGATTTTTTGTTTTCGTATTATGTATTTTAATTAAAGGTACTTTTGTTAAAGACTTTATATCCTTATAATTGTCCATTTGATTTGGTTGAATATTATTTATTTTATTCAGAATAATTGCTAGAACAGGTATTTTATGTTTTAGCAATAAGTCTAAACTGAGTAAAATATTATTTATAACTCCAATTTCATCTTTCGCTACAAGCACTGTTGGAATTTTCATTTTTTTAATTAAATCTATATTATACCCATCTGTTGAAATAGGAGAATATAGACCACCAGCACCCTCTATAATTAAATAATTATTTTTAGGTAATAATTTTGATTTATCAATATAGTCTTTAATAAATATTTTTTTATTAGCTAATTTAATTGCTCTATGTGGAGATATTGGATCTTGAAATCTATAAGGATTTATTAAATCAATATCTATTTCTTTGTTAATTAATTTATAAAACTTACGCGCATCACTAGGAATTAATTTATCTTTACTTTTCTTGCATCCAGTTTCAATTGGTTTATAAGGACTTACAGTTAGTCCTCTAGATTTTAATAAGTAAATTAGATTTTCAGTAATAAATGTCTTGCCAACATCTGTACCCGTTCCACTTATAAACAACTTAAACTGTTTTTTCATTTTTATGTAGTAATCAGATTATAAGCTACCTGATATTTTTCTAGCAAAGAATGTTTTATATCTTCTGGCAGCTGAATTTGATTATTATTCCATTTTATTGAGGTCAGGTAATCCCTAAAAAATTGTTTATCAAAAGAGTTATAATCTATTTTATTATTTTTATATAACCAAAACCTTGAACAGTCTGGTGTGAATATTTCATCTATTAATACTAATTTATTATCTTTATCTAAACCAAATTCAAATTTAGTATCTGCTATTATAACACCTCTTTCTTTTGCAAAATCATATGCAAACTTAAACAGCTCAACACTAATTCTTTGAATTTTTTCAGTAAGATCCACCCCAATAATATCCTGCATCTGTTTGATACTAATATTTTCGTCTTTATCTCCTATTGCAGCTTTAGTAGATGGAGTAAATATAGGTTTATTAAATTTTTCATATTTTTTATATGAGTTTACCATTTCGATATTATTTATTTTTCCTGTACTTTCATATGTGGACCATGCCGACCCTACTAGATGTCCTCTGACAATTGACTCTATAGGCAAAACTTTAGTTTTTGTTACTAACATGCAATTCTTTTGAATATTTTCAGGTATATCCAATTGTTCATCTAAAATATGATTTTGAATAATATGATTAGTTTTATTAAACCAAAACTTTGCCATTTTAGTCAATAAAACTCCTTTTCCTGGAACTTCATCTTTAAAGACATAGTCAAACGCAGATATTCTATCTGAAGTATAAATTAATAACCTATCATCGCCATAGTCATAGATATTTCTTACCTTGCCTTTGAATAAAAGATTATATTTATTTAACGAGTCAGTTAAATTTCCCATATTATTTTATCAACGAAAAATACTCACTGAACCTGTTTTTATTCGTTGCAAATTTTGATTGGGCCTGCTCTGCAAAATCTTTAGACTGACCTAGATTTGATTCAGGATTACCAACTATAACTAGCCCTACCATACCGAGAATATAATGTGGTGTACATTTATATCCGTAGACCCCTTCTTCCGTAAATTCTACAACTATCTCTTCGTTCATTTTACCATTCCAGGCTTTAGCACCAGAAGGTATCATTTCATTGATAGAGGCAGCATTATGGCCAGGATTTGCATTTAGCCATTTTATGCTATCACCAGGCTGAATTTTGATTACTGCTGGTTCAAACACCATCATTTCGCCTTTATTTGAACTGAACATTTTCACTTCATACTGAGCCGAATATACATTCCCTGTTAGAAATAAACATATAAAAAAGGTTAATATATTAAATTTATTCATGATTCTTACTCCATTAATTATCAATATATAATATCATGAAAATTATAATATAATTAATATCTCTGTTAACATATAGTCATTAAATAGATATATTTATAGCATAATATGAAAAATTATAAGATCGCTCCATCCATCCTATCAGCAGACTTTTCGAGATTAGGAGAAGATGTTGAGAAAGTGATAGATGCTGGTGCAGATATGATTCATTTTGATGTTATGGATAACCACTATGTTCCAAATTTGACATTTGGGCCAATGGTTTGTGCATCTTTAAGGGAATATGGAATCACAAGTACAATAGATGTTCATTTGATGGTGAAGCCAGTTGATAGAATAATTCCTGATTTTGCTAAGGCAGGAGCAAATTACATTACTTTTCATCCAGAGGGTACTGAGCATCTTGATAGAACTATTAACTTAATTAAAGAAAATGGATGTAAGCCAGGAGTTGTTTTGAATCCTGCAACATCTATTGGTTGTCTTGAACACTGCATTAATGATCTTGATATGATTCTCTTAATGTCGGTAAACCCAGGTTTCCCAGGTCAAAAATTTATCAATGGTACTTTAAAAAAAATCTCATTAGTCAAAGATCTAATAAATAAATCAGGAAAGGACATCCGACTAGAAGTTGATGGAGGAATTAATTTAGAAAATATTGGCAAAGCAGCCAAAGCTGGTGCTGATACTTTTGTTGCTGGCTCTGCAATTTTTAACTCTAAGAGTTATAGTGAGACTATTACGTTAATGAGAGAAGTATTAAGTAAAATTAAATAAAAGAATTATAACCGAATGACAGAACAAGACTTTATAAAGTATATTGAAAAAGGTTATAATCTAATCCCATTAAAATCTACATTAATCAATGATGGCCTTGATCCTATAGACGTTTATCAAAAATTATCAAATATGCCAAAATCATACCTTCTAGAGTCATTAGAGGGAGAAAAAGACTGGAGTAGATATACAATTATAGGTCTACCTTCAGAAGAATATATAGAATTAAAAAATAATAGAATTAAATATTTTATTTCTAACAAACTTGTTGAAGATATTGAAACAAATAACCCAATTGATTGGATAGAAGAATTTCAGAAAAAATTTAATGTACCAAGTGATTCTAATCTGCCAAAATTTCAAGGCGGTTTAGTAGGTTATTTTGGTTTTGATACAGTTAAATATTTTGAGCCAGCCATTAAAGCAACAATGCAAAAAGATGACATGGATACACCTGATATCTGCCTAATTGTTTCAAAAGAATTTTTAGTTTTTGATAAAATTAACAATCAAATCCATATTGTAATCTATACACAGAATGACTTGGATAGTTTTAAGGAGTCTCAAGATAAAATTCAAAAGTTAGAAATATTTTTGAGAGATAAAATTATACCTGAACCTAAAACTATCAGACAGCCTAAAGAAAAAATTACTAATTTAGATATAAATTATCATTTTGATAAGAATGACTTTATTTCATCAGTAGATAAAATTAAGAAATATATTGTAGATGGTGATGTTATGCAGGTTGTTCTTTCGCAAAGGATGTCTATGGATTTTGTAGGAGAATCTATAAATTTTTATAGAGAGTTGAGAGAGCTTAACCCATCTCCATATATGTATTATTTAAATATGGGTGATTATCAAATTGTTGGCTCCTCACCTGAAATTTTAGTACGTTTAGAAGATGACTTGATTACTGTAAGGCCAATAGCCGGAACAAGACCCCGTGGTAAAAATGAGAATGAAGATAATATTTTAGAGAATGAACTAAGAAATGATCCCAAGGAACTTGCTGAACATTTAATGTTAATTGATCTTGGAAGAAATGATGCAGGGAAAGTATCAAAAGTCGGTTCTATTAAGTTAACAGATAAAATGATGATAGAGAAATATTCTCATGTAATGCATATGGTATCTAATGTAACTGGTAATATTGAAAAAAAACTAGGTATGATAGATGTGCTTAAATCTACTTTCCCTGCAGGAACAGTATCTGGAGCCCCAAAAATAAGAGCAATTGATATTATTTATGAATTAGAGACAATTAAGCGTGGAATTTATGCCGGCGCTATTGGATATCTTGGTTGGAATGGTAATATGGATACTGCTATAGCTATCAGGACATGTGTTATAAAGGATGGCAAGCTCAATATCCAGTGTGGAGCTGGAATAGTCAATGATTCTATTGCAGAATTGGAGTGGGAAGAAACATTAAATAAAGGTAAGGCAATTGTGCAAGCATATAAAAATTTAAGGAATAAATAAATATGATACTGATGATAGATAATTATGATTCTTTCACCTATAACATTGTTCAGTATCTTGGGGAACTTGGAGCAGAGTTAGTTGTTCATAGGAATGATCAAATAACATTAGATGAAATAAAATCTTTAAACCCTGAGAAAATTATAATTTCACCTGGACCATGCACTCCTAATGAGGCAGGAATATCAGTAGAAGTAATACGCTCTTTCTATAAATTATTACCAATATTAGGAGTATGTTTAGGCCATCAAAGTATTGGACAAGCTTTTGGGGGGGAAATTATCTCTTCTAAAAGAATTATGCATGGCAAAACATCTCCAATATTCCATAATGATAGTGAAATGTATAAAATGGTTTCAAATCCTTTTGATGCCACAAGATATCACTCTTTGGTTATCGATCAGTCATCGCTTCCCAAATGTTTAAATGTTACAGCATGGTCAGAAGAAAGTGATGGTATTGAAATAATGGGTATATGCCATAATGAATACCCTACCTTTGGATTGCAATTCCATCCAGAATCAATATTAACGAGTTCAGGGCACCAATTACTTAAAAATTTTTTGGAAATATAAATTGTATCAAAATCTCATTAATAAATTAAAATCAAAAAATGACTTATCTCGAGATGAGGCTAGAGAATTTATTGACTCTGTTCTGCAGGGGGAAATAACATCAAATGTTTTAACTGAATTTCTTAGATTATTAAATCTCAAAGGATTTAGTTCAGAAGAGCTTACGGGTTTTGCAAAAGCTATGAGAAATATTTCTAATAAAGTTACTTATAATGGTGATGTTGTAGATAATTGTGGCACTGGTGGAGATGGATTAAAAACATTTAATATTTCAACCACAGCGTCTCTGATAGCTTCTTGCTCTGGAGTATGTGTAGCTAAACATGGTAATAAAGCTATTACTAGTAACTCAGGCAGTGCTGATATATTAGAGGCTGCAGGAATTAATATTAAATTATCATCAGAACAAGTCTCAATATGTTTAGATAAATTAAACTTTGGTTTTATGTTTGCGCCACTCCATCATTCGTCAATGAGACATGTAGCGGCATCTAGACAAGAGATAGCACCTGATAAAACAATATTTAATTTACTAGGTCCCTTAACTAATCCAGCTCAGGCAAAAAGACAGTTAATTGGTGTATATTCAAAATCTCTTATGAAAATTGTAGCAGAAACACTGATTAAATTAGGAACAGAAAGGGCTATGGTTGTACATTCTGCTGATGGAATGGATGAAATAAGCATATATGATAAAACCCATGTTATAGAAATTAATAATTCAGAGATGAATTCATATGAGATAGATCCAAGAGATTATTTTACATGTAATTCTACAATTGCTGATATTAAAGTTAATGATTCAGAGCAGAGTTTAGAAATGATGCTTAGTGTTATAAAAAATAAAGATACGCCAGCTAGAATGATAGCATTGTTAAATGCAGCAGCACTTGTATATATATCTGGAAAATCAGAAACTATAAGTGATGCGGTTAAAATATGTGAGAATGCACTTAAGTCAAAAAACGTAGATATAAAAGTAAATGAACTAATAAGGTTAACAAATAGTTTTTAAAATGTTAGATAAAATTATTCAAAATAAAATACTTGAAGTGCAAAAACTAAAAAACCAATTAGATTATTCGCTAAATGATGTAATTGAAATGAACCTTCCTAAAAATAGTTTTATAAAATCAATTCAGGATAATATAAAATCTGGTAAAAATGCCATCATTGCAGAATTAAAAAGATGTTCTCCAAGCAAGGGTTACCTTAACAAGGAGTTAGATATAAAAGGTATGGCATCTTTATATGAGAATTCTGGTGCTGCCTGCATATCTGTTCTAACAGATGAAAAATTTTTCAAAGGATCTATAGATGATTTAATATTAGTTAAAAAAACAATTAATTTGCCAGTGCTGAGAAAAGATTTTATAATTGATGAGAGTCAGATTATTGAATCAAAAGTTATTGGTGCAGACTGCATACTTTTAATTGTTGCTTGCCTAACTAGAGAAAAATTTTCTTCTCTATTGAATTTTAGCAAATCACTAGATTTAGATGTTTTAGTTGAAGTGCATGATGAATATGAATTAGATTTAGCAATGGAATTTGATTGTAAAATGATAGGTATAAATAATAGAAACTTAAAAACATTTGATGTTTCTACTGATACAAGTAAAATACTTAGAAAAAAAATAGTAGATGACAATGTTGTAGTTATAAGCGAGAGTGGGATAAAGGATATTAATATAATTAACTCTCTTAACGCAAGTAAGATTCATGCATTTTTAATAGGTGAAAGTCTCATTATTAATAATGATCCTGCTGCTCTTTTGAAAAAATTGGTTAACTAATATGAAAAAAACTCTCGGTATTAAGCATATAGCATTAAAGGTTAAAAATTTTAAAGATTGTTTAAATTTTTATACTAATTTATTGGAAATGAAAATAGATTGGCAGCCTGATGATGAGAATGCATATTTAACGAATGGCAGAGATAATTTAGCTCTTCATTTGGATGAGGCACTTGACTTAACTAGCAAGCATAATAGACTCGATCATTTTGGCATAATGTTGAAAGACAAAGGTGATGTAGACGACTGGTTTAATTTTATGTCTTCAGAAAAAATTACTATATATAAGAAGGTTCAAGACCATAGAGATGGTTCGAGGAGCTTCTATTGCTATGATCCAGATTTAAATATTGTTCAATTCCTATGGCATCCGCACCTTAATAAATAATGTTAAAACAAATAAGCAACGTCAGCTCAACATTAATTATCAACTCTTATGAAGGATTTTATGCTAATGGAGGAGCTGCCGATCTTGTTTTGAAAGACAATATATTCAATGAATATAATGCTCAAAAGCTCACTCATATTTCTAGGTGTATTTCAAAAACAATCAAAACCGAGATTCTTCATGAATCAAGCCATTCCTTTGAACCATTTGGTGATAGTAGCTCACTTCTTTTACAGGCAGATTTAGGAGTATATAATTCGGCAAGTTTACATTTAAAAGAGAGTCATATTACATTTCATACTTACATTGAAGATATCTTAGATAATTTTTTGATCATTAGACTCGAACTACATATATCTTCATGTTCGGAAGCAAATGTATTTGAATCACTCAAAGATATTATCAGTGCTGATAATGATATGAAGATATTTCCAAATTTACTAACTATTGACTATTTAAGACGTGGTGCCAAATATGGGGAAAATTCGAATACTATTATAAATGATAACTATAATGTTCTTGATATTAATATTGACTCTAATTACGATATTTTTTCAAATGATACTTCTAATAAAACAAAATCATCACTCTTATTGCTTAGTCAAGAAGCTATGCTGAATAAGTATCAATCTAAAAATAACTTTATATCTATAGACAAAATATCAGATCTCAGGAATTTCTTATTAAAAAGTTATGCAGAGGAATTCTTAGTAATTGATGCAGTAGATGCTAGATTAATATGATGATTTAACCATCATATATGGTAAGTTATTTTTTTCATTATTTTTGAAAATATACCCATCCCTTTCTTTACTAGTTCTGGAATTTCTTCCGAACCAATATCTTTTACAGTACCTCTATGTTTTTCTTCATCTTCCGCTATTTCTTCTAAAAATATTTTACTTCTGCTGTCTTCAATAGGAAGCAGAGCAATTGAATCTTCCAGATGATCTTTTACTTGTTTTTCTGTTTCTTCTATAAAACCAAGTTTCCACTTATTTTCATTTAATCCAGCAAGAGCCCCAAGAGCAAATGATGCCGAATACCACAAAGGGTTAAGAGTGCTTTTCTTACCATTTAATTCTGTCAATCTTAGATTACATAGTTCTAGATGATGATTCTCTTCATCGCATATTTTATATAATTGAGATTTTATTTTTGCTTCTTTTGTGAAAGCAGCTTGTCCACGATACAGGGCTTGTGCACAAATTTCACCCATATGATTAATTCTCATTATTCTTTCAGACTGCAGCTTTTGCTGCTTATTAAGCTCAATCGTGTTTTCATTATGATTTTTAGGTACATTATTGCTATAAATTGCCTCTAAGCCATATTGAATTTCATCTATAAGAGAGTCAATTAGTGATTTTTGTTTATTATTCATATCTATTATTTAATCATTATTGAGTCCAGCTATAAATAACTTTTTTTATATATTTCTTGTATACCTGCAATGATATGCGTAAAATCATGGATACTGTGAATATGAACAAAAACGCAAACGACAAAGACTGGTACATAATTGATGCAAAGGCAGCTGTCCTTGGAAGGCTGGCGTCAAAAATTGCCAGTGTTTTAAAAGGCAAGCATAAGCCTACATATCTTCCATATATGGATAATGGTGATTATATAGTTGTTGTTAATGCAAAAAGCCTCACTGTTACTGGCAATAAGCTTGAAGATAAAGTTTATTATAAGCATACGGGCTTTATTGGTAATATGAAAAAACCTAATTTAGCAGCAGTTATGGCTAAAGATCCATCTTTTGTCATCATGAATGCTGTAAAAGGAATGTTGCCTAAAAACCCGCTTGGAAGAAGCATGATTAGGAAATTAAAGATTTATAATGACGAAAAGCATGATCATCATGCGCAAAAACCTAAAAAGTTAGAGATTTAATATGCATAAAACATACGGAACAGGAAGAAGAAAAACATCAGTAGCACGCGTTTATCTGCATGAAGGTACTGGATTAATAACAATCAATTCCCGTGATGTTGATAATTTTGTTCAATCTAAGACTTTAAAATCATATTTAATGGCTCCATTACAAAAATCTGAACTGGAAGGCAAAGTAGACTTAAAAATAAGTGTTTGCGGTGGCGGTCCAAGTGGTCAAGTTGGAGCTATGGTGCATGGTGTAACTAGAGCTTTAATAAAGTATCAAGGTGATTTATTACCAATTCTACGTAGAGAAGGTTTTGTCACAAGAGATGCTAGAAAAGTTGAGAGAAAGAAAGTTGGTTTAAGAAAAGCCAGAAAAGCTACACAATTCTCAAAAAGATAATTATATTACGTCAATATTTTTTTCATTAGCTATCAATAATTTGTCTGCAGATCGAATTGCAAAAATCCCATTTGTTACAACTCCTGGTATATTATTAAGCAGTTCTTCAATCTTAATTGGTTCATTAATTTCTAAACCATGAACATCTAGAATCACATTACCATTATCTGTTGTAAAGTTTTCTCTAAGAACAGGTCTGCCACCTAGTTTAATCATTTCCATGGCAATTGAACTTTGTGCCATTTTAATTACTTCTATTGGAAGTGGAAATTTTCCTAACATCCGTACATATTTACTATCATCTATCATGCAGATAAATTTAGAGCTTGAATGTGCAACTATTTTTTCCCTTGTTAATGCACCACCACCACCTTTAATCAATTGTTTGAACTTATTAGCCTCATCTGCTCCATCAATATATATAGGAATTTTTCCAGCTTCTCTTAATTCTATTACTTTTATATTTTTTGATTCTACAAGTTTAGTGGTTAATTCTGATGAGGAGACAACTGCTTCAATTTTTGATTTAACTTTATCTAGCATATCAATAAAGCAATTTACTGTTGATCCAGACCCAATACCTACTATATGACCATTTTCAATATATTGTAGTGCTGCTTCAGCCACTTTATTTTTTTTTTCGAGTTGGTTCATGTAATTGAGTATTTATAGTTAAATTATATTAATATATCCTGTTATTATACATTATATGTAGGTTCAAAATGACAGAAAAAAAATTAAAATTAGTCTATAAAAAAATCAAAACTTCTCATGTCTATGATGTGGCATTCAAAACACCGCTGGATTATGCTAAGAGTCTCTCAAAAAGACTTAATAATGATATCTATATCAAGAGAGATGATTTACAACCTGTATTCTCATTTAAATTAAGAGGAGCATATAATAAAATTTCGCGTTTAAAAAAATCAAAAAATATTATGCATTTAATAGCTGCATCTGCAGGTAATCATGCGCAGGGAGTAGCTCTCTCCTCAAAAAAACTTGGTATTAAAGCAATTATAGTAATGCCAAAAACTACACCTAAAATTAAAGTTAATGCTGTGAAATCACTTGGCGGCCAAGTAATACTTCATGGGGATACCTACGATGATGCTTATGATTTTGCTATAAAAAAATCAAAAGATGAAAAGTTAGAATTTATTCATCCATATGATGATTTAGATGTTATTGCTGGACAAGGAACTGTTGCCTTGGAAATTATAGATCAAATTAAGAATAAGCCAGATTATATTTTCGTGCCAGTTGGCGGCGGTGGGCTATTAGCGGGTATCACTGCATATTTAAAATATGAAAGCCCTAAAACAAAAGTTATTGCTGTAGAACCCATTGATTCAGATTGTTTTAATCAGGCATTTATTGCTAAAAAACGTATAAAACTTAAAAGTATTGGTATTTTTGCAGATGGTGTTGCAGTTAAACAAATTGGTAAACATACTTTTGATTTAACTAAAAATGAAGTTTTTAGTTCAATTTTAGTTAGTACTGATGAAATTTGCGCTGGTATAAAAGATTTGTATGAAGAAACTAGAACGATTGCAGAACCAGCAGGAGCATTATCAATTGCTGGTATTAAGAAATTCATTAAACTACATAAAATAAAAAATAAAACATTTGTTTCAATATTTTGTGGTGCAAATATGAATTTTGATAGATTAAGGCATGTCTCTGAGCGAGCTGAGCTAGGAGAACTAAATGAAATGTTAGTTGGTGTCACAATCCATGAAGAACCAGGTAGTTTTAAAAAATTCTGTTCGTTGATAGGGAAAAGATCAATTACCGAATTTAATTATAGGTATTCCGATAATAATAAAGCACATGTGTTTGCGGGTATTAAACTCAATAATGGAATAGATGATAAGAAGAAGATATTATCTAGCCTCAAAACAAATAAGTATAAGGTTATAGATTTTACCGATAATGAGATGGCGAAATTACATATACGTTATATGGTTGGAGGAGTATCTAAAAATGCAAAAAATGAAAAAGTTTTTCGGTTTATTTTTCCTGAAAAACCTGGTGAGCTTCTTAACTTCTTAAATGCGATTGGAAGTAAATGGAATATTAGTTTATTTCATTATAGAAACCATGGTGCGGACTTTGGAAGAGTGCTTGTAGGTATTCAGGTAGAACAAGGTGATATTAAGTCACTTCTTAAGCACTTAAACACCCTTAATTATGAGTTTTTTGAAGAAACTTACAATGAAGCCTATAATTTATTTTTAAGTTAAAAAAAAGGCCCTTTTACGGGCCTTTTAATGTTGTTTGTTCTATTAGGTTACCCTTTTAGAGCAATTAGAAAAAATTACTATCTTTTCTTACGCTTAGCTACTTTTTTCTTAGCTTTCTTTTTAGTAGTTTTCTTTTTAGCTACTTTCTTCTTAGCTTTCTTTTTAGTAGTTTTCTTTTTAGCTACTTTTTTCTTAGCTTTCTTTTTAGCTGCTTTTTTA